>Ga0182027_10003423_pt1 | contig 25186 bp, 23 predicted proteins | sample 712E1DmetaG_FD_121300 | JGI IMG/M metagenome (GOLD analysis project Ga0182027, IMG submission 121300) | Permafrost microbial communities from Stordalen Mire, Sweden - 712E1D metaG (Illumina Assembly) | ecosystem: Environmental > Terrestrial > Soil > Wetlands > Permafrost | place: Sweden...
ATTGCCCGGAACACCGGAATGAATATAAGAGAATCCGGCATCTGCGTCAAATCGGCAGGGAAGACCTTATCGAGCAGATGATGAAGGAAAGCGAAATGATGGAACTCGATCCCAATTCGGGCAGGGAGACTGAGGCCGAGACCGACGAGGTGCAGGCTATCGACGACGTCGCCTGAGATCGGGCCGCTTGTTGAGTTTCAAACGGGGAAGGAGTGAGGATAGACGCTCTTTTCCCGTTTGTCATATATAGGGCAAGGATTCTTCTTGCAGTTGTTCATTTCGGATTTGGGCGTTTCCCTCGCTGCGCTCGGGCCGGTCTCCCTCCGGGCCCGGCCAAATGCCTCGGTGCCGCCTGCCTATTTCAATTGTATGATAAAGATTACCGTCAATATCGGTAATGGTATTTAAATCTTGATGGTTAAGGGGATTTGCTCTATCACATGACTGTACCGAAAGAATTAGGCACAGTCCACTTACTCCAAGCACCAGCGAAGTCCTAAAATTCATAGCCATCCTTATGGAAAAGATTTTCAATAGATTATCTGTCATGCTACTACTATCGTTCTGTAAAATTGCCGAATTCTTTCAATTGCTGAATGCAGATCGCCCGGGAGTCCGCTCGTACCCGCCTTTGACTATCAGGTCTTTCGTGTGACCGGAAAATAGACGAGCAAGAAGACGATCAAAAGCCACATGGCGGCGCAGACGCATAATATCAATACATTAGCCGCGTTTCGTGCTGCGGCTGTTGCGGGCAGTGCTTTAACCGCTTATTTTATTTTCCGGCGTGCTCAGTTGTTTGAATTCAGATTTCAGAATAGATGTCAGTTCTTCCAATTTTCAATTTTCAGTTCTGATATCCGTTTGAATTCTTTCTCATTATTTGTTACAACAATGAGTTCATTTGCCATGGCAATTGATGCTATCAGCATATCCATGTCACTAATTGGCTGGCCTTTGTCCTTTAATTCTTTACGGATTTTTCCGTAAAATGAAGCAGCAGTATAATTAAAATCGAGGATTTCAAAAGGAAGGATAAATTCCAGCAGCGCTGTTTGAGCTTCGAAAGAACGGTTACTATTTGCGACGCCATATTCCAATTCAGCTAAAGTAATTGTAGAAATCCCGATTTTGTCAAACCCCACTCTTAACAATTTGGAAAGAATTTCTGGATATTGTTTCTTTATCAAATAGATACATATATTTGTGTCCAAAAGATATTTCATAGGCAGATTTCTCGTCTCGATGCTGACTTATTCCTTTCAATTTCAAAATCGTCCGGAAATTTCGACAGGGAACCCAAAAAAACATTCTTTAGCTCAGATTTTGAAATTAATACGACAGCCTTGCCAAGTCTTTTAATGACCACCTCGCCTTCGTCACTGTCAAAGCGATACTCCTTTGGAAGTCTAACTGCTTGGCTTCTGCCATTTTTGAATAACTTTGCTGTAGTCATAATTCCTCCTTATGGTTATACCATAATATATACCAAAATAAATAGAAAAGGCAATAATATTTAGGGTCATCGGGGTTTTGTGTGGGTGACAGGGTGATGCCCCGGAAGGCCCTTGTGCAAGCGACCCGTCCACACAGGAGCGGTACTTCGCGCAAGCGCTTTTCGTAAAGGGTGTTGTGTCTCTCACAAGCTCCTGTATGGACGGGGTGCATTTTCGCCTAGCAAGGGCCGAAAGGGGCGCACCCTGGCAGGACCCACACAAATCACCGAAGCGCCAATATTTATTCAGAAATTCAATGCTCTTGTGTATATAATTTAGCATGCCGGTCTTTTATGATAATGATTTGCGGTTAAAGCATTGAACCACAACGTGCGCCGCACTCGCTCGAAGGCGCGGCATATCAAGTACACTCAACAATCCTATAAGTCTGCCACGTTTTTGTGCTGCGGCTGTTGGTGGTGCGTTACCGAGCAGATACTTTGCGCTTGCTATTTTTAGACAGTTCATTTTCTAATTCTTCAATCGAAGGCAAACTTCCTTTTAATTCTTGCGGAAGCGTTTTGACGATTTCGGTTTCCCAATTTGAAATTCCGATTGGTCTGTTGAAACCTCGCAATGCATAATCAACAAGGACTTTGTTCTTGGATTTGCACAGTAATAACCCGATAGTTGGCTTGTCATCAGGATGCCGCAGAAGATCGTCTACAGCGGAAAGATAAAAATTCAGCTTTCCAAGGAATGAAGCATCAAAAGGTACAGCCTTCAGTTCAATCACAACATAGCATCTTAACTTAAGGTGATAGAAAAGAAGATCAATGTAGAAATCCTCTTGCACTATTGATCGATCTGGCCACGCCGCCGCAAAGGCGCGCATGTATTTGAGATTCCGAGGAGAAAAACCTTTCATATCAGGAAAGGTTTTTCTGAGGCCCAACGACAGGCGATCAATAACGCGTGCACCCCAGCCTTCCTGAATTTGTCGATCAAGAATAACGCTTCCAACATCATAGTAGAGAGCAACCATTGCGGAATTTGCTTTCATTACCGCTTTCTTATCCATGATTCTTCGGCCGTGAGTCTGCCTGTCGGCTCGACGAAAGATATCGGCTACTATCCTTCCGGCAATATCACCTATGTCGCTCTATATTATTCCGGCACAACGTGGTACTCCTATTGGGACAGTCTTAATACCGTCAACACAATCAATGAGGGAAAACTCGAAAATCTTACTGACCCAAGCCAATTTCCATAGTGTGAATGTGGGCTGGCCCTTGCTGCATTTTGATAACATCACCATGACGATGAATGATCTTCCATCTATCAGATTCCAGCCTACAGATAATTGTCACACGAAAATCTATTGGAGGTTTTCCAGGAAACACATACCGTTCAACCTGCAATAAATATGCAAAATTTCCGCTGATAGCATGTTTGATCTCCTCGGACATATACGTACCATCTTTCGAAGACTGCTGGGCCGCCAATGTCAAACGGGATTCAACGCTTTTCCATCCAGGCTCAACCAGGCCGCCATACCCGCCGAAAAGTGTGACATCATCATCGTGCGACCAAACCGTTCTTGTTGCGTCACCTAATACTCCTCTGGCGAATTCACGGTTGGCTTCTTGCACGGTGTCAACAAACCTATCCCAACCTTCGTTAGCAAGAGAACTTGTTGAAGGCGTGGCAATTGTCTCCACAGGTGTGTCCTTTCTCGTTGAGGAAAAAGAGAGGATGCTCAACCCTTCTTAGTTTACCATCAAAATCACATTTGTCTGCCGCTAAAAGCAAATCTTCGCCAGTTCTCCACCTATGCTTCACCAGCCACCTTCAGCCAACCCGAAGCACAGCCAAGCATGAGTTAAGACATCGCTTTTCAAATCTGATCGAAAATCAGACAAGAAGAAGATCCCGTCGTCCCAAGTCGACAAAACCAAAGATCAGACTGGCCCAATCGGCGATGGGGAAAAGGGAGACCATCGTTTCGCATCTTTGCAATGAACTGGGCATTGCTCGGGCGACACTTCACAGGTATGTCGGGGCGAATGCGTCCGGAAAGTGGCGAGTTCCCACATCAGAGTCAGCCAAGGCATTCCCTGCGCTTTCCTTTTTGTCCTTGCTTGAACAATTCACATGAATTGATTTTATAAAGCAGCTCGTAGCATGCCAACCAGAATGGAGTTAAATCTATGAAGACGACAATTTTTTACTTTTCAGGAACAGGTAATTCTCTCGCGGTGGCGCAACAGATCGCCGCCAAGCTGGACAGCACCTTCCTTGTCCGCATACAGAAGCCGTTTCCGAAACATCCGGATGTATCCGCCGATAGAATCGGAATCGTATTCCCCGTATACATGTGGGGCCTTCCCGGTGCGGTCAAAGAATTTGCCGCGAAATTGGGAGCCGGGGCCGGCAAATACATATTTGCCGTAACGACCTACGGCGGATTCCCGGCCGCAACCCTTCATATGCTGTCGGGAGTACTTGTGAAAGGCGGCATGAAACTCTCGGCTGGGTTCGGCATGAGGATGCCTGGAAATTACGTGCCAATGTACGGCGCGTTGGAGAGTGACAAACAGCAGGAAATCTTCAATGACTCAAAAGGAAAAATCGCGGAAATAGCGGAAACCGTTAAGCGAGGGGCTCAAGGAAGAATCGAAAAGGGCAACTGGTTAATCAACGCGGTTCTTTCGGGATTGATTTACAATCTCGGAATCGGCAGGATACCCGTATCGGACAAGAAATTCTTTTGGCAACCAACCTGCACCAAGTGCGGAATCTGTGCCAAGATATGCCCTGTTGAAAACATAAAGCTTGTCGAGGGAAGGCCCCAATGGCAACACCATTGCGAAGGGTGCTTGGCGTGCCTTCAATGGTGCCCCGTCGAGGCAATACAATATGGAAAGAAGACCATCGGCCGAAAGCGCTACAGGCATCCCGAAGTCGGGGTGAAAACGATGCTTGCCCGTTAGAATATGGGGCTGCGGTCTGAAGAACCGGGGTGGCGAAACCTATAGCTTTTGGCCGGGGTGACTCGATTTTGAAGCGACTGGAACTCTGTCGGTGATGCGGAATCAAAGGAAGTGATGATTGCTCAAGGCGCTTTCTTCGACGGGCGATGTTCAATGCGTAAGGAAAGGGACTCGAAATGAAGGCAAGGGCAACAGGAAGACTGTTTCTTTGGCTTTTTCTGAAATGAAAATCTTTGCTACATCATTCGTCACCTGCCTTTGCAAAGACAGCTGAGGACGAAAACGTCGAGTTAGCGAGAGGACCCCGAATTGGGTGGCCCAGTGACCGTCGCCCCCGTAGGGATCGTGCCCATAAGGGCGGCGTGGGGCAGCCGTTTTGGTGGGCGCCGCCTTACGCCGCGGGCACCGAAAACCTAAATACTGTTCCTTCCTCTTCCGATGATGTAAAGGAAACCTTCCCGCCGAGGAACTGTTCACCCAGAAGCTTCATGCTGTACGTGCCGAATCCCCTGCCCGGGCCTTCCTTGGTGGAAAAATACTGTTGAAATACGCGCAGCGATGTCTCCCCCGGGATGCAGCCTTTGTTCCACACGCAGAACGTGATTAAGCGTGGCTCCCGTTGCACCCACAGTTTGATCTGCCCGTCCTCGGCGGTTGCCTCGAAAGCGTTGGTGACCATGTTGGTGAGCACGCGCACCACGAGCGTTGCGTCGGTGACGAGGGTGACAGCGGCAAGATCGTTCGCAACCGTAAACAGCTTGCGCCGCGATATTCCGTGGTTGAGAAACGCGTGCTGCACGTCACGCAGAATGTCGGCAAGTAAAACCTTTGTCCGTTCCGGCTTGTATGCGCGCCCGCCGGCATGCGCAATCGTGGTTTGAACCGATAGTTCGGAGGTGAGGCGGGCGGAAATGGTGTTCATCATCGCCGCGATTTCCGGAAGACTCGCGTTGTTCTTGTCATTCATGAGGTCGGCGGCGAACCGGATGCCCATTGCGAGGTTCTTGAGGTCGTGAAGAAAAATCCGTTCAAGGGCTGCGCGGCGCTCCGGATCGGAGATATCCTGCAGAAACAGCACGACATAGTTGGCTTTGCCGACCGAAATGAGGGATGAGTGGACCGCAAGGCACAGGGTGGTTGCGGTTTTCTTCGACATGAGTTCGAGAACGCATTTGCGCTGTTGCGGCTTTTTCTGGGCAAGAGCCGCAACAATCGCGATTGCCGCGCCGCACGTGGCGCACCACTGCGACGTTCCGCATCCGGCTTCCATGTCCCAGGCGTGAACGCATCCAACGGCCTCTCCGGGCCGCAGCCCGAGAACATGGCCGGCGTCGTGGATGCCAAATTCTCTGAGAAAGGCGTCGTTTACAGCAAGGACCTGACGCTGCTCATTGAGGACGGCAAGGATGCCGGCGCTTGCCTGCAGCAGGCCGGTGATGACCTCGTTTGTGCCCGCCTGGCTGATGCTCTTCCGGAGTTTTAGTTCGTCAATCCGTTCGGGGGAAGCGAAGAACGTTTTCATGGGCGGCTCCTTTATTCGTGTAACTACAGAGCACCCGTCTTAACTGATAGGAAGTTTTTTTTGCGCATGGGTGGGCGTATAAAGAGAGTTCCTTTGCAGACGCTCACTTATACCCGTTTTCCCGCTTCCGCCGTCCGCATCTTGAACGACTTCAAAAGAAAATATAGGCATTTCCGCCCACAATTGTCAAATCTGAAAAGATCAGTCCTTTGGCTTTGCCCCTTCATGTGCTTCCGAGGGTCGCAGTATTTCGTATGCGTCGTCGTGTGGAAGCTGGACCGCCTCGGCCGTAGCCTGAAGAACCTGGTCGACAAGGTCCATGATCTGAATAACTGGGGAATCGGGCTGCGGGTGCTGTCCGGCATGGGTGCGGAGATCAACACAACAAAGGCAAGAAGAAACCGGTGTTTGGAATATTCGCCTCCCTCGCGGAATTCGAGCAGGAGCTAAAATTGTTTGCATAAGACAAATAACGACTACATATAGCACAATTCATTCCACATGGCGCAACATTTCCACCGATGTCCCAATATGCTTATCAAAGATTAACCATGCTTCCACTTTGTCAGAACCAGGATAATGGCGCACCAAATCAGCCCAGCTCCAGACAATACCATACCCGCAATACTGAAGGACGAATGATTTATTGAGCCTGGTATCCAGATGAGAAGTCCAATGAAGATCAGAAAAGCTGAAGGCAGCAGGTGGGCCATAAACGGTTTTTGCGGTTGCCCAATTGTATTGGGGTCACTTTTCATATTTCATCACTTGCTTCCATGCATTCTCCGTTCAGATTCCGAATCCAAAACAAAAACACGCCAAGTATCCCATCAACAACGCACACGAGTCAAAATTGACCATCTGCCAGAGAACCTTTACAGTTGTGTCAAAGTTGTTTCTGTAGAATCATGTTATTGCCTAGGTACTTTTTGAGCATCTTGCTCTTTGTTTTGCTTGAGGTTGATCCGATTCCGTCTTCCAACATTACTATCCTCATGTTGTTTTTCATTCCAGCTTTCCCTGTTGCAAAAACACAGGCCTGCGCCATTATTCCTTCGATATAAATGGTTCCTACTTTGTTGTCTATTACGTATTTGCAAAACGACTTGTTACTGAACGTACTCGGAACACTCTTCACAAACACCAAATTGCTTTCCACCCGGATTCTTCCATCTAGCGCAACCTGTTTCGTTCCCTGTTTGCAAACATTCTTTGTAAATAGATTAATGAGCGGATTCGACCATTCGTTTCGAATATAAACGATTGGCATTCCCATCTTCCTGGCTTTAGTGATATTGTCATTGACATTCCTGATTAAGTTGTCCACCATACCACTTTCGACATGTTGAGAGCTATTTGTGTCCAGTAGTCCCTTTTGCATATCAATTACCAAGAGAATCGAATTGGTCCACTTGCTGTCATGGTTAATGCTTAAATTGGAATTGTTTTTACCACATTGCAGGAAAAACAAGGTCGCAAAGACCAACATGATCCTAATTTTCAATCTATTCTCCTTGTCCTTGAGTAGCACAATTCAGGTCGAAGAAGGGTCAGTCTCAAGTCAGATACTTCTCCGAAATTTGATGTCCAGACATTGGGCTTACATTATTTGGCCTGAGGTATGTCACGCTAAGCCACTGAGACAATTGGTTGATTCGTTCCTCGCCGCACAGTGCTGGCAAAAGGATGGCAGTCGCTTCTAGAGAAACGGCTGCCATGAAGCTGTCCTGTAATTTGGCAATTGCTTTCTAGTCTTCCAGTTTTGCTATAAGGGCTTCGCCCTTCTCACACATCTTGTCCAATTTGTCAGTACGTTTCTGAATCTTCTTCTTTAAATCGGGATCACCTTTCTTTGCTATCGCGGCATATTCCTTTGTAATCGTTGTTGCGCTTTCTTCAAATGTTTTCAAGACCTGAACAAGCTTTGCATCCAAGGTCTGGACTTGTTTTTCCTGAATCGTCGGGTTTGCCATTAAAAAGATACTCCTTCTGGTTAATGTTGTATTCCGAACACCCTTTAAGAATTTCCACATGTGGAGGAATCATGCACACAATATACCTTTTCAGCGGATGCAAAGGCATCTTGATCCACACACGGGGCCGAACAATGGTTGGCTACACCCCCGCCCTGTTCATTAGCTGATTCAGTCCGACTCTAAGTCTTACAGAGACCAGGTTTGTGCAGAACGGCACTTGCTTAATGAAGAATTCTGCAATAATTGGTTAGGTTCAATGTTATTGTTTCGACGGGTAAAAATTCGGTCAATCTCCGAACGATGTCCCTACGCTGCGGGCGGCTTTTATCCAGCAATGGTCCAAGGGCACGAGTTTCTTTCTGCCCGCGACCTTTTCTAAAGAAACAGGTTCCACGCCGTCACCCTTTGCGCCGACCATGATTCCATACTTACGCCTATCTAGTAGTTCTGCGCATGCAGAGCCGAGCTTGGTTGCGAGCAGGCGATCTGAGCAGGAAGGCGATCCACCACGCTGCAAATGGCCCAGAATGGAGAGCCGTGATTCAAGGCCCGTGAGTTCTTCGAGCTGTTTCGTAAATTCCATTGTGTGATTGAGGTGCTCCGCATGGAATTTCGCAAGCCGGCGAGACGCCTTTTCCTTTTCCTTCCGGCCTTCTGCGGCGTCTTTTCCAGCAACAAGCTGTTTGACCTGAGTCGCCTGACGGCATGACATCGCTCCTTCGGCCACGACAATGATGCTGAATTTCTTGCCCGCCTTTGAACGCATTCGCACGGTGTCTGCGACTCGGTTGACATCATAGGCAATCTCTGGCAACATGATCACGTCAGCGCCGCCAGCCATTCCGCCGCCTAAGGCGAGCCATCCGGCTCGGTGTCCCATGACTTCTACCACGATGATGCGTCGATGGCTCATGGCAGTCGAATGCAGCCTGTCTACCGCCTCGGTGACGATGCCCATGGCAGTGTCGAAACCGAATGATATATCCGTCATGGGAACATCGTTATCAATGGTCTTGGGAAGGGTTATTATATTAAGCCCGGCCCTTTTCAGCCTCAAAGCATTTTTCTGCGTGCCGCCACCTCCGATGCAAACCAGCGCCTCCAGACCGTGGCGCTTGTAGGTCTTTATCGCCGCACCGGTCATGTCGCGTTCCCGTCCGTCAATTACCATCCTGTGTGGCTTGTCACGGCTTGTGCCGAGTATTGTTCCGCCGATTGTGAGAATATTGGAAAGCATTTTGCTCTCTAGAACTATTGTCTTGTCAAGCACTAGCCCGCGGAACCCGTCAAGAAACCCTATAAACCGCATGGCATAAGTGTCCTGACCCGCCTTCCCAACCGCCCGGATCGCGGCGTTGAGTCCCGGGCAGTCGCCGCCGCTTGTAAGAATGCCGATCTTCCTGGTCATGTTTTTTTCAATCCTTTGCTAAATCGCCAAGCGTCTTCTTGAACCGCCATATTCATTTCCACGTTTGGCGATTGCAAGTCATTCTGGCGCTGCAGGAGCTGTTCCCATTTTCAAGAATGGTGATCAGATTTGCAATGCGATCTCGATATGTATTCTCACGCTCGCTGTATAATATTCCATTTACGGCAAGCAGGGAATACCAGAAAGTAAGCGCAAAAGTGATGAGGAAGAAAATGCCAATCAGAATTGTTTGCTTATGTCTTATTGACAGATTGATGCGCATTGTCAAGAAAATAACCAGGAATTGTTAGAAATGCGCTAGGAACGGGTTAGGCCAACAATTGTGCGAACGGTTTGACGTGAAAACCGCATGGAGGCCAGGTAAGATTAGCAAGTTGACACTTCCCGGATCATAACAAAGATCTAACACTTCATGACTTGAAAGTCTTGACAGTTTGTAGGATAATTACCTCGGACAAATCCATCGTACAATTTGCAAGTGGTAAGGCAAGAACGAATTTACGTCCTCACGCTCCAAAAGGCTGCAGGCAACAATTTCATTAAGCGCATAAATTCTTTCGTTTGAATGGAAAGAATCTTCATTGATACTCGCATGAAGGAACCTTTCATGAAAATTACACCTTATGTTCAAGCGCTAGACACTGTTCGGCTCGATGCAAATGTTTGCGACGTGCTGGACTCGTTTCATGCCCACAAAGAAAGCTCATTTGTACCTGTTGTTAATACATTTGGCGAACCCGTCGGTATTGTTCGGGAACAAACGCTTAGACAATTTGTCTACACGAGATTTGGCCAAGAACTGTTAGTTCGCCGGAAGATTTCTGAATTTCTCTCCCCCTGCCCGGTCGTATCGCACGATACGAATTTTGAAGATCTTATTCAAACCCCTACCTTCCAGGAACGCAAGGAAGGATTTATTATTGTTCGTGAATGCAAGTACTTCGGATTTCTCAGCGTCTCTACACTTCTTGAAATGTATGAGGATCACCGCCTTAACACCCAACAACAGCTTTTACAAGCACAGAAAATGGAATCTATTGGCACGTTGGCAGGAGGATTCGCTCATGATTTCAACAACATCCTTGGATCTATTTCCGGTCACGCGACACTTATCAGAATGAAACTAAGAATCAGCGCAGATAATCCTGTTGACAAGTACCTCGTGAACATCGAAACTCTTGTTCAACGAGCGGCAGATCTGACGGGTCAACTTCTGGGGTTTGCAAGAGGGGGAAAATACGAGGTGCATCCATTGGACGCGAATGAAGTGATTCGGCATGTTATTTCCATTCTTAGACAGACATTTGACAGCTCTATCGGGTTTGAGCAGAATCTTTGTTCTTCCTTGTGCTCCATGGACGGAGATAAAGCGCAACTCGAGCAAGTCTTAATGAACCTTTTCATAAACGCTCGTGATTCAATGCCCGATGGTGGCGTCATCACCGTCACAACGAAAAATGTTTCCGCTTCAAGCGAAGTTGCCGCGACCCAACTTGGCAATTTTCTTGACGGAGGCATTTCGATAACTGTTCGCGATACGGGAATGGGAATTCCTCTGGAGAACCAGAAGAGAGTATTTGAGCCATTTTTTTCAACCAAGGAAAAGGGGAAAGGCACGGGAATGGGCCTGGCAATGGTCTACGGCATTGTGCGAAACCACGGAGGTAGGATCGAGCTAAAGAGCGAAGTAGGAAAGGGAACAGCTTTCACAATATATCTTCCACGAGGCGAGAATGGCTCAAAGCGTGTGGAGGAAGCAGATCAGGGTGGGCAAACACCGAAGAAAGTCAAGTCTGCAAGCATTTTGGTGGTGGACGACGATCCGAATCTCCTTCCAGTAATCAGTGAATATCTTGAACACGAGGGCTGCAAAGTATTTGCCTCTGCCGACGGCCGTCAAGCGATACGGCATTACTCTGAACACTATCGATCAATAGATCTGGTGTTGCTTGACATGATAATGCCGGTCATGTCCGGTCAGCAAATCTATCAAGAATTGCTATTGACAAATCCACAGATGCGCGCAATATTCATGTCGGGGTACAGCAGTAATGGTACTATGCAACAGCTGCTCTCTCATGAACGTACCCATTTTCTGAAAAAGCCCTTTTCTTTCGATCAATTGATGGAAAACATATCAAGAGTACTTGGAGCCCCATGATACACTTTTCAAGGAGAATGCATAATGAATGAAAAGAACATTCTTTTGGTCGATGATGAAGTACTTTTTTGTGAAATGGTTCAGGAATATCTGACCTGCCTTGGTTGTAACGTCACGGTCGCAGAAAACGGATCGCGGGCATATGAACAGACACGAGTCAAGCGCTTTGATTTGGTCTTGATGGATATTAACATGCCCAAAATGGATGGCATTGAGGCAATTCGAGCAATGCGCGAGCGTCAGCCCAGGATTCCGATTATCCTTATGAGCGGCGACATGGACCATCGCAAAATCAATGAAGCGCTGAGTCAAGGTGCGACTGCCTTTCTCAAGAAACCCTTTGCTCTTGAAGAGCTTCAGCCACTCGTTGCGTCTTGAGTTAAACCCTTAAGAATGTTTGTTGAGGCATGGTTTTTGCACAAACCTCTTCGGGCAGGACCTTCTGTTTCCTGCAGGCAGGGGGTCACATGCCAAACAATTTTGATATTGCAAGGTAAGCCGGCAAAGAGTGGAGGCTTCTCATGGACAGGAAAGCACCCGTTGACGTGGCGACCGGTTGGACTGAGCTAGATGATTATGTGCGGAGCCGCCCGAGAGTGATAAGGTATGAACAAGTCTATGTCAAAGTTACAAATCGGTCTATTGATTTCTGGACTCCTGTATACGCTGTTCGAGAAGCAGGTTATTACAGAATCCTAACTCAAAGAGAAGTTGAACATGAGGAATGGGAATTTGATACGGGAACCCTGGTAGAATGCGAACTAAAACGGTTTCCTAACGGCAAAAGGGAATTGGTGGCTACAAGAGCAAAATTATCTAAATCAATGGAACCGAAAGAATATCCTGTTGCTCAAACTTAAGTTCCAGCCTATTTTCCGGCCTCTAGTTTCCGCAATTCAGCCGGGGTGGCCGTTCTGACTCTGTGCCTGAGGCGCAATCTTGTGGGGGCATTTCCTCGAATGACAAACGATGGCAGCTAAGCCTACCTAGCTTATACTCAAATCGATCATTATCTTCTCCTGATGCTATGAACAGATCTGCACTTCGTGCTGCAATATTCCTGTTTCCTACTATGGGGAGTAAAAAGTATTCCGCATTGTTTGCAATGTCTTTCAGGAAGGCACCCAAGAGGCTTCGTTCCAGACGGGAGCGATTCTGATTTCATTCTTTTCCGATTTTCCTCCACTCGAAATGCTACTATTCTCCGTATCAATTCAACAGGAATTGGCTTGTCGTATGGAAGCTGTATTGTTCCTTTTGCAATCTTGTATTCCCGCAACTCCGATTTGAATTCATGGATACCGCTCGCAGTGGGAAAGAACCCGATATGGTTCTTGAATGCGGCAAAATAGACCAGAACTCCACTCGAGTGCACCATGGGCATTTTGTGACTTATCTTTTCCTCTGAGGCCGGAGCCGCTTTCTCTATTATTCCTCTTATCTGTCTTAGTTTCCTTTGTATGTCTGAGGTAAACAACTTGATATACTCGTCAACATCAGTAGCCTTTTTGCCTCGCATAGAATAGTTCCCCCTTATTGAGTCGAATGTCTGTAATATAGAAAACGCTTCAATCCGTATACGCCACATCATTATGAAGAGAGACAAAACCGCGGCCGCTATGGTATCCAGCAATCCTTAAGAAATTCGTGGAGGAATCTGATTGCTGATGCACGGTGATGCACGGAACTTTGCGTGGTTGTCTCGGGCGGCTCACGGTTTCCTCCCTTTAACTAGACAGAAAGATTGCCTTCTTGCCGATAGGTGAAAGAAATCAGGAAGAATCCTATTATGATTATTGCGGTTTTACCCCTCAAAAAACCTCATTACCGTTTGCCCGGTATTTGAATCGTGTTTTGATTGTGTTAGTGGCAGACAGAAGCATCCGGCGAAACTTCGCCAAAAGGATGTTGATGCACGGTGGACGAAGAAGAACGATGAGACCTTTTTCGGCTATAAGAATCACGCATCGGTAGATGCAAAGCATAAAATCATTCGAGACTATGTGGCGACATCGGCAGAGGTGCACGATTCCAACATGCTTGAACCTCTCCTTAATCCTGAGAACACGAACGCGGATGTGTTTGCCGACAGCGCGTATCATTCTGAAAAGGCGGAACAACGGCTTGATTATCTCTGGTACAGAAGCAAAATATTTGCTAAAGGGACTCGTGGCGCACCATTGACGGAAGCGCAACTGGCACAAAACCGGAAGAAATCCAAAGTCAGATCGCGCCTTCCTGCTGACCTTTCGGTTGCCCTCAGCTTGAACTGTTTCCAAAATGGAAATAGTTGGGCCTTTCTTTAGTTCGCCGGTTTCAAAAATATTGGCTAAATGCTTGCTCACAGCCGGGGTTTTCACTCCGAACAGCTCTGCCATTGCCTTCTGTGTAAGCCAGACAGTTTCGTCTTGAACAAAAACGTCAATCTTTATTTTACCGGCTGCGGCGGTATAAAGAAGGAAGTCGGACTTTTTTGTAGGAAGTTTAGAATTCATGTTTTCCCTTCGCACAAATTTCACAAACTCACAATGAACGGGCATTTCTTGGGGCAATCCGTGGGCGTATGCGCTTTTCTTAGAATAGACTTTGCATTTAAGGAGTTTAATTTCTTTCTTTTTTCATGCACCCCCATCTGAATATCCTTGTGTTTTCTCCTTCGCCGCCGCATACTATTTCATTCGTTCTGGTTTATTTCCCACCAACGTTCCGCAAACGGCAGAAGTAACGGGCAGCGATGCTGCCCGAGTTGCGGCGACAAGACGGGCGCGGACGCACAACCTTGTCTCGCTGGTTTGCGCCGTGCCCGACGAAGCCGCAACGGTTATTTGCCCCGTCGATCGAACCAAATCCCCGAACTTGACCCCGCCGAGGGGCAAGGGCGTGCTCAAATCCAAGAAATGCTCAAAGCCCGCAGCTGCCTTAGCGTGTTGGGCGATGTAAACTGCCCGCTCTTCGGTTTTGCTGCTGCCGTTCTTTGTTTTTTTCTTGCTACGCGCCTCTTCGTATTGATTCGCCGGCGTATGGAACTGCGCCGGCGGACGTATTGAAAAGTGACAGACACAGATTCTCGATAACGTTTGAATCAGCCGCGCTGAAAGCGTCGGCTGCGTTCTTTTGTTAGGCTTACAAATGAACAAAAGCTTTTTATGAACATAAATAATTTGTTTTGGTCTAGACGATCGCTCATAATTGTATTCTCCTTGAAAATTGATTTGTTTTTTACAACGGTAAGCAGGAGCACGGCGCCTGTAAAAATTAATCTGGACTAAGTGGTCCGGATTAGGTATATTGTAAAAATGGCAAGAACCCGCGAATTTGACCGCACAATAGTATTGCGTAAGGCCATTGAAGTGTTTTGGACTCGTGGGTTTGATTCAACGAATCTCCTGGAACTTTTAGAAGCGATGGGACTAAGTAAGTCGAGCCTCTACGAGACCTTTGGCGACAAAAACAAACTTTTTGAAGAGGCAATCGATCTTTACATAAAAGAGGTCGCCTTTTCAAAGGTTGAAAAGCTGCTTAATGCGAGTTCAGTAAAAGTGGGCTTTCAGGCTTTTTTTGCTGAGCAAATTCGCTGTTGTACTGACGGGAAGTTCCCCGGTGGATGCTTTCTGGTTAACACTGCCATCACCCTTAATAATGTACCTCCTCCGTTGGCAAAAAAAATACGGAAGTCAGTGGAGCAAATGCGGGCACTTTTTCTCTCTCAAATTCAAAAAGGCCAGAAAGCTGGGGAAATACCTCGGGTAAAAGACGCTTCGGCTTTGGCCTCCGGGATCATAGGCACATCGATGGGCATGAACGTGATGGCGAGAGTGAATATGCAAGATGTTCGAACGCTGGAGCAAATGGTCGAAACAACCATGAATTCTATTTTTGGTTAATGTAACAAAAACAAACTTCAAAGAAGAGGACATATGAAAAAAAATCTAGCACTCGTGAGCGGCACTACGTCTGGTCTAGGATATTCGGCAGCCAGGCAACTTGTGCAGGATGGTTGGAGTCACGTTATAGTCACTGGACGTAGCCAGTCACGGGTGGATGAAGCCGTTAATAGATTAAAGACAGAAACCGGAATGCAAAATATTACTGGTATCGCCCTAGACCTTGATTCCTTTGCCAGCGTGAAGAAGGCTGTCGCCGAGCTAGTAAAGCGAGGCGTACCCATAGATTTTCTCCTTCTTAACGCTGGTATGATGCCAGGCAAAGAACGTGTTGTGACAAGTGAGAACATTGAGTCGTCGCAAGCGCCGCTGATCGGCCACCACCAGTTAACGATGGGACTTTTAGGGGCCGGACTTCTTGCGCCGGATGCTCGTATCGTTATTGCCGGTGCGGAACCTGCACGAGGTGATGTACCCATGTTTCGATTTACCGACTTGGCGGCATTCGCTGCGAAAGAGTACAAAGGCGACCGGGTTTCAGCCGTGGAAGCGATTTTGCGCAGCTCCCCGAATGTAAAATACAAGGGCAGCACGGCTTACTCTGATGCTAAAGTATTTGTCGCGTGGTGGGTCGCGGCCCTTGCTCGAAAGCTTCCTGCGGACATGGCCGTATACGCAGTTTCACCCGGAGCCGCTCCAGATACCCTGGCGCCTCGCAATCTAGGTTTTGTTATGAAGAACGTATTTGTGCGGATTTCGAAACTTATTCCTGGAATGTCACATTCCGTCGATGACGGAGCCAAAAGATATCTCGACGCCTCGAAGTTTGGCGTCGATGTTTCTGGCAAGTTCTTTTGCTCGGCCCCTAAAAAGATGACGGGGCCCATTGAGATCATGCGCCATGAACACCTCCATGACCGCGCGAATCAGGACGCCCTTTGGCGGGCGGTTGTAAAGGTATCTGGCGTTGACGCCTGAGGTTTTCAGCATTGCTTGTGTCAATAATAATAAAACCCTTTCAAATGGAGGATGCGATGGCAACAAAAATTCCAGAAGAAGTTAAACTATTTATGACCGGAAAACCCGGGTGGGTTGCTACAGCGTCAAAAGATGGCATGCCGAATGTCGCAATTAAAGGCAGTCTGGCCGTTTTGGATGATGAGCACATAATGTTTGCAGATTTGTTTTCTGTGAAGACAAGGACAAATTTGGAGGAGAATCCGCAAGTAGCGATTATGGTTTATGACGGGGAGGCGCGCAAAGGGTACAGTTTAAAAGGTCATGCTGAGTTGATTACGGAGGGGCCTCTTTACGAGCAGACAGTGGAGGGAATCAAGAACAAAGTTGCCAATTTCCCCAAAGCCAAATATGTGGTGAAAATTGTAGTTGAATCTATTTTTGATCAATCGCTTGGAGCAGAAGCTGGTAAACAAATTGCGTAATGGGCTGATCTGTCGCGAAGCGGAATAAAGCGTACATAAAGTTCCTTTCACTCGATGCCTCTGTCATTTTGTGGCTCTCTTCTTCGCCGCATTTATGCGGCGTTCTTAGGCGCGTAGCTCTTCCTCTTTCGTTGCCTTTCGGCAGCAGCTTAAGCCTGTCTTTACGGGCAGTTTATTTCGCCCAACGTTTCACGCTTGCTGAAGTTTACGCATTGGCGACATGACGGCTGCGAGCGCAGCGAAAACGCCGACGGAGGCATCAAAGCGGCAATTTGCGGCGGCGCTTTGGCCGCCCGGCAAGCGTGTGTTGTGGGATGTTTGCGCACCCCCGTCTTTACGCCGCGCTTCTTCTTGTCTTTATGGACTTAAAATGATTTTCGGGCGGGGGCTTTGTATTGAAATTCTCTTGCGGCACGGGCCTTAAATTCTTGATTCTTGCGCCGATTTTCAGTTGCCCAGTGAATTCAAACCTTGACGACTTGGCCTTCCTTACGGGCAATTTCGACAATAGCGCGCGAGTCATCTTCCAGCCACTCGCGTTCACCAACAGGAATGGGCTCAACCCGGCTATCCGTATCTACGGTCAGTTGCCATAATAATGAAGTTTCACGCTTGTCTTTTTTTCCGTCGAAATGCTGAGAAACGACGAGAAGGTCGATATCACTTTGATCGTCAGAGGTTCCATGTGCTTGCGAGCCGAAAAGAACACCAAATGCAACCGGTATTCCATTGTCGTTTACCTTCCGAAGATATAGTCGCACCGAGTCTATAACTGATCGCATAGCCATTTAAAAACCCTTCCGCCCGTATTGATAATATCATTAACCTCAGAGGTATCAGGCAAATCCTCATAAGAATCCGGGTAACGTCCTTCGATATTGTATTTGTTCAAATTTGCAAGAAAAAGCGCATCTTCCCTTGAATGTTGCAAACCCGACAGCTCTAACAGTCTAAAAATATTATGAGACCGGGGGGAAAGCTCACCGGTCTTCCGGCAGACGTGAGCCTTCAGGATTTTCTCAAATGCAAGATGAATGAAAAAAAGGCCCTGACGAAGGCTGCCTTCTTTAACAAGCTTGACACCTACGGGCATGTCTTCTTCCGCGCCCTTGCGCCAATAGTCGATCTGTTTTTCGATATTTACCATAGCCTTTACGCCTACTAATTTGCCCTTCGCGATTAACCGTATACATAAAAATGCTTTTCGCCGAACAAAAAAGAACAAAACATTCACCGTGAGCGGGGTATTACGCCTGCGCAAGATTGTCTTTGTTCTTTGTGCCGCAATTCTTGGCTATTGTTTTTTGCTCACGCCCGCTTCAATTTTTATCTAACTTTAATTTTTCCCGCGGCGTTCTTGGGGTGCACAAATTTACCACAACAACGTTCAACGCACAGCCCGCCGTGCCCGCCTAATATCTCGCCACCCGACGGAAGCCACGACGGAGCATTTTGCGACATGACTTGGCTGACATGACGGGTGGCGAAACCGTCATGTCATGCGGGCATGGCGCGGCTGCGTGTGTTGCAGGCTTTAAACCGGCCCATGTCTTTTTCTTTCCGCCGCCGCAATTTTGATCACTATTTCAAGCAGCATAGAACCGAAAAAGAGTACCATCATCGCAGAATCAATATGCTCCTCACCTTGGAGCCAGATTCCGTTTGCACATGTAAAAAATAACAGCCGTTGGCCACGTTCCCTGCATTCCATCGATAGCGGTATTGGCCCTGACAAAGCTTAGTATCCACAAGATGAACAACGATATGTCCTGATAAGTCGACGATATCTGCGGCTATCTTACCTGGGGAAGATAACGTCAGTTCAACAGTTATACGGGAGCCGAAGCGTCTCGAAGTAACCGCTATTTCACCAGACTGTTCTTGAGTTCTCGGCTTCGATTTAGAATTCACCCCGGTCATTTCTGAAATCGCCCTTCGCCATATGCCGTTGCTCGAGGTTATGCCAGTCACCGCATACAAATCATTGTATCGTACGAGAAATGAGGAGACGATATCGGTCAATCCGGAATCAACAGACGTCCAGGAGTTTCCCAAATCACCGGATACATAAACTCCGCTGTCAGTCCCGACGAACAGGTTGCCGCCACTTACGGCGAAATCGTGAATAATAGAATTCTGTAAACCGACTGCCGTCCAGGTGTCTCCATTATCCGCAGACCGGAAAACGCCATTATTCGGCGTTCCGGGCGCACATCCGGTTCCAGCAAAGATCGTGCTGTCTATCGTTGCGAGAGAATAAGCAACAGTGCAATCCGTGAAACCTGAGTGTAAAGGTGTCCAGTTCATGCCCATATCGGTAGAACGGAAAATCACGCTATCCTTGTGATTTGTATAAATTTTGTTCGCCGCAAAGACAGTATTTCCTTTTGTTGATATTGCATGAATTTGTATGTTGAATCGATCATTGATTACGAGGCCGGACACCGTCCAGGTCTTTCCGGTATCGTTGGAAGTAAAGACCCCGTTATCCGTTCCAGTAAAAATTGTGTTTCCACTTTCGGCAAATGCCCAAACAGGCCTTTTAGGGGTACTGGAAGGAGGGGAGGACCAGGTTTTCCCACTATCATTTGAAATGAATATCCCTCCGACCGTGTCGTTAAAGTAAGAAATTCCGGTAAGAAGCGTCGTTCCAATTGTCTTCATTGTATTGACACGACAACGTGGAAGACCGGAATCAGTAGGAGTCCAATGCAAACCATTGTCAAGGGACCGAAAAATCCCGTAGTTAGAGGTTCCTAAGACGAGAATGTCGCCGATTGTTGTTAGCGATGAAACTGCTTGGGCCGAGAAACCGAATCCGGTATTAGACCAACTCGTCCCGTTATCGGTGGAAAGAAACACGCCTCCGCCTTCAGTCCCGGCAAAGATGGTACTGTCGGTTAAGGCGATAGCATCAACCTGATTGAAACCAAAAATTGAGCTATAGGGAAATCGTGAGGCGGCAATCCAGCTTGTTCCCTTATCGGTGGAAAGAAACACGCCTGAATCGGTTCCGGCAAATAGAGCTTTATTATTATTGTATGCAAGGCTCCGAACGACGGGAAGATTACCCGTTTGCACCGATTTCCAATGAAACCCATTATCGTCGGAAATGTAAAGGCCTCCAACCGTATTTGCATAGATACAACTGTCGGCCTTCAGGAAGAAAAATATATATGAATTTGTCGGAAGTCCGGTAGTCACCGGCTGTCTCCATGTTGCTCCATTATCGATGGACATGTAAATACCACTATAGTCTAATCCTGCAATAATCGTATCACCACAACTTACAATAGCGGTAGCATAGTAAAGGCTCGGAAGCCCTGAATTTGAATTCCACCAGCTTGCGCCGTTGTCAGTGGAATAGCTGATAATTCCCGGGCTCCCTCCCACAAAATATGTCGTACTATCTTTCACCGAAAAAGCTGAAATTGAAAAGTTACTTCTAGAGAAAAAGGTACTCCAGTTCGTCCCGTTGTCGGTGGAAAGGTAAACTTCATTATTTCCTACAGCAAAGATTTTGCTGCCGGTTACTGAGATATATAGGATAGTCCTATCATTTGCCCCAATGCCGCTATTACAAACTTCCCAGTTTGTTCCATTATCGGTGGAACGGAACATTCCGGAGCCCCGCGTTCCGACAAAGATAGTATTATTGCTTTTGGCAAGAGCTGCGATTTCTCCGCCCGGCGGTCTATTCAATTCCTTCCACTGAGCATTTGCCATTTGAATTGGGAAAAACAATAGAAATAAAGCGAATATGTTAAAAGGGTAACCATTCATGCTGGCCTCCTTTGAAAATCATGCGGAAGATTTTCCGTCTTTATTTCTTTATCAGATAAATTGTTCAATCCCTTTTACGGCGGCATTTTTGCTTTACGGCCTGGTTTATTGCCTGCAACGTCTCACGCAATGCCGAAGTTGCCGCATATAATTTAGGCTCGTGCCAGCGAAGCGCGGACACGAGCCTTTTCCAATGTAAACTGCGGCAATTTAAGGCAGCTCTGCGCCCGGCATGCGTGTGTTGTGGGCACGTAAATTGGAACGCTACCATGATTTAATGTCTTTCCGCCGCCGCTTCTTTATTTCTTATGTCTTTTTCTTGCAGCGCCCCTCTTTGTGTTTATTTCCAGCGCCGGAGCGGATGAGCGAATTTCCTCAATCATGTCCCTTAAAAATGACCCTCATTGTCCCTTAAGCATGTCCCTTAATGTCCCTTATCCTATTCTTGATATCTGGAGCAAGAATGTAGTATGTTCCTTTTTTCTCTCCATGTTTTTGCAGTATTGATTTCTCAACAAGGCTGGTCAAATCCCGAGTGGCGGTTCTTTTAATACTCTTGCACAAAACTTGGCATTGCTCATTATCAATGCGTTCATTAAGAAAAAGAAAACGAACAATTCTTCCCTGTCGACCATTCAGATGAAAAGCTGCGAGATCTTTCATGATATTTTCCGAGATAATGACTTTTTTGCCTTTTTCCTGAATTTCTTTCATTTGGCTTCGAAGCCCGTTTGCGAAGTACTCCAACCATCCCGTCATATTCATGTTGTTTTTTCTGACGGATTGAATTGCGTCGTAATAACTCGGTCTGTCTTTATCGTAAAACTCGGAAATGCTGAAAAGACGTTTGAAATCGTAACCGGTTTTGTATAAAATGAGGGTGGACAAAAGCCGAGCTGTCCGACCATTGCCATCAACAAATGGGTGAATATGGACAAATTGAAATTGGGCGATTCCGGAAATAAGAATTGGGGAGAGATCATCCGCTTTATTTATCCAATCAACAAAATCCTTCATCAATGGCGGAACATCAAAGGGCCCCGGCGGTGTGTAAACGATCTTCTGCGTTTTTGAATTTATGATGAAATTTTGAATTCTTCGGTAATTTCCAGGATCGGCTTTTTCACCGCGGACATTTTCGACCGTGATTTTGTGCAGCTCGCGAATCAGGGCTTCAGTGATCGGGTCTTCCTTGCCCAAATACGTTGAAATAAAATCCATTGCTTTTTTATAATTCAGCAGCTCTTTTTCATCATCCCGATTTATTCCCGGAAGCCTTTTTCCCTCTAGAATGCCTTGAGCCTGCTCAAGGGTTAGTGTTGTGCCTTCAATGTGGGTGGAATAATGGGTTTCTAAAATAAGCGCTTTCTTCTGTAAATCTGCAAGCCAATCATCCTTTAGTTTGATAGCATCCAGAAAACCCCTGACTCTTTCAATTTCAATAAGGGTCTTATTGATCTTGGGTGTAATTGAAAATCTTGGATCAAAAGGCATTGGTTACAAATCTTTCTTATTCATTTTGGCACGAATTATGTCCTCGGGGCGCTGCATCTTCATACAATTAAAATAGATTTTCCCGGCTCCAATCTTGAACTTTCTTCAGCGGCGGCTATTTGTCTTAATCGTTCCAATTTATTGACCACAACGTTCCACGCACTGCCCGCCGTGCCCGCCTAAAATCTCGCCGCCCGACGGCAGCCACGACGGAGCATTTTGCGACATGACTTGGCTGACATGACGGGTGGCGAAACCGTCATGTCAAGCGGGCATGGCGCGGCTGCGTGTGTTGTAAGCTTTAAATTTGCACCCTACTATGTCTTGAAATTTTCCAGCTGCCGCCATTCGGTTTACTATTTATTTGCACTCCGTAAGGTTGTTGGGACCCTTTTCGTTTACCAATTTGCCTTTATATATGAAACAGCATCTGGTAAATCAAGTTTATGTGTGGAATTACCTGCTCTAATGTAGAACTCGGAATTGGAATCATTGAACAGGTAAATTGGTTCTGGCGACTTCATGATGTTAATTACACAAATTTCTTTGCTGTCCAGGATTTCAATTTCAGGAAGAACGCTGCTAAATACCTTTTTAGAAAGATATTTTGTAACAATGTTATTTAAGTGTAATAGAAAACCATCTCTGTTGGCCTTTTTAAGAGTACGATAATCAGCGTCCAACCCCAAAGTGCTACCAGAATCATTAATCCCTATAAACAAAGTGCCTTGCCTTGTATTGAGGAAACCTGTAATGGCTTTGGCCACGGTAAATTCCAAATCGTGATTTTGACAACTGCGTTTATAGTCCCATCTTAGAGAGGATTTGAATTCAACGGTGCCAGATTCGCCTGCTTGTATTTTATCAAGCAATGAAGTCAATTTGGAAGAAAGGGCTATTTTGCTTGGCACCTGAGATGTTGAAAGCGAAAGGAATAGATTGATACCGTCTGATGAGGTTTTAGCAAATTCGTGCGAGTCTGAAATTACACGGTATGCGGTTCCCTTGTTGTGTCCTTTTTTGACAAGAATTCTCATAATATTTGATAGAGCCAAGGGCTGGGTTTGTACAGATAAAACTTCCTTAATATCCTTTCTGATGGCATTGGCCTTTGCATTCGTTTCGCGAGGCGCAGGAGCATTTGAGCCCATTATAAATGAATAGAAGTTCTTTCCATCTCTTACCTGTTTCGAAATGTAGCTACATCGGTTTATGCGGTTTTCAAAGGTTGCGGCACACCAAGAAATATTATTTCCATTTAGAGCTTTCAGAAGCTCTCCGGTTGGAAGAGAATTGAAATTGTGCGCTTCAAAAATTCCCTTTATTGTATTAAAAAGCTGAGGTTCGTCAATGGCTTTTGGAATGGGACTTTTGTAGTTGGTGTCATATGATTCAGCCCATTCTTTTAGAATAAATCGACCATCGGATGTTCTTGCGAATTTTGAGGAATAAAGGCCTAGAAGCCCTTGTATGGATTGCTTCTCAGTCATTGGACGTACACTCTTAACATAATTTGCAATTTCAATTGCCGTTGCTGGAGAGTTTTTTGATTGCAAGAATGAACAAATGAGTTCAAAAAGGGTATCCGTGTTAAAATTCCATTCTGACAAAGCCCAAACACCGGATTTCCCAACTGCTACGAAACGAGGGTCTTGCGTCATCTGGTTTGTGAGTCCCAGAATGTTTTGGCCTGGTTTCACACCTCTTTGAACAATTCTATGGGTAATTTCCCGCCAGATTTCTTTATACGGTAGAGCATCTTGTTTTTCGTAAAGTATCCGATAAGCCTTGTCCTTTATATTTAGGAGGTGAAAGGCTAACTCGAATCTATTGCCTTCTAGTTTTACGATTTGTGGTAGGACAGATATAACCCCCTCAACCATATCGTTGGTTACGTTCTTACTACCTAAGGAACGTCTTACAGAAACGGTAAGTTCGAAAAGGTCACATGGAATAACCTTGGCCTCCAAAGTATCTATTGCAGCCACCGCTATTGATTCAAAAAGCGGTGCTGGTAAATTGTGATCAAGCAGATACGACTGGTCTTTAAAAGTAAAAGTCTCAATTTCCCAAATGTACAAAAGAAACTCCAGCAATGCTATATGACGTGGAGTAAAATTTGTAGCAATTGCTGTTTCGATTCTTGAAATTAAAGAGGTTTTATCACTAACAAGTATAGGGGTGATTATGGCGCGCCCTTGGTTTACGCAAGAGACATACAGTGGCTCACAACTACAGAAGGGCCTTCGAAGAACATTTCCTGCAATCAGTTGCTTAATTTGAGATACATACTTATTTTCAAATTGTCTTGCCCATTCACGTGATTTGCTAAAGTAAAGTCCGATTTCTTCAAGAGTAAAGCGTGTTCCGTCAAGTCCGAACCGCTTATTGATTAGGTCACCTGCTCTTTTGTCAGGGCAAATAGAAATAAACGATAAAAGAATTTGGTCAAATGCATCTATAAAACCTTTTGGGAGCACATTGTCGTTTTTATTCGAAGCAGTTGGAAGTAGGATTTCTGATTTATGTGCTTCTATTACCTTTATAATTCTTTCTGGCCGGCTGTGAATTGTAGTCTTAACTAACCTAAGACGTTCAACCAACTTCGGCAGTAAGCTATGTCGAGAGGAAAAATCACGGAAATTCATATCATAAAAATCGCCGATTGTTGCAATGCCATTGGAAAGTAGCGTTTTGAAGAGGGCATGTGAAACGTAGGGCTTCAGGTATTCGAGGCGATATTGGCGAAAAGGTTGCAGAGCTTCAGAAGGAGAAGGAGTATTCTGGGGCGAAGGTTCCTGACCATACTTCGAACATAAGTCGACTAATTCTTTTTCTGTGCCAATACCACAATTCTTCAGTGTCAGAAATGTTCCGTGCAAACGGTAATATTCAAGAATTTTGCCTGTCGAGTCAAGGCCAGCCATTTTGCACGCATTAATTGCGCGAATCGAAAGATTTTCTAGAACTAGATCATTATTAGGGAAAGCATTAGGAAGACCCATATAGTTTCTCTTTTCTGGCGGCGGCTCATCAATTCGATGGTGCAAATTTATTGCTTACAAC
>Ga0182027_10003424_pt1 | contig 25186 bp, 21 predicted proteins | sample 712E1DmetaG_FD_121300 | JGI IMG/M metagenome (GOLD analysis project Ga0182027, IMG submission 121300) | Permafrost microbial communities from Stordalen Mire, Sweden - 712E1D metaG (Illumina Assembly) | ecosystem: Environmental > Terrestrial > Soil > Wetlands > Permafrost | place: Sweden...
CTGGTCAGGGTAGGACTGCCTGGCCTGGTTCAAGCTGTCGGGTGAGAAATACACCGCTTCCCCGGCTGCATCCAGCCTGCACCCGGCCTGCAAAATGTCGTCTCCGACCTGTTTTTCGTAGGCCGCCTTCACCAACGGGACCAGCGTGCTGCGTCTTTTGCGCAGTTGGCGCAGTTTACCCTGCAGCGAGCAGTCATTGACGGCCAGGTTGATGTGTTCCCCCGCCACTTTTTTGATCACCTCCCAGGCCAGGGCCCGGCTCAGGGGGTGATAGCGGGTGCGGTGATAGTCTGGGGTGATCAATTCAGCCTTTTCCCCGGCCATCGTTTCAGAATTGGTGCCCGGTTCGAAGATCAATTCATGCAGATTTAAATACGCCACACCGCAGTTAGTCCATAATTTCAGGCTGCCCAGCAATTCGGCGGCCTGTTCGGGGATGGCGGGAATTTCTACGGTCACATACGGAACCAGCCTGGCAGCAGTTTCAAGGATGGATAAGACCGATTTGTGGCGATAGCCGGTAGCCGCCAGATTAAAACGGATCTCATCCAACCCGGCATCCGCCAGCTTTTTTAACAGGGTTTCGGTTACCAGCAGCCCGTTGGTGTAAACCCACAGGTAGCGTTTGGGGGAAGCCGCGCCAATTGAAGTGACCCAATTCAGCAGGCTGTCCGCCTCGAGAAAAGGCTCTCCGCCCGAGAAGCTGACCCCGGAAATGGCTGTCTTTTCATAATTGGCCAGCACTTCGGCTGGCGTATTACCCAAAACAGACCCGGAATTGCCAGGTGAAATGGCATGTGGGCTGTAACAAAACGGGCAGTCCAGGTTACAGGTATGGTCGATGAAAATGCAGTCCCACCCGCCTGACTTGCACACCTGGCAGCCTTGCGACAACTGGTGCAGGTATACGATTTCGCCATCCGCCAGAATATGGATATCCGCGATCTGATCCAGGCCGGCCTGCTCCAGGGCTTCCTTCCAACCCGGTCTGGCCGGGGCGCCCATTTTTTGGAACTGGTTCGCTTCAGCTTTAATCCGCTCGAGTGCCTCGGGTAGAGCGGGCGGCGCATTCTTAATCATGTCGTCACCTGCCTTGCAGCGCTGGTCAATTGGCGATATTGATTTTCACAATATTTGCAACTCAGGCAGTCTTTGTTACAATTCAGCAAATGCTCGAACAGCGTATCGGTGATCCCGATCGACTCGATCACCGAGGCCGGGCCGCCGCCAATCTCGGTAGGCATCAAGGGGCGGCCCTGGATATAAGCGCCCAGCACTTTCAAATAGCGCTGTGGATCGCGCAAGGTGACCCGCCCGGATATCTTTAAACTGTCGTACAGGCCGGTGTAGTAATGGAGATGCTGGGGCAAAATCCAGCCGCTGGTCAGGCGCAGCCAGGGATACTGCCGCAGAGTTTCATCACACAAAGAATGCGGCATAAATTTGCTGTAGGCCATCTCATAAAAATGCTGGTTGCGGAAAAGGCAGCCCGGCAAACACGATTCGTTGACCATCAGGCGCACTTCACCCGCAAAAATTTGGCGCAGATGTTGGAGCTGTGGCAAATTACGATATAAGCGCGTATCCGGCACGATCACATCTACCAGGTCCCGGACTGCCAGCACCTGGGCGGGCGTGGCTATGCCCATCAACACCGAGGCGGTGATCTTGAATTCAGGCAGGCTTTCCCGGATCAGCCGGGCCACTGTCGGGGTGGTGATCGTAACGCGCTGGACCTGGTAACGGTCGCGCAGGTCTGCCAGGGCATTGATCAGGGTCGGGCCAATTTCTTCAATGGGCTGGCCCAAAACAATCGGATTGATTAAGACGGCCTTGGTGAAGGGTGCATGCGCTAAGAAATCAAAGATGTGCTCTTCGGCAAGTTTTGGCCGGCCAGAAGGGATCGCATCCCCGGGCATCGGGAAATAAACCTCGCGGATTTTATCTCCGTACAGGTCGTTTACTTTTTCCCAGAAGGATAATGGTTGGTCTGTATAAGGAATAACCCAGGGATTCATAATGTTTTCAATAAAAGAAGCGCTAAATTGGAGAACCCATCCTGAAATTAGATCATCACTTTACGATTTTTAGGATAGATGCTTAGTTTATCATAGAAAAAGGCGCCACCCCCAAATGCTGAGATCTCCCAGGCGAAAACCACAGGTTTGTCCTCAAAAAAGCTGTACATAAAATGGGAATTAATGTAAAATTAATCAAGGTAGTTTTTCCCCCTTGACGAGCACAGATTAGTTGAATCAGGAAATTAATTGGCTTTGTTCTTGTTCTAAAGGACAAATATTCCTATCTCCCTTAATGACCTTTATTTGGAATGGATAATTTTTATTGATCGCTCTCCCACTAAAATCAATTCAGAAAAGAGATTCTTGATCCAGGTCGGGGTGGTTTAATTAAGATTCTGGCTGAATTATCATTCAAGGCTTTGCCTGAGGAGGGACTGGACATGACAGAAGAAGAGAAACAAGGTTTTATTTTCGATGAAACAGAGACGCCTGAAGAACCCGAGATTTTTTCGGTAACTAAAGAAACGGGTGCGCATCTTTTCAACCGCCGGCGTTTTATTGAAACCTCTGCCGTAGTGGCAGCCGGGGTGGTGCTGACGAGCTGCGCTCCTGCGCAGGCAGGACCGGCATCTAACTCTGGCGCTAACACTAACTCCAGTGCTAACCCTGCCGCTACCCTGCCGCCCGAGCAAACCGAAGAAGTTTTGGTTTCGGATACGACTACGCCAACCATCACCAATACGCCTTCCCCTGCCCCAACGGAGACCGCGCTTCCCACGGATACCGAGGTTCCCCCCACATCGACCCCGATCACTCTGGCTGGCCAGACCTTACCGGGAAACGTTTTCCTGAGATCCGGACCCGCCACCTATTATCCGCCTGTCACCAAGCTGACCACGGTCACTCATTTTGTAGTGATCGGGCGCATATCCGACAACAGTTGGGTGCACGTCAGGCTGGATAACGCCACAGAAGGCTGGCTTTACACCGTATTAACCAATGTGAAAGCAAATTTCCTGGGCGACATTCAGATCGATGAAGCCCCGCCCACGCCAACCCCCTTACCCGGCACGGTTGGGAACACCGCCCCCGGCACCACAGGCATTAATTATTCCTATAAGGATAATTACGGAAATACGTACTCGTATACGCTGCCCTGTGGCTCGGATATCCCGTCCGGGGCCATTTGCACCTGTAACTGCGTGACTGCCTGCGCCTGCGATGCCTATACGGCCCCTTGTTCTTGTGATGGCCACGCAGCTCCTGGGCCTTGTATGTGCGACACAGAAGATAGTGGTATAAATACCCATTATTGGTATCCCAATTAATCTTTTATGAGATTTTTTACGCAAATTATTCCTATCAAAGGGGAGGGCGATAAGTTTATTATTTATCGCCCTCTTTTAGGTCTGGCCTTTATTGGAAATAAAGGCATGGCCAGGGTAGCCCTACATATCGCCGAAGGAAAAGAAACCAATTTATCCACGGAAGTGTTCGCCTTTCTACAAAATGCCGGTTTCCTTTTACCTGATCCGATTCCTTCTGCAGATGCAGAAGCGCCTTTTTTTTCTAACGCGGTTTTATTGCTAACCAACCAGTGCCAGCTGCGCTGCATCTATTGTTATGCTTCTGCCGGCGAATTTGCCCCATTATCATTGGATGTAGCCTCGGGTAAAGCGGTCATCGATTATGTATGCAAGGACGTGATGGCGAAGGGCCAACATGAATTCAACGTGGCTTTCCATGGCGGAGGTGAACCAACTTTAGTGTGGAACACCCTGAAAGAATTGACTGAATACGTCCGGCAGCAGCCCATCCCTGCAAAAATATCGGTCACCAGTAATGCACTCTGGTCAAAAACACAGTGCCTGTGGTTGATAAAAAATATGGATACGATCAGCGTATCCATGGATGGCGCCCCGGCCACCCAGGACCATAACCGGCCGTTGGTGTCCGGCAAAAAGTCCTCTTCTGTTGTCATGCGCAATTTAAAATTATTGGACGAACACAGTTATAAATACGGCATTCGCATGACGGTCAACCGCCCATTCGAAAACCTGGCCAGAAATGTTGAATATATTTTTCAAGAAACCCAGTGCCGCTCAGTCCAGGCGGAGCCGGCATTTAATGTGACCCGCGGAGGCCACTCCGTCGGTGCGCAGGACAACGAATATAACGCCTTTGCCCGGGCATTTCTGGATGCGTATAACGTCGGTAAAAATTATCAGGCCACCGTCCGCTTCTCGGGGGCCAGAGCGGGGTTAGTATCCGATACGTTCTGTTCAGCGCCGTATGATGCTTTGGCCGTAAACCCTTATAACCAGATTGTGACCTGCTACGAAGTTACCAATCCCGGCCATCCGCTGGCTGAAATATCTACTTTTGGCAGGGTAGAAGATGGCAAAGTGATTTTAGATGCCAACCCCAGGGCGCGCCTGCATGGCCTGCTGGCCGAAAGACAGGCCCAGTGCGCCACCTGTTTCTGCAAGTGGAGCTGCGCCGGTAATTGTTATACGCGCTCGATCTTGCCGGGCGAAAATGGCCACCTGATTTTTGGCGAACGGTGTGACATGATCCGCGACCTGACCCAATATTTGTTCCTGGATATGATCGGTGAAGCCGGCGGCGTGTGGTCCCGATCCAAGTCAAAGCTGGTGGAAGATTTTACCTACGGATAAAGATATACAAATAAAAGAATTTGATATAGACTTAATCAACCAATTTTTTTCCAGACAAAACCATAATCGCTTGAGTGGCTGAGATAATCAGGCTCGTTCTTACCCTGACGGGCAAAATAATTTAATACTAAGGAGGGAATCGGTATGCCAGAAGAAATGAAACCAGATTTTGTCTTCGATCCATCAGAAACGCCTGAAGAACCTGAGATTTTTTCGGTTACGAAAGAAACAGGTGCGCATGTTTTCAACCGGCGGCGTTTTATTGAAACATCCGCCGTCGCCGCCGCCGGCGTGGTGCTGACCAGCTGCGTGCCTGCGCCCAGTAAATCGGCAACTGACCCTAACTCAGGCTCTCACTCAGTTCCTAACGTGCCGCCAGTGCAAAACGATGGAGCTCTTGAGTCGGACACAAACGCGGCCACCAGCACGAATACGCCCTCCCCCGCCCCAACCAATACCCCGCAGCCTGCCAATACCGAACTGCCCGCGGATACCAAAGTCCCCACCGATACCAAAGCTCCTCTGGCAGCCACACACACATTGCCTGGCCAGACATTACCGGGAAATGTTTTCCTGAGATCAGGGCCTGCCACCTATTATCCTCCGGTTACCAAGCTGAGCGTGGTCACCCATTTTGTGGTGATCGGGCGCATACCTGATAACACCTGGTTGCACGTCAGGCTGAATAACGGTACCGAGGGTTGGTTGTATGCCATATTAACCAATGTGAAGGCAGACTTCCTGAGCGACATTCAGATCGATGAAGCCCCGCCCACGCCAACCCCGTTACCTGGCACGCTTGGGAACACCGCCCCCGGCACCACAGGCATTAATTATTCCTACAAAGATAATTACGGAAATACGTTCGCCTATTCACTGCCTTGTGGCTCGGAAATACCGGCCGGAGCTGTATGCACCTGTAACTGTGTGACTGTTTGCGCATGTGATGGCTATGATGCCGCTACGCCTGATACTGGTGGTAGTGGTGGCGGTGGTGGTTGTTCATGCGACTCCCACGGCGGCGGCAAGTCAGGTGGGTGTCCCTCATATCACTATTGGCATCCCAACGGATAAGTAATGTAGTTTGGTTCAGGTCAAAGTCAAAGATAATGAATGATTTTACTTACGGGTAAAAAAGCACTGCCCTGTGCACGCCCGGCGGCGCCGGTTGACGACCAAAGCCGCCTGGCAATTTCCTGTAAGGTAATCATGGTCATCAAACGCTGCTCCGCGCATCGGAAGTCTGAAACGTTTAAAGGTTCGTCCAGCAGGCAGGTATCCGGACAGGAACGGACGCAGTGAAAACGGTTGAAACAAGCCGCGCACCCGGGCAGCAGTTTGTTCAACAAGGATTGGCGTATTTTTTCAATCTGAGTTAAATCCAGGTTGAATTGCCCCGAGGGGTCGCTTTCTCCAATCGAAAGGCCCGCCTGCCGGATCTGACCGGCGCGGGAGAGCTTTAGACAGGCAGTCGCCAGGTTGCCGGGCGCCAGGTTGATCACATCTCGTAACACGTTACAATACGGGCCGTGGATTTCAGCCGGCCGGCTGCCCGAGCTCACCCAGGTCACTCCATAGCGCCTGGCTGCCTCACGCGCCTCCAAAAATGGCACAATAAATTTTTCAATTTGGTCAGGAGCGAAAGAATCTTGCATTCTGCCGCCCTGGTAAGCCACCTCGACGTGGATTTCCAGGGGCTTTAACTTCTGGCAGATATATTCTGCAATTTCGGGCTGGCGCGCCAGGGTTGCCGCAGTCAGGGTTACGCGCACATTGAGCGGTGTGCCGGCTTCATGCACAATCATGGCCGTCCGCTCGACCGCGGCCGTGCTATTTTTTCCATGGGCAGCCAGCGAGCGCTGGCTGGTTTGAATATCCTCCGGCCCGTCGCAAGACAGGCCAATCAGGTCAAAATTAGCTGCCAACCACATGGCGCGCTGGGCCGACATGACCCCGTTGGTGGCAATATATCGGAAGAGAGGCACACCCCGCTCTTTTCCCATCTGCGCCAGCATGCTTAAAGCCGCATCCGCCAGGGATTGTTCAAGAGACGGCTCGCCTCCCCCGTGGAAAACAACCGTGAAAGGCTGGGACCTTTCCTGGCAGTTAGCCAAAACAATCTCGGCGGCAGAACGGATGGCATCCAGCCCTAACGTTTCGCTGGACGAGGGCACGGCCGAAGAATAACAGTAGGTGCAGGCCAGGTTGCAGCGGTTATTGAGATAAAGCGTCAGGCAGAGGGGCGTGAAGGGTCGTGAGTAAAGGGATTGCCAGGTTTGCAGGGCTTGCGCGGCGTAATTCCTCAGGTTCGCGGCGCCGGGGTTAGCAGGCTGGGAAGAAGCACCTATCTGGTTTTCGAATTCGTCGCTGTGTTCTTTGGCCACCACCCCCACATATCCGGGGGCATAAAAAAGCGCATATTGGGCGTGGTCCTGCCGGAAAATGGGCAAACCGCCGGATCCAACCTGGGGAAAGGGCAATTCCCAATCAGGGTTCATGGGATCAGGGCCCACTTTGCCGACTCGGGTACTACCAGGTGCAGAGTCGCCTGGCGGAAACGCAGCAGCGTGCCGGCCAGGCAGCCGCCCGTACATTCTGCGTTGCTCTTGAAGTGGCAGGTAGAACATTCCTTATAAATCCCGGCGGCCCGGTAAGGCTGCATAATGGTGTGTAGCTCTTCCCGCAAAGCTTTATCCGTCACTCCTGGTTCCAGCTGAACGGCCTTTTGCCCGGCCAGGGGGAAGCAGTGGATTACATGATCATCCAGCCCGATATCCAGAATGGCGTTGCAGTGGAAAAGGGACTCTTTGGCGGACTGCATAAAAAATTCGAAGTCCGCCTGGCTAAACATACAGTGCACAAACCCACAATCCAATTCCACCTGGATGCCCACTTCGGCGGCGGCCCGGGCCATTTCTGCCAGCCGCTGTCCAACCAGGGGATACTGCTTGGGATGCAGATACACATTGGTCGAATTCGTCATCGGTTGGGCCAGCCCGACCCGGATGGCTTTGCGACAGTCACTGTCCAGGATGGCCTGAACCAGCGGCTCAAGTTGGAAATTGGGGCTAAAGATGGTATACCCCGGAAAAGCGCGCTGGCCCAGGCGCCGTAATACCTCGCCGCGGCGCTGTAAATCTTCTGCCATATGACCGCCGGTTTTCCGGCTGGAATTCATATTTACCAACACGCGGCAAGCCTCGACCGGCAGCTCTTCGAGGCAACGCAGGGCTGTTTCAGGCATGACTCCGTTGGTAAATACGACCACTTTTTTATGGCGTTGGCGCGTCCGCTGAACCAGTTCGACAAACTGCGGGTGCAGGGTAGGCTCACCGCCCATCAAACGGACGTCATTTATATTGGAACGGTCCAAAAAATCCAGGCGCCGCTCAAAGTCATCCAGGGAAAGGAAAGCGGAATCTGCACTGGCCCTGGCGGCGGGGGTATGGTACCCGGCAAAGCAAAAAGGGCAGGCCATATTACAAACTTCCGACACGGTCAGGTTAGCCATGCTGTTTATTATCCTGCCAGTTTAACCAACCGCTTTTCAACCAGCCTTGCAGCAGCCCGAACAGCCGGGTTTCAGCCAGGGATAGAGATTCGTGACACAGCTCGGCCAGAAGCCCGGTCACATCGGCGAGGTTATAGCCCAGCATCAACCAGTCCCAGACGGCTGCTTCGACGTCCCGTAAAACCGTGGGCGTATTTACCCGCTCGTCTACGATCAGGATCTGGTTGGAATCCTTGACCCAGTGCAGGCAGGGCGGGCAAGTTAATCCGAGCAGCGAGGAGTCCTCATGACCCATGATTCACCTCTGAATGGACCAGCCGGTCATCCGATTGCCAGGCTGCCTGTTCGAGGGCGGCCACATCCTCCAAAAAGGCATCTGCGAGGGCATGTTCCCCCATCTGCCGCAAAAGGCGTACGATGGTGATGGCGCGGGTCTGCAAGCAGGTGCTGTCGTACGTTACCATTTTCCCCTGGGTTACAGGGCAGCCGCCGACGCAATGAAAACGGCACAAACAGTTGCGGCACAGCGCTTTGCTATCCACCCCAAAGCTGCGGGCGTGCTGTAAGGCAGCCGGGGCGATATCCAGCTGATTGCCCTTGAGCCACCCCAAACGCATGTCCAACCCTTTATCTTTCCAATCCTGTTCCAGCAAATAGCAGGCGTCCACGGCGCCGTCTGGCGACACGATCAGGGCATCCTGTCCAACCGGGCAAAAATTTGCCCGGGTGGTGCGCAGGTCGGCCGTTGAAAGAACCACGTCAATCTGGTAGCCGGCCAGAATGCGGGTGGCCTGGTCAAAATAGCGGGCAAATTCAAAAGGAGCCGGCGGCAGCATCCCAGCGGATCGCGCCAGGGGCGCCGTGATCAAAGTCTCAAAGCAAACCGTGCTGGGGCGCAGCTCACGGCTGACCCAGCTGGCAAATTCGGGCAGCCGGCTGACCGAATTGTGCGTGACGCAGGCGCGCACGAGCAATTCACACTGCCCTTCCGAAAAAATGCGGGCGCTGCGCAGCACAACCGGGGAGGAAGGCCCGCCATTGATCGCCGGGCGGTGAGAATCCTGTACGTCGGCCGTCCCATCCAGCGAGAGCACCACCACGTCAAAGGTGTCGGCAATCCATTGGGCGCGCCCTGCCGCGTAAAACCCATTGGTAGTGACCTCGAAAGACACCGTCAGGCCCAGGGCCGCCGCCCGCTGCCGGGCATAATCCACGGCAAAGTGGACCGTTTTTTCGGCGAAAAAAGGTTCCCCGCCAAAAAAGTGCACTTCAGCATGGCTTTGGTTATTGCGGCAGAGCAGGTTGAAATAGGCATCGATGGCATTGCGCGCCATCTCCACATCCATTACCGGGCTGCTTTTTTTGGGTGCCGCAAAATCGCAGTAGCGGCAGCCCATGTTACAGCCGCGGGTAGGGATGAGACCCAAAAATAAGGGGCTCGCCAGCGGGCCCGAGCGCAGCGTGGGGGTAAAAGCAGGCGGCTGGAGCATTTGTTGAAGCACCTGGCTGACGACATTTTCGCCCGCCTGGCCCGTTTGCAGCCCGGCTTGAATCAACTGTTTCCCCTGCCCATTCACCAAAACCGCCAGGTGGTGCAGAGGTGCGTAGATTAAATATTTATCCTTAACCGGGACGCTAAAAACCTCTAAAGGATGGTAAATATCTTCTCTCCCACGAGTTTGTATTTAATCCGGATAGGTTTATTATATCATTGCGAAGGGAGGGGTCAGGTGTCAGGCAGAGTCATCAGTCCCCAAAGAGCGGGGATAATCGTCAGTTTTCAGTTAAAAACCAAAGAGCGCCCATTAAGTATCGTGCTCTTTTCTTAACTGAAAACTGACGACCCAGTTTCTGATACCTGACGCCTGACCCCTGATCCCTATCTCTCCAACCACGCCAGAATAAATTCCACGGCCTGGTCGTCCAGCCGTGACGTATCGGCATTATAAGACGCCATAATATCGGTCATGGTCAGCTCGGACAGGGGCCTGGGCTCATTTTTGAGCACGTGGTTGGCGTTGTCCGCATAGGCGAGTTTGACGTCAGGCAGCGTCTTGACCAGCTCCTCAAAAATAGGGCTGTCGATTTCCCATACCACCTGGATATCCTTCTTGCCCAATAAAATCAAGACCGGGCTGTCGATCTGGGGCAGGAGTTCGGCCACGTCTGCCAGCCACAGCTCACGCGCAAAGGGCTGGTTGATCGGAGCGGTCACGCTCAAGATCACGTTGCGTATGCCTTCAGGCAGGCTCGGGTCGATTTTCACCTCCCGGCCGGCCTGGAAATCTTGAATGGCCGCATCGTACGCCGCCAGGATCTGCTCCCCACCCGGCACAGCCGCCAGTTGGGCGGCAATCTGGGAGTGCGCCACGATCCCCACCGGCCGGGCCGGGGCAGAAGTCAGCAGCAGCCCGGCCAGGCGTGGGCCGGCGGCCTGGATTTGATAATTTAGCGCATGGATGCAGCCCTCGCTGTTGGTCAGGGCAAACATGCGGCGGCTGTCCACGTCATCCCGGCCGGCCAGCAGCTTCACCCCTCCCGCCAGCTCTGCGAGATGGCTGTGCATGCTGATCTTGCCCATCAAACGCATCAAGTTTTCTTTGGACTGCGGGCCGGCGGCGCTCTTATCGTAGCGCAGGGTCACAAAGCCCGCCTGCGTGAGCACCTGCGCCAGCAAGGCCGCGCTGCCGTTAGTCCCCGGCAGCAAGGGCGTATTCCAATTGCGGTCGGTTGGGCCGCTGCCCGCCACCATAATCACCGCCGGGAAGGGTCCCTCTCCCACCGGGCGGGTCAGGGTGGCATTGATCTCGATCTCATCCGCCAGCCAACTGACCAGGATGTCATTGGCAGAGTTTTGAACTGGCATTTCCATCACTCCTATTGAATTTTTTTCTCAAGACAATTTTATCCCTGAAAAGAAAAACAAGAATTTCACGGGATAATAGGACGGATAGGATGAAGAAGATCGGTAATAGTTTCCATGGGATTGTCATTCATCCAGTGGTATCAAGTGGTTGACTTTACGCTCAACACACACTACAATTATGGTATTATTACTCTTAATTATCTCCAATACAATACCAGGTGCATAGATGATAGGATTGCTAGAACGCTTTGCGAAAAAACTTGGATTGCATGACACTCAAACCTTAACCGATGTAGAAGAGTATATCGCCTGGCAAATCGAACACCACCCGGATTTCTCGCCCAGCCCGCTGGATGACGTGGATCTGCGTACTTATTTCCTCGAACTGCGCATTTCCGGCGAAGCAGGCGCGCAGCCAGAGCATAACCTGGCGCGCAAGGCTTCATCGCTCAAACGTTTTTACGAATGGGCCCATAACAGCGGCCTGATCCCGCAGTCACCTTTTGCCAGGTTTAATTTGGACCAGCCCATGCTTCCCGCCCAGGAAATCCGCGTGCGCCGGGATGTGTTTGCCAACGGCCAGGAACGCGAGATCGCCCGTCTGCAGGCGCTCAACCGCCTGATGGCGCATTTGAACCAATCGGTTGACGTGAAGATGGCCTTTGATTCTTCACTGAAAACGCTGGTCGAGGTGATGGGGCTGCGCACGGCCTGGATTTCCCTGCTGGCCGGCTCTGGCCTGACCAAATATTCGCCCGTCATCGCCTCTTCACCCGGCTTTATTTTAGCAGCGGCTTGCAACCTGCCACCCGCCCTCGAACAAGACAACTACCATTTCCTGTGCAAAACGCCCGAGTGCCACTGCCAGGCGCTGCTGCGCCAGGGTCACCTGGGGCGGGCGGTCAATGTAGTGGAATGTACCCGCCTGCAGGAAGCCTCGCGGGCCCTCGGCGACGAGCGCACCGGCGGTTTGCAGTTCCACGCCACCGTGCCGATTATGCTCCCCCAAAAAACGGGGGATGGTATGGGCAATCAACCCCTGGGCAACCTTAACGTCGCCACAGATGACTGGCAGCTTTTCAACGCTTCGGACCTGCAGCTGCTCTCAGCCTTTGGCGTACAGGTCGCCGCCATGCTCGAACGGGCGCATTTGTACGAAGAGGCCAATGCCCAGCGCCAGCGTATGGAAAGCGAGCTAAAGATGGCGCGGGCCCTGCAGGTCAACCTGCTGCCGTCGCGCCTGCCCGAGATCCCCGGTTTCAACCTGGCCGCCAGCTGGCATTCCGCCCGCGAGGTAGCCGGCGATTTTTACGATGTCTTCCCGCTGCCGGATGGCCGCTGGGGAGTACTGATCGGCGACGTATGTGATAAAGGCGTGCCGGCGGCCATGTATATGGTGCTGGCGCGCAGCCTGATCCGCGGCGGCGCCCAGCTTACCTCCAGCCCGGCCAAACTGCTGGGGCAGGTCAACCGGTCGCTGCTCGAACAATCGCCCAATAATATGTTCGTATCGGTCTTCTACGGAATCGTCGACCCCGCCAAACACAGCCTGGTCTACTCGCTGGCCGGGCACACCCCGCCTTTTATGGGCCGGGCGGCTGGCGACAAAGTAGAGCGCCTGCTCAAGGGCGGCCCGGTGATCGGCATTCTGCCCAAGGTACACCTGACTGACATCCGGGTAACGTTCGCCCCCGGCGACCTGCTGGTGGCTTACACGGATGGCCTGACCGAAGCCTTCGACAAGGAGGGGCAGCAGTTCGGCGAGCAGCGCCTGCAGGAGACCGTCCACGACCACAAGAAAAAAAGCGCCCGGAAAGTGCTGGACAGCATCGAACATAAGCTGCACGCCTTCATTGCCGGCGCCAGCCAGTCTGACGATATTACCATGCTGGTAATGAAATGCGAGAAATAAGTGAATTTTAGGTTACTATAGTAACCCAAAAATTCAGCCTTTCCGGTTTTTAAAAACAAAGGAGACAACAATGGAGATTACAATCACTCATGCATCAGGTCAGGTACCGGTGACCGTGTTTCACGTTAATGGCGAGATCGACGTAAAAACCTACGAACAGTTGGAACAGCGCGCTCGCCAGGAATACAAGAAAGGCATGCACAACCTGCTGCTCGATCTCAGCCGGGTGACCTTCCTCAGCAGCGCCGGCCTGCGTGCCATCCATAGCATTTTCCAGCTCTTGCGCACGGATGCCCCCGAAGAGAGCGACGAAGCCATGAGCCGCGGGCTGAGGGATGGTTCCTTCAAATCCCCCCACCTGGTGCTGCTCAACCCCCAGCCGGCGGTGCTGCGCTCGCTCAGCTATGCCGGCTTCGACATGTACCTCGACATCCAACACAACCTGCATAAAGCAGTGGAATCTTTCGGACTTGTTCCCAGCGTGGAGAAAAGATAAAAAAGAGTATAAGAATGAAAACCGGGGTTTTTTTTGAAACCCCGGTTTTTTGTTTGGTCTGACTCTTCTCCCTCGCCCTTCTTAGGGAGAGGTTAGGGGAGAGGGTCGGTGGTGTGCTCGATTCCAAACACGGACCCTGGGACGTGTGGTCAGGCACAAAATCCGCCACCAACTAAAACCACCGGCTTTCCTTCCTGTAGCGGAATCTGGCGGGTCAGTAGGGCGAGCCGGGTTAACGGTGACTTTGAAGCCACAATATTCCCTGACTCGTCCTGTCGCCGCTATCCCAGGTCGATTTCACCGGCAAGGCGCCGATTTTATCTCGCCAGGGTATTGTTTAACCGGGACAGAGCGACCCGGGACCAATTTTGTTGAACGTTCTAATATTCCCTGGGTCGCCCCACCAGACCGGCGTCCTCTTTTTCCATAATAAGATTCCCCGGGATGCGGCAAGGGCGAAGCGGACGGAAATTAACCCCGTTTGTTTCAATTAACGCTGCTCCGTCCGCTTCGCCCCAACGTCGGCAAATTGATAGGTTGGCGGGGGAAAATTCTCAGCACATTCACAGCATTCTCTTGGCCCACGCACAGGCTGGAAACCTAGAATGGAAAAGATCGAATAGATCGATCTCAAAAACCTTTGAAAACGGAGATAAAAATGAAAAAAGCCATTGTTCTTATTCTGATCGTTCTTATGCTGGCCCTGAGCGCCTGCTCCGGGCAAACCTCGGCCACACAGGCAGCCGCATCCACTCCGGCAGCCCAGGTGGCACAGGACTCCTCTTCCGGGCAACAAAATCCGCCCGCCGCTCCCCCGGGTGGCGACAGCGGCAGCAGCACCTACACCATCATCGGCGCTTACACGCAGGACGGTGGGACTGCCACCAAAACCGCCCAGACCTACACCGCCGCCAATGCCGACGAGTCGGCCGTCTATGTAAAGAATTCGGGCACGCTGACCCTCACCAGGGCCACCATCACCACCAGCGGCAGCACCTCTTCGCAGGATAACAGCAGCTTCCACGGCCTCAATGCGGCCGTCCTGGCCGCCGGCGGCAGTACCATCAGCCTGTCGGACAGCTCCATTGCCACCAGCGGCCTGGGCGCTAACGGCGCCTTCGCCACGGACGCCAATTCTTCGGTGACCCTGGCCAACGTGTCCATCCAGGTCACGGCGGATGGCGGGCACGGGGTAATGGCGACCAACGGCGGCAGCCTGACCCTTACCAACGTGAATATCAACACGGCCGGGGCCAGCTCGGGCGCCATCGCCACCGACCGCGGCGGCGGCACAATTAACGTTACCGGCGGCACGGTTACCACTTCGGGCAAGAACTCGCCCACCATCTATTCGACCGGGAATATCTCAGCCTCTGGCGGCACGATGACCGCCACGGGCGCCGAATCGGCCGTTATCGAAGGCGGCAACTCGATCACCCTGACGGATACCAAACTGTCGTCAACCCTGCAAAAATGGGGCGTGATGATCTATCAGAGCATGTCGGGCGATGCCCAGGGCACCAAAGGCACCTTCACGATGACCGGCGGCTCGCTCGCTTACACCCCCACCAGCGGCCCCCTGTTCTACGTGACCAATTCAACCGCCGTGATCACGCTCAAGGGCGTGACCGTGACCAGCGGCTCGGGTGTGCTGGTGAAGGCCAGCGCCGGAGACTGGGGCACCAGCGGCTCGAACGGCGGCACGGTGATTTTCACCGCCGATGGCCAGGCCCTGACCGGCGACCTGACCGCCGACAGCATCAGCGCCATCACGCTGACCCTCCAGAACGGCTCTGCCCTGACGGGCGCCATCAACGCTGACCACACCGCGAAATCTGCCAGCCTGACCCTGGATGCTTCCAGCATCTGGACCGTCACCAAAGATTCAACCCTGACCAGCCTGGTCGACGCCAGCGGAATCTCTGGGACGACCATCACCAACATCATCGGCAACGGCTACACGGTTACCTACGATGCCAGCGCCAGCCCCGCCCTGAACGGCCAGACCTATACTTTGAACGGAGGAGGATATTTGAAACCAGCCAGCTAAAATTACTTTCCCAAACCTCGCAATACAAAAACCCGGCTTCGAAAAAAAGAAGCCGGGTTTTCTTTTCTCCTCAAAACCCGGTTTTTTCGGCAAAACCGGTTTTTTTAAATAGCTTATCTCGCCCCCGTGATCGCCGCCAGTGTCGCCGTCTCAATCGTCTCGATGGCCGCATGCACCGCATCGCCGACCACTTCGCCGCTGGTCAGGGTCTCGATCTGGCGGCGGGCGATTTTTAACTCGTCGGTCGTGAAGACCCGGCCCAGCAGGTCGCAGGCTTTGACCAGGCTGAGCAGCGCAGCCGTGTGGGCATCCAGGCCTTCGCCGCCCAGCACCACGCTGCGCAGGTGCTGCTTGATCCAAAAGCGGGCCGAAGCGTCCAGGGCCGGGTAAGCCTCATAAGGCACCACCCCCAGAAAACGCTTTTCTTCCTTGCGCAGCACGCCCTGGTCGACCAGGCGGTAGGCCAGGCGCTTTTCGAGCTTTTTTATGGTTTCGCTGAAAGTACACACCCAATACCTGGCCTTGTGGTGCCGCTCCGAGGCTTGAATGCGCTCCAGGCCCTCGTTCAGCAGGTCATCCTCGCCAAACATACTGTTGTTGACCACCACGGCTATGCGGTCATCATCCAGCCCTACCCGGCTCTGCAAGATCAGCTCGGCCAGGATAGCTCCGCCCAGGCCGTAATGCAGCGGCGTCGTAAGCGCGGCGGGAACGCGGCCTTTTTCTTCGTGCAGGGCCAGCAGGTATAGTTCTTGGGGCAGGGTCAGCATAGCATTCTCCGGTAGATGAGTCAGAATATCCCCCAGTGTAGCACGCCGGGATGGCGGTGTAAACTTGTTGTTCCAACCAGACTCCCCCACCCGACCCCTTCGAGAGCGCTGAAGCATCGCGCCCGCTTTTAACTGACCGGCCAAATCCTAAGGGTCTTAAAGACCCTTAGGATTTAAATGGATGCGACACCACAAGGACCCTCACCCTACCTGTTGCACTAAATCATCAGATGGTCTTATCCCGGCAGGAAAATGGACTGCGCTTCGACCCAGGCCTTCTGGGGCTCCAGCTCCCAGTCCCAGGTGTTGATATCCGGCATAATGTGATAGGCGGTCAGGTCGAGCTGCACCGGGGTGACCGAGACGCAGCCTTCGGCCAGGGCGCCCACGTCCGTGCCGCGTTCGGGGATGCCGGTCGGCGAGTCGCCTACCGTCCAGTAATAAGGCTTGCCGCGCGGGTCAACCCGCCGGTCGAGTTTATCGTGATAAACGCGCAGGCCCTGGCGCGTGATCTGGATGCCTTTGATCTGCGCTTCGGGCAGGAAGGGCACGTTGACATTCAACAGCGCGTTGGCCGCCAGTCCGTAGCTGATCACGGATTGGACGACGCGCCGGGCATAGCGCGCCGCCGGCAGGTAGTCAATCTGGGCCAGGTGATTATCCGGTGAATCGAGCGACACCGCCACCGCCGGCAGGCTCCAGATGGCGGCTTCCATGGCGGCCGTGACCGTGCCGGAATAGGTCAGGTCGTGACCGACGTTGGCGTACGGGTTGATTCCCGACACGACCAGGTCGATTTTCTCTTCTAAAAAGCCGCATACCGCCAGGGCCACACAGTCCGACGGGGCGCCGTCGCTGGCCCAGGCATCCATGCCGTTGGACAGGTGCACCTGACTGACGCGCAGCGGGCGGTCGAGAGTTTTCACGTGCCCCGAGGCGGACCAATTGCGGTCGGGGGCCAGGATACTGACTTTCCCGCCAATCAGCGCCATTTCTTCAGCCAGCGCCATCAAACCCGGGGCGGTGACGCCATCATCATTGGTAACCAGAATATGCATGATTGCTTCCTTTCATGCTATCAGAGTAACCAATAATTATTAACGGCCACACAATGATTGGTTAAGGGGTTGTCAATGATTTCATTTTCAGGGTGTGAAAAACTCCGTTTTTCACACCCTGAAAATGAAAATTTGCATTTTACAAATCCTTAACCGAATCATTACAAAATTTTGGTTGACCGTTAAATATTTTCTGGCATAATTAAATTGGATTTGGACCACAATATTCTTTCATTGAAGAGGCCTTCTGGTATCTTATGGATCGGTGGATTGCCAAATTACAGCCCCATCATTCCCACAAACGTCATGCGTCGCAGCACGCAAGCCACTCATTCAGTCCCTTTCCCCGGCCGGCGGTTGAATATCTCACCGCCGGCCATTTCTATGACAAGCACTAACCACACGGGACAAACCTATGTACACACTCCAATTCGATGGTCTTTTTAAACCTGCCCAGGGCACCAACCCGTCCGAGCAGGCCGGCTTCATGTGCTATGGTTGGCTGATCTGGAAGGATGCCAGGGTGATTGCTCGCGGGCACGGCGGGGTGGCCAGCGGCCAGGCAGCTACCTCAAACACCGCCGAATATATGGCGCTGATTGAGGGCCTGGATGCCCTGCGGGATATGCTCGCCCCTGAGAACACGGGGGACGGAGTGTGCGAACAGCCAGTGATGGTGGTCGGCGACGCTCGCTCGGTGATCGACCAGATGCAGCAGGCCTCGCAGATATTGTCGGCGGATACGCGCTTGTTGAACGAGCGCGCCCGGCGCATTTCTGTCCAATTCATGCAGATCCGATGGGCGTGGATGCCGCGCGAGAAGAACCGCGCCGCCGACGCGCTCACCCGGCGGGCGATGCGCCAGATCCGCCAGGATGAAAAAAACTACCAGGCGGCGGTCGAATTCATCGACCGGCAAGGGGGGTCAAAGCGCACCTTACCGCTGGTGGACCTGCGCGTGTACCAGCCGGCGGCCTGACAAAATCCGGGCAGCTTCCGGTGCACCTGGGGTCGGTCTTCTTGCTGGAAGAGGCCACCAGGCTCAGGAGCTGGGTTCCACGCACCATGCCCAGGTGAAGATTGTGTTGAAGGTCGGATAACCAAAACTAAGAGGCTGACCACAAAGAGCACCAAGAAAACACAAAGTTTTCTTATAAAAAACCTTTGTGCTCTTCGTGTTCTTCCTGGTTATATTCTGTGGTTTAATCTCTATGCTTTAATCTTTTAGATCCGAGGTTGCCATGATCGTCCTTTCCATTGGAGCTCACCCCGACGACGAAACCTGCGCCGCCGGCACGCTAATCAAATATGCCCAGGAAGGGCATCCCGTATACATCCTGACCACCACGCGCGGCGAGGGCGGCTCGACCGGCGAACCACCCGTGTGCGAACGTCCCGAGCTGGGCCGGGTGCGCGAGCAGGAAATCCGCGCCGCCGGGGCGGTCATCGGGGCGCGCCAGGTGCTCTTCCTGCCCTATATCGACCCGGACGCCACGGATGGCGTCACCAAAGCCATCGCCGCCACCCTGGAAGAGTTCGCCGCCTCGCTTCAAGCGGTGCTGGAACACCTGCACCCGGACGTGGTCATCACCCACGGCACGGACGGCGAATACGGCCATCCCCAACACATCTTCACCCAGCGGGCGACCTTCCGGGCCCTGCGCAACCTGGCCGCCGTGCAGCCGCCCTGGCGCCCCCAGGAAGTGCTCACCTGGTGTGCCGCCTATCCCAACCCCGAGGTGCCCGCCGAGACCAACCAGTCCGACCCGGCCGATTTGCTGGTGGATATCCGGCCCTACTCCGCCCGCAAACTGGAGGCCTTCCTACAACACCGCTCGCAGTACTACGGGGTGACTTCCTATTTCAAGGATAAAGGCGGAGCCTTTATGGCCGAGAAGATCGAAGCCTTCCGCCGCTGGCCGGAATTTTGTTAAACTCACCACACGCTCTTCAGCGCACCCGAAGGGGTGGAGACACAGAGAGCACAGAGCAGAGGAAGATAAGAATTTGAAGGGAAGAAAGGATTTCTTTCCTCTTCTTCCCCCAATATTCTTTGTCTTCTCCTCTTCCTCTGCGTCTCTGTGGTGAACTGCTTGAATTTTGAATTTGATGTACACTTAACCTATGAAAAAATTTGATTTCCACCTGCATTTCAACCACGATAATGGCCCGGACATGGACGATTACGTGCGCATCATGGACGCCCACGAAGTGACGGGCGGCCTGGTACACGCCTATCCGGGCGATATGTGGTCCGAGCGCCCCTCCTCCGGGCAAATCGACGAGGCCGTGCTGGCCGCCTGCCGCAAACACCCCGGCCGGCTGTTTGGCTCGGTGTACCTGGACCTGCGCGAGTCGCGCGAACGTAACATCCAGAAGATCGAACGCTACGGCGCCGCCGGCTTCAAATGCGTCAAGATGTTCCCCAATCTGGGTTTCGATCCCAACGACGAGATTTACGAGCCGGTATGGGATACGGTGGAAAAACTCGGCCTGGCCTGCCTGTCGCACTGCGGCTGGCTGGCCCCCAGCGAGACCAACCCCAAGATGCGCATGAGCACCCTGACCGCCACGCCCTTCCACTTCGAAGTGCCGGCGCGGCGCCACCCGGGCATTAATTTTGTCTTCGCCCACTTCGGCGGCGGAGCCACTTACCTGGAAACCATCACTCTGTGCGAGCGCCTGCCTAACTGCTATGCCGACTGCACCCCCGGCTGGGGGCGCTGGGTATGGGCCCACCGCATGCCCGGCGTGGAAGATTTCCCCATGACGCAGTTCCTCTACGGCACGGATAATTATCCGCCGGAAGGCGATTACACCCGCGACGAGCGCTGGTGGACGGATCTGCTCACCAGCCAGGGGCGCACACCCGAAGAGATCGGGCTGTTCTTCTACGGCAACGCCGCCAAAATTTTGGGGCTGTAGGAAGAGTCCACTTTTTTTATATGCAAAAAACCTGCGGTTTTTTGCATATAAAAAAAGTGGACTCTTGACGCTGTTGTATCCCGGAACCAATTCCAGGGTTATAACGTCTATGGATTGGTCAAACTGACCCGCAGATACGCTATCCTCTGAGCATTGCCGCGAGGGTAACGCATATTCCAGGCAGCAGCTCGGACGCGCCAGCGCGGACGAGTTTTATTATGTTCTGGATAGATCCTAAATCAAAAGAGGAAAAAGAGAATGTTGCCCAGACGAATTCCGGTACGTTATTTGTCGATTTTATTGCTGATAGGGTTGTTGAGCGCCGCCTGCAGCGGGGCGCCCGCGCCAACCCTGGTTTTTAATACCGCCGTGCCAGCCACCGCTACGCCCCCTGGCGGGGGGCAGGCTCCCAGCCAAACTGTCGCCCCGGCGGCAACGGACACCACCGCCCCGGCCGCCAGCGATACCCCCGCGCCGCCCGCGGCGGACACCGCCACCAGCGCCCCGGCCGCTCCCACGCGCACCAGCCCGCCGCCCACCGCCCAGCAACCGGCTGATACCATTACGCCCATCCCTGCCGCGCCCGCTTCAGGCGGTTCAGGCGTCTCAGCGGATTACCTGGACGACCGCAGCACCGCTACCGGGCTGATCCAATCCTATTTCAACGCCATCAACTTGAAACAATACCTGCGTGCCTATTCCTATTGGGAGAAGGGCAGCAAGGTGGGACCGTACGCGCCATTCCAGCAGGGCTATCAAGATACCGCTTCGGTCCAGGTTACCCTGGGCACGATCAGCGGGGATGCCGGCGCCGGTCAGCGCTATTTTACCGTTCCGGCCGCCCTGGTGGCAAAGACCACCAATGGTAAGACGCAAACGTTTGCCGCCTGTTACACCCTGCACCTGGGCAGCCCCGACATCCAGGGCGTGCCCCCCTTCAATCCCCTGGCGATTGCCACAGGCGTCGCCAAAGTAGCCACCAACGGGACCTCCGCCAAGAATTTGCTGGTGCACGCCTGTGATGGCCTCCCGCAAGGCTCGCCCATCGTACCTGCGCCGGTGACCAACCCCAAAGATATCACCTCGGGGAATTACCTAGACGACCGCAGCAATGCCGTAGACGTACTGTCGTCTTTATTCAACGCCGTCAACCGCAAAGAGTACGTACGCGCCTATTCATACTGGGAAACCAACAGCAAAGTAGGCCCGTTTGACAAATTCCAACAGGGTTACGCCGCCACGGCCTCGGTGCAGTTGACCACCGGGAAGGTCACTACCGGCAATGGAGCCGGGCAGATTTACTATACCGTGCCGGCCGTGCTCAAAGCCAAAACCAGCGGTGGCGTCACGCAGACATTTTCGGCCTGCTACATTTTGCACCTGTCGCGGCCCGAGATTCAAGGGACGCCGCCCTTCCAACCCCTGGCGATCCAATCCGCCACGGCCAAACAGGTCAGCAATGGCTCGGATACCGATACCTTGCTGGCGAAGGCCTGCGCCGGCCAGCCATAGACGTCCGTCGGAAAGTTCACTTTTTTTGTTGTAAAAAACTACGTTTTTTACAACAAAAAAAGTGGCTTCCTGATTTTTAGAAAAAAAACCCCTGACGGCTTCCAAAAACCGTTAGGGTTTTTCTTTCATCGGTGATAAAATCATAACAGAGTATATCATCAGTACATCTTCATTACCGGAGGATAGAGCATATGGCAGATTTCCAAATCGGAGTATTGGTCGATTCCTTCAAACTGGGCCTCAGCGAAGGCGTCCGCAAAGCTAAGGATGTGGGCGCAGCCGGCATCCAGGTTTCGGCCGTCCGGGGCGAAACCGCCCCTGAAAACCTGAACGCCGGGCAGAGAAAAGCCATCCTCGACCTGGTCCGCTCGAATGGGCTGGTCATTTCGGCCCTTATGGGCGACCTGGGCGGGCACGGCTTTGCCAAACAGGCCGACAACGCCTGGAAGATCGAGAAGTCCAAGCGCATCATGGACCTGGCCCTCGACCTGGACACGCACGTCATCACCACCCACATTGGGGTCGTCCCCGATGACGACAGCCACCCGCGCTGGAAAATACTGCAGGAAGCCTGCGAAAGCCTGGGCGAGTACGGCGATAAGGTTGGCGCATTTTTCGCCATCGAAACCGGCCCCGAAAAAGCCAGCACCTTGAAACGCTTCCTGGATTCGCTCTCCTCTAAAGGTGTGAGAGTCAATCTTGACCCGGCCAACCTGGTGATGGTCACCGGCGATGACCCGGCCCAGGCGGTCTACACCCTCAAGGATTACATCGTGCACACCCACGCCAAGGACGGCGTGATGATTAAAAAGGATAATCCCGAACGTATTTACAATTTCTTTGCCGAAGGCGGCATCGAAGACCTGAACCTGGCGGATTATTTCCTGGAGACGCCCCTGGGGATGGGGCAGGTCAACTTCGATGAATACCTCAAGGCCCTGGCTGCCGTCGGGTTCAAGGGCTTTCTAACCATCGAACGGGAAGTCGGCGACGCCCCCGAAAAGGATATCCGCCTGGCCGTTGAATTCCTGAAACAAAAAATAGCCCAATTAAATTAAAAAGAATATCACTTTTTTAGATGTGAAAAGCTGCGCTTTTCACATCTAAAAAAAGTGAACCCTTTCGAATTATAAAATGATAAAGGAGATCAGTATGACTAAAACCAAAGTAGCCGTGATCGGCTGCGGCACGATCGGCCGCAGCCAGCATGTACCGGGCTACGCCAAAAATCCGGCGGTAGAGATCAAGTACGTGTGCGATATTATCCCCGAGCGCGCCACCGCCCTGGCCGAACAATACCACGTCCCCAATGTCGTGGTAGATTTCAGGGACATCCTGGCCGATAAAGAGGTCGAGTGCATCTCGGTTTGCACACCCAATGATACCCATGCCCCCATCTCTATCGCCTGCCTGGACGCCGGCAAAAACGTGCTGTGCGAAAAGCCGGCCTCGGTCAATATGGAACTGGTCAACGCCATGAAAGCCGCCGCCGACCGCAACGGTAAAATCCTCAACATCGGGGTTTGCAACCGCTTCAACACCTCGGTCAACAAGATCAAAGAAATGATCGAAGCCGGCGACCTGGGCGACGTCTACCACATTTACTGCTCGTTCAGAGCGCATCGCTCCATCCCCGGCCTGGGCGGGCCCTTCACCACCAAAGCCCACGCCGGCGGCGGCGTGCTGATCGACTGGGGCGTGCATTTCCTCGACCTGATCTTCTACAGCCTGGGGCTGCCTAAGATCCTAACCGTCTCTGGCGAAATCCACAGCCAGTTGGGCAAGGACATGCCCAATTATTCTTACATCAACATGTGGGCCGGGCCGCCCGATTACAACGGCACCTACGATGTGGAAGACTTTGTCACCGGCCTGATTCGCACTGCCGGCCCGAGCATCAGCCTGAACGGGGCCTGGGCGCAGAATATCGGCGATGAGGCCATGTTTGTGGAGTTCATCGGCAATAAAGCCGGGATCAAGTTTGATTACTACGATGGGTTCAAAGTGTACACCGCCGATAAGGGCGTGCTGTCGGAGATCACTCCCACCTTCAAGAAAGTCGACATGTTCTACGAAGAGATGGACAGCTTCGTCAAGTGCTCGCTGACCCACACCAAGACCCGCGCCAACATCGACAACGTCGCCATCACCTCGGCCGTCATGGAAGCCCTGTACAAATCGGCCGAACTGGGCAAAGAAGTCAGTCTTTAACCATTTTTTAGATATGAGCCGGCGTACGCCGGCTCATATCTAAAAAATGAAATACGGAGAGAAAATGAAAAAAATTGGGTTTATTGATTTTTTCCTGGACGAGTGGCACGCCAATAACTATCCGGCGTGGATCAGGGACGACTGCGCCGCCTCCGGCCGGGAGATGGACGTGGCCTACGCCTGGGCAGACACCAGCCGGCCGGGCGAGCTGGATACGGCCAGTTGGTGCAAGAAATTCAACGTCGAGCAGCTGGGGTCCATGGAAGAACTGGTCGAGAAATCCGACTATATCATCGTGCTGACCCCCGATCACACCGAACACAAAGAAAGACTGTCGCGCATCCCCTTGATGTCGGGCAAACCGGTCTACGTTGACAAGACTTTCTCGCCCGACCTCAAAACGGGCGTGGGCATGTTCGAGCTGGCCGCCCAGTTCCGCACCCCCATGTTCTCGAGCTCGGCCCTGCGCTTTACCAAAGAGCTGGCCGGCTATCCGGACAACCAGGTCAACCGCCAAACGTTGGAATTCCTGGCCACCCTGGGACCCGGCACCTTTGAGAACTATTCCATCCACCAGTTGGAGATGATCGTGCTTTTGATGGGCCCTGGGGCCACCCGGGTCAAGAGCCTGTCGTCCAAGCATGGGCGAGTGTTGGTGGCAGAATTTCCGGACGGGCGCAAGGCGTCCATGACCCAGATCCAGGCCGCCCCGTTCCAGTTGTCGCTGCAGTTGAAGGATGGCAAAGGCGTATTTATCCCCGAATGTTCGGATATCTTCACCCGCATGATCCACGCCATGCTCGACTTTTTTGAGACCGGCCAACCGCCGGCCCCCAAAGCAGAGACCCTGGCGATCATGGCCCTCATCGAAGCCGGGCACAAAGCCCTGGGCAGCTACGACACCTGGATTAAAGTAGAGCAGGCGTAGGGGAAGGGCGTCAGGTTTCAGGGATCAGAAATCAGAGGTAGGCTCGAAAACCGGGCTTTTTCTTCAAAGCCCGGTTTTTGGTTTGGACGCCTTGGCTTGGAAAGGAAGAGAGGCTGACTATGAATGTACAAATTCGTCCCTACACCACCGCCGACCACGCCGCCGTGATCGGCCTCTCCCTCCTGGCCTGGGAGCCGGTCTTCCTGGCCTGGCAGCGCATCCTCGGCCCCGACCTGTATCCAATCGCC
>Ga0182027_10003425_pt1 | contig 25184 bp, 19 predicted proteins | sample 712E1DmetaG_FD_121300 | JGI IMG/M metagenome (GOLD analysis project Ga0182027, IMG submission 121300) | Permafrost microbial communities from Stordalen Mire, Sweden - 712E1D metaG (Illumina Assembly) | ecosystem: Environmental > Terrestrial > Soil > Wetlands > Permafrost | place: Sweden...
GCCACCTATGCGCAGACGTTTGGCATCGTGCGCGGATACATCGCGCGCAAAAGCGCTGAAGCGCAGGCGAAGTATTTCTGGAAGAATTCCATTACGGCCTATAGATGGAAACGGAGAAGAGCGAATCAGCCCGCGCTTTGAGCGGCGGTTTCATTTCACCCGCCGAATAGAGAATCTCAACTGTCCGACAACCCAAAGGTCTACGAAGCGCCGCGTTTCACTCAAACAGAGGTGACGGAGTTGCACGAGATTTCTTTAGTCAGCGCTGTGGTCACCGAATCTTCACGCAGTGAGTTGAACGCCGCGGTTGCACGAGCGGTAAAGCGGCTGACGCCTTATCTGATGACGATGTATGTGGTCTCGTTTCTTGACCGGGCCAATATCGGTTTTGCCAAACAGGCGCTACAAACATCTGTTGGAATCTCGGAAAGCACCTATGCGCTGGGCGCAGGGTTGTTCTTTATCAGCTATTCGCTGTGCGGGTTTCCCAGCAACCTGATCCTCCACAAGATTGGCGCGAAGATGTGGCTTTCGTTCCTGATGGTGGGTTGGGGCCTGGCGTCGATGGCAACCATGTTTGTGACAGGCAGCACGTCGTTCTACCTGCTGCGGCTGCTGCTAGGCGTGCTGGAGGCAGGATTTTTTCCAGGCGCGATTCTGTATCTAACGTATTGGTTTCCGAACCGTGTGCGCGGGCAGATGATGGGCCTGTTCTATCTGGCTGTGCCGCTGGCGCTGATGTTTGGCGGCCCGCTTTCAGGGTTTCTGTTGGATATGCATCCACTGGGCGGGATGCAGAACTGGCAGTGGATGTTTGCAGTGGAAGGATTCCTGGCGGTTGCGCTGGGGTTTACGGCCTTCTGGTTTTTGGATGACAAGCCGGCGAATGCCGCGTGGCTTGGGGCTCGAGAAAAACAGGCGCTGACTGAGGCGTTGGCCAGCGAAGAGAAGGAGAGGCGCTCGGTTGGGCCTTCGAACCTGCTTCCCATGCTGCGCGATCCGCATGTGCTCGGGTTTGTGTTGATCTACGGACTGATTCAGATGAGCGTGTATGGGGCCATCTTTTATTTACCGGCCGAGGTGTCCGCTCTGCTGGGCAAGCCTGCGGGGTTTGAAGTCGGACTGGTCACGTCGATTCCATGGATCTGCGCTCTGTGCACCGTCTACTGGCTGCCGAAGGCGGCGGACAGGTGGAACAGCCATCAACTACTTGCGGCGCTGACGTTGTTTGCGGCTGGCTGCGCGAGCTTTGTGTTTCCCACCGCCGGACCAAAGATGGGATTGGCGATGTTGTCGATTGCCGTCTCGGGATTCATCGTGGTGCAGCCGCTTTTCTGGACGTTTCCCACCGGCTACCTGGCTGATCGCGCCAAGGCAGGCGGAATCGCGCTGATCACCGGGGGAAACCTGGGTGGATTTGTGGCGCCGAATGCGAAGGTGTGGGCGGATCGATATTTTCACTCGCCAAGCGCGGGGCTGTATCTGCTTGCGGGTATTACCGTTTTCAACGCTGGGCTGATTGCGCTGATGAAGACCAAGCGGCCAAACCCCCGTTGAATTCTGGCGAAAGGTATAATCGAAGCCATGGCGGCGAGCGCGCAGACCAACCAAACCGATGCGGAAATGCCGCAAGGCACAGCGGAAAAACTACTGGCGCTTGAGGCCCGGCTGAAACAGTTGGGGAAGCTGATGGTGGCTTACTCCGGCGGTGTGGATTCGGCGTTCTTGGCCGGCACGGCGCATCGCGTACTGGGCGATAACATGCTGGCGGTTCTGGCAGACTCGCCGAGCCTTGCGCGGCGCGACATGGAACAGGCCTGCGCATTTGCGCAATCGCTGGGCATGCCGATCGAGGTGGTCGAGACCGAAGAACTCGACAAGCCCGAGTACGCGCGCAACGATGCCAATCGCTGCTTCCACTGCAAGGACGAGCTGTTTGCCACTATGAAGGCGCTGGGCGGCAAGCGGGGCTTTACGTCGACCGCTTACGGAATGAATGCCGACGATACCAAGGATTATCGGCCTGGGCAGCGCGCCGCCACGGAGCATGAGGTTCTGGCGCCGCTGGCGGAGGTGGGGCTGACCAAGCTTGAGGTACGCGCGCTGGCCAAAGCGGCGGGCTATCCGCTGTGGGACCGGCCTGCCGCCCCGTGCCTCTCCTCGCGCGTCGAGTATGGACGCACCGTCACGCGCGAAGTGCTGGAGCAGGTGGAGAAGGCAGAGGAGAGCATGCGGCAGTTGGGCTTCCACGAGTTGCGGGTTCGCCACCACGGCGAGCTGGCGCGCGTGGAAATTGCGCGCGACGAGCTGCCCCGAGCGCTCTCCATGGACATGCTGGACGCGATTACCGCGGCGCTGAAGCAGGCTGGCTTCCAATATGTGACGCTGGATTGCACGGGATTCCGGTCCGGTTCCCTCAATGCGATTCTGCCCGTTGAAGTATTGGCACGGCGCGGCGCATAGCTAGTATCCCGAGTCTGAAGTTCGTTACATAATTGTAGCCATGCGGCACTCCCCCGAGAGGCTGTCATCCTGAACGGAGCGCGTCTGGGGCCCCGCGTTCGCTTTTTGAACGTGGGGTAAGCGGAGTGAAGGATCTGCTGTTGTCTTTAGCTCCTCACTACACAAAACCCAAAAATCATTTCAAGAACTTCAGACTCACCACACTAGAGCCTGTCAGTTTAAAATCACAAAGCGATGCGTATTGGATATCTTGAGTGTTTTTCAGGCATAAGCGGCGACATGCTGCTGGGCGCGCTGGTTGATGCGGGGGTTCCGTTTGAGTCCCTTGCAGAAACGGCTGTTGCGTTAAACGTGGGCGCGCGGCTTGAGATGCGCAAGGTGAGCCGGGGTGGGCTTGCGGCAACAAAAGTCGACGTGATTACGCCGGAGCAGCCGGCGAACGAATCGGTGCACGCGCACGAAGAACATTCGCGCGCCGAGCACGCCGATGCGTCCCACTCGCACCCTCATTCACATGAGGCGCATGCGCATGCGCATACTCATTCTCACGAGGCGCCTGTTGTGCACAGCCACGCGCCGCATCGGCATTTGTCGGCTATTCTCAAGATCATTGCTGCGGCGCCGTTGTCCGATGCTGTGAAAGAACGCTCGACGCGCGCATTCCAACTGCTGGGCGAGGCCGAGGCTGCCATCCATTCCATTCCTATTGAGAAGGTGCACTTCCACGAAGTAGGCGCGGTGGACACGATTGTCGACATCGTCTGCTCGGCGCAGGGCGCGGAACTGCTCGGCGTGGATCGCTGGCTGGCATCACCCCTGAATGTGGGCAGCGGAACGGTGAAGTGCCAGCACGGCACGCTGCCGGTTCCGGCGCCGGCGACGCTGGCTCTGCTTGCCGATGCGCCGGTGTATGCGGCAGGCCCACCAATGGAGCGGGTGACGCCGACAGGTGCTGCGGTGCTGCGTATGCTCGATGTGCGCTACGAGACGCTGCCGGCGATGCGCGTGAAGGCAACGGGGTACGGTGCGGGCGGGCGTGAAACGCCGGGCGAACCGAATCTGTTGCGCCTGCTGGTGGGCGAAGTCGCGGAGAGTACCGCTGAGTCTGCCGTCGCAGAACCGATTGCAGTGATCGAGACGGTGATCGACGACTCGAACCCGCAGGTGGTGGCCTATGTGAGCGAGTTGCTGCTGGAGGCGGGCGCGTGGGATGTGTATCGCGTCGCTGTGCAGATGAAGAAGGGGCGCACCGGCGTGCAGATGACCGTCCTGTGCCGTCCCGATCTTGTGCCGGCGCTCGAAGAGATTGTGTTTCGCGAGACGACGACGATCGGATTGCACTGGCGGCTCGAAAATAAACGCTCGCTCAAGCGCGAGTTTGTAGAGGTGGGCACGCGCTGGGGCAACGTGCACATCAAGGTTGCGCGCTGGCCCTCAGGCAAGATCGCCAACGCGTCCCCGGAGTACGAGGACTGCCGCAAGCTGGCCACGCAGCACGCGGCGCCGCTGAAGCAGGTAATGCAGGAGGCCATGCAGGCCTTTGCCGCGGGTATTGAAGCGGCTGACCATAAGGAGGGACGCTGATGGATCCCGTTGCGATTGAGTCGCTGCTCAACGAAGTGCGCGCTGGCCACACCGGCGTTGCCGACGCACTGGAACGGTTGCGCCAACTGCCTTTTGAAGATCTTGGCTTTGCCAAGCTCGATCATCATCGCGCCCTCCGCACCGGGATGCCGGAGGTGATCTTTGCCGCGGGCAAAACCACAGCGCAGGTAACTACGATCTTTGCGCGCATGGCCAAGGCCGGCGGCAACGTGCTGGCGACGCGTGCTTCGCGGGAGATGTTCGAGGCGGTTCTCGCCGTGGAGCCGCGCGTGGAGTTCCACGAAGCAGCCCGCGCGATTACGCTAAACCAGAATGCAAACGTTCCAGCAGGCAAGGGAACCATCGCCGTGGTGTGCGCCGGAACCAGCGATCTGCCGGTAGCGGAAGAAGCCGCTGTGACTGCGCAACTGATGGGCAACGAAGTTGAACTCATCGCCGATGTAGGCGTCGCCGGAATTCACCGCCTGCTGGCGCAAAGAGTCTCACTGCAATCGGCGCGTGTGCTCATTGTGTGCGCCGGAATGGAGGGCGCGCTGCCCACCGTGGTGGCTGGACTGGTGAACGCGCCGGTGCTGGCGGTGCCCACCAGCGTGGGCTATGGCGCGTCGTTTGGCGGCGTAGCGGCCCTGCTGGGTATGTTGAACACCTGCTCGCCTAATGTTTCCGTGGTGAATATCGACAACGGATTCGGCGCGGCCTGCATTGCTTCGTTGATTAATCACCTATGACGCAATGACCACAATCTCCTCAGTTTGAACGGCCGTCAGCGCCGGTCAGCATATTCATGCAGCCAATCCGTGATGCAGATCACTGTCTGGCACCTGCCTGAGCACCAATCATTCTTCCTATATAGGGAGCGCACGTGTGCGCGGCACTGGAGGGGTTTTGGCCGGGTCTAGATTGCCACTTTTGCGCAGAATTTCGCAGATCTTCTTCCTGCTGCTGTTTCTTGCGTTGCTGGTCTTTACGTCTCTGCACTCGATGATCGGCACCACCAGCGATATTCATCTGCGCGGACCGGTGCGGCTCTTCTTTGAGTGGGACCCGCTGGTGGCGCTGGCGAACGCGCTCGCCTCACACGCTCTCTATCGCGGACTGTTGTGGAGCCTGGTGATTCTGCTCCCCACGCTGTTTCTGGGGCGGTTTTTCTGCGGCTGGGTTTGCCCGATGGGCACGCTACAGCACTTCGTGGGCAACATGCCTTCCGAGGCGAAGCGGGGCAAGCAGCGCATCGAGGCCAACCGCTACAAGCGCTGGCAGACAGTCAAATACGTTGTGCTGATCGCAGGCCTCGTTGCCGCGAGCTTCGGATCGATGGCGATTGGCTGGCTCGATCCCTTCAGTTTGCTGGTCCGGTCCATTGGTCTTGCGATTCTGCCCGCGTTTAACTTTTTGGTTCGCGCGGTGCTGACGCCGCTTGAAAACAGCCACATTGCCGCGATCAAGTCGGCAGGCGAAACGATTCATGCCGTGCTGCAGTTCCTGGTGCTGGACTTTCGCCAGGCGCATTTTGCGCAGGGGCTGGTGCTCGGGATTTTGTTTGTTGCCATTCTCGCTGCCAGCCTGCGCGTGACGCGGCTGTGGTGCCGGTCGATTTGCCCGCTGGGCGCGCTGCTCGGTGCGGTGTCGCGCTGGAGCGTGCTGGGACTGCACAAGGACCCCGACAGTTGCGACAAGTGCAACCGCTGCCTGATGCACTGCCAGGGCGGCGACGATCCCATCGGTGGAGCGCCGTGGCGCAAGTCCGAGTGCCTGATGTGCATGAACTGCGTGGGCAGTTGCCCGCACGATAGTTTGCAGTTCCGCTTCTTCCGGCCCATTACGGGTAAGAAAGAAGAAGTTTCCTCTCCCGATCTGGGGCGGCGCAGGACAATAACCGGCATTGCGGCGGGCGCGGCTGCCGTTCCATTGATGCGCGCCAACACGGGGATGGGCAAGAGCCGGAACGAGCGGCTGCTGCGGCCGCCGGGCGCGCTGGACGAGCCGGAGTTTCTCTCCCGCTGCATTCGCTGCGGCGAGTGCATGAAGGTCTGCCCCAACAACTCACTGCAGCCCACGTTGGACGAGGCGGGCCTCGAAGGCCTGTGGACGCCGACGATGGTGCCCCGGATCGGCTACTGCGAGCCGAGTTGCGTACTCTGCTCAGAGGTTTGCCCAACCGGCGCGATCTGGCAGATTACGCCGAGAGAGAAAGGCTGGGTTGTGGGCGTAGGCCAGCAGAGCCAGCCCATCCGGCTGGGCACCGCGTTTTACGATCGCGGACGGTGCCTGCCCTGGGCCATGGCTACGGATTGCATTGTGTGCGAGGAATGGTGCCCGGTTTCGCCCAAGGCAATTTTTGTGCAGGAGGCGCAGGTGATTGATTCTGCGGGCAACACCAAGACATTGAAACAGCCGCGCATCGATCCGAGCCGCTGCGTGGGCTGCGGCGCATGCGAGTTTGCCTGCCCGCTGCAGGAGCACCCAGCCGTCTATGTGACCAGTATTGGCGAGAGCCGTTCGCCGAGCAGCCAGATATTGCTGAACCGAAAATAAAGGAGACCCCAGAATGTTGCTATCGAGAAGATGGATTGTGATGACAGCAGTGCTCGCGATTGCAGCCGCAACCGCCGGTACAGGATGCAGGAAGAGCAAGAGCAACCCGTTTCCGGCGTCGGGAGCAGTGGCGGGCTGGGAAAAGTCCAGCGAGACGCGAACCTTTGCGGCCAAGGATCTTTGGCAGTACATCGACGGGGACGCGGAGCAGTACATATCGGCCGGGGTGGTCTCGACATCAACATCGGACTACAAGTACAAGGGCCAGTTGGAAGCGGTGGTGGATGTTTACACCATGGGTGATTCGGCGGGCGCCAAGAAGATTCTGGAGACCGGGCAGACCCCGGATGCGAAGAGCGTGCAACTGGGCGATGCTTGTGTTGCGTACGGGCAAAGCGTGATCTTCCGCAAGGGCCCGTACCTGGTGCGGATTGTAGCTTACGAGGCTACGCCGGATGGACCGCAGGCGCTGCTGGCGCTGGCACACGGCGTAGAGTCGAAACTGTAAACTGTGCGTCCTAAAGGAAGGCTGCATGAGCGGCCACAAGTGAGGAATGGATGAAGGATCGCCGGGAGTTTCTGAAGGGTGCAGCGACGGGAGCGGTGCTGTTGGGTTCGCAAGGCAAGTTGGCGCTGGCGGGCATGATGGCGCCGCGTCAGGAAAAAGGCAAGTCGCGCGTTGTGGTGGCCAGAGACGCGGGACTGGGCGCAGGGGCGCCCGATGAGAAGCGCGTGTTGGATCTGCTGGACCATGCGATCACCACCTACACCGGGCGCGCGAAGCCGAGCGAGGCGTGGAACAGCGTCGGGTTCCCGCACATCCACAAGAACCACGTCGTCGGCCTGAAGGTGAACGGGCTGGGCGGCCGGGGGATTTCGACACACGCGGTTCTAATCCAGGCAATGCGAGCGGCTGCAGCAGGCCGGCGTGAGCGCGGGCAACATCGTGGTGTGGGACCGTAACGCCCGCGATCTTGGGGCGTGCGGGATGAAGATCAGTACCGACCCCAGCAAGGTTCGTTGCTATGGGAGCGATGTGGCGGGCTACGAAGAGCAGCAGGAAGCGTGGGGCGTGGCGCGCATCCGTCTCTCAAAGATACTCACGCGCGAATGCGCGGTTGTCATCAATGTCCCGATCTTGAAAGACCATGAGATGGCGGGGTTGACGTTCGCGATGAAGAACATGTATGGGGTGGTCGATCGGCCGGACAGTTTGCACGCCAATAATTGCAATCCGGCGGTTGCGGACCTGAATTGCATTCCGATGATCCGGGAGAAGATCTGCATCACGATCGGGGACGCATTGTCGTCGGTGTATCAGGGCGGCCCGGGATTTCATCCAGAGAGGCTCTGGTATCCGAATGCGCTGATTGTGGGAGAGGATCGCGTGGCGGTGGATCACACGGCGTTGCAGATGCTGGACCGCAAGCGCGTGCAGGCGGGACTGCCAACACTGGCTGCCGCGGGGCGCGCGTCGCGTTACATTGAGGTCGCTGCCGACACTCAACACAACCTGGGCGTAAACGATCCAAAGCGCATCCAGTTGCTTGAAGTCTGACCGGGAGAATGACCATGGGCCCAGAGGCCGAAGCGAGAACCGATAAAAGCCCGGAAACGCGCATGACGCGGCGCGACGCGATGCTGGCGCTGCTGCGTCTGGGCGGCGTGGCAGCGGGCGCAGCGGGCGTGGGCGTCTGGCTCAGCGAGCACAGCTCTCGTCCGGTTCCCGCCGTGGCCGAACAGGCGCGGCGCGATCATCGCCTGGGCGCCGACCCCAAGCTGCCGCAGATGACCGTTGTTCAAGGCGGCGAGCCGCGCGCGCTGGTGCAGCAGGCACTTCAGGACCTGGGCGGAATTCGCCGCTTCGTGAGCCGGCAGGACGTGGTGGTGCTGAAGCCCAACATCGCCTGGGACCGCACGCCGGAGCAGGCGGCCAACACCAATCCGGAAGTGGTGGCGGAGATGGTGCGGCAGTGCTGGCAGGCGGGCGCAAAGCGCGTGATCGTGACCGACGTGAGCTGCAATGAACCGCGGCGCTGCTTTCAGCGTTCAGGGATTCAGGCGGCGGCGCGCGCGGAGGGAGCCGAGGTGATTCTGCCCGATCCAGAGCTTTTCCGCGAGGTGGATATGGGCGGCGTGGTGCTGAAGAGCTGGCCAGTATTCAAGCCGTTTCTCGAAGCGGACAAGATATTCAACCTTCCCATTGCCAAGCATCACGGCCTTGTGGGCGTGACGCTGGGAATGAAGAACTGGTACGGGATTCTGGGCGGCGAGCGCAATCGGCTGCACCAGCAGATTCACCAGAGCCTTGTGGATCTGGCCAACTTTATGCTGCCCACGGCCACGTTCATGGACTGCTATCGTGTTCTTCTGCGGAACGGGCCGACCGGCGGGAACCTCGAAGACGTGGCCGTGAAGAAGACGATGGTTGCCGGAACCGATCCGGTGGCGATCGACGCTTACGTGGCGAAGGCCTACTGGGATCTGGACCCGGAGCACTTGCCCTATTTGCAGATGGCCGCCGCGCGCGGGCTCGGCACCTTGGACTTTGCCGCGCTTCGGGTGAAGACGAGCCAGTTGGGATAGAGCGCGCCTCGTTTGAGCGAAGGCGGATATTCGCGGCAGGGTCTTTCCCCCCCCCCGAAACTGCGGAGCTGCCAAGACTCTGCGCGTCTGGCGTAAAGGACAATCGGTAGAGTTGACCGTGCCCCAAGGCATGTAGTTTGACTTCAAATCTGCCTGCCGCCCGAGGCCGGAGCCTGCGCTCTGGCCTCATTGCGTTGGCCCTGCGAACTATTTTCTCCAAATTAGTAACTCTCAGCCTTCCGGCCACCGCTTTCCAGGGAATCAAACTGTCCATATGCGGCGTGCTCCGGGCTGCCTAAACTTGAGGCAGTATGGCAAGCCTCGCTCCAGCGCCGACCTCGGGATATCGCGGCCGGCTTGCGCCCTCGCCCACCGGCTACCTGCATGTGGGCCACGCGCGCACCTTCTGGACCGCATGGCTGCGGGCGCGCGAGGCTAGCGGTGCGCTAATCATGCGCATGGAAGACCTGGACCCGGACCGCAGCAAGGCCATCTACGCCGAGGCCGCGCTCGACGATCTGCGCTGGCTGGGCATTCGCTGGACTGAGGGTCCGGACAAGGGCGGCCCGTTCGCTCCCTACGTGCAAAGCAAGCGGCGGCCGGTCTATCTTGCCGCGTGGCGCAAACTGCTGCGGGCCGGCTGGCTGTTTCCCTGCCGCTGTTCGCGCAAGGATCTGGAGTCCGCCCTCGGCGCGCCCCACGAAAGCTCGCAGCCCGGTGGACAAAGCAACGGCAAGCTCGAACCGCTGGACGACGAGCCGATCTATCCCGGCACCTGCCGGCAGAATCTTTGGCGCGCTCCACAACTGCCCGGTCCCACGGCGAGCGACATTGAAACCCCGGACGGCATCAACTGGCGCTTCCACGTGCGCGACGGCGAAGTGGTGGAGTTCTATGACCAGAACCTGGGACCGCAGCGCTTCGTGGCCGGCGAAGACTTTGGCGATTTCGTAGTGTGGCGGCGCGACGGCGTGCCCAGCTACCAGCTAGCGTGCGTGGCCGACGATGCAACCATGGGCATCACGGAAGTGGTGCGCGGCGCCGATCTGCTCAAGTCCACAGCGCGCCAGATTTTGATCTACCGCGCGCTGGACCTGACGCCGCCGGCCTGGTTCCATTGCAAGCTGGTGGTGGACCACAACGGCCGCCGCCTGGCCAAGCGCCACGATTCCCTGAGCCTGCGCGCCATGCGCCAGCGCGGCCTGACACCGATGAAGATTCTCGCCGCGGAGCTGCCCGTCGAGGCGTGAAATAGTAGCTAGAAGCTGCCTTTCACGGTATCCTCGGCATCCCGGCCTTGCTGCTCGGTGGATCGACGGGATTGTACTTCCGCGCCAGATCGGGCGTGGACTGCACGTCTTCCGCCGGCGGATTGACAGCCTTCTCCACCTCCGCCGCGAACACATAGCTCGGCCCGAACATGTTGCTCGTAAAAATCACCAGCTTCTTGTCGGGCGAGAAGCGCACATTCGGCTCCTCGCGATAATAGTGGTGCGACATATTGACGAGCCGCTCGGAGTGGAATACACCCGGCTGCCAGAATGCCGCCTTGTTGAGTGCTCCGTTCCCGCCCTTCATCAACTCCGGATGAAAGAGCTCGATCCACTCGCCGTCCTTGGCTCTGGCCACCTGCCCAGGATCGCCGCCGTCGCCGCAGAACAGATCCAGATCCTTGGTCAGGTTAAAGTGAATCGACCACTCGTCGCGCTGCATGTGATACGCCGTGCGCTTGCCGGTCTTCAGGTTGTAGCTGGCCAGGAAAAAGTCTTCGCCCTTGGGATACTGCCAGTCGTACCAGATCGTCTCGCCGTCCAGGCCCCAGAACTCGTGCCCCGCAATCTCCATCAGCATGGTCCGCTTGTGGATCAGCGTGTTGTGCGTGCCGTCAGCGTGGATCATCCAGATGCGGTCCACCTTTTGCCACGGCCCTTCGTGGCAATACATCAGCAGCGTGGGGTCGGTGGGCGAAAACAGAAGGTGGTTCACCCAGTCGGTAGAGTGCAGCAGAATCTTGATGTCGCCCGGCTTCGCGCCGTTCGGTCCCGGCTCCAAGCGAATAGTAAACAGCACCAAAGGCAGCCGTGCCGCCAGCCGTCGCTCCATCATCTCGCCTTTGTCCATCGGCTGATAATGCGGCCCCTGCGCATCGCTCGCTACGCGATTGTCCGGCCGCGGCGGTGCCGGCATGTTCTGCCCATATTCCTTGCCTGCCGCGTCGCCCTCAATATATGTTCCCGCCGCCAGCGTCTCGTCCGCGTTAACGCACACGATCATCCGCTTCGCAGGCAGGTCCACCAGCTTGCGAATTTTGCCGCTGCTGGTGTCGGCCTTGTAGACCGACGTCACGCCAGTTGCCGGGTCGATTTTGGTGTAGAAGACACTGTTGGATTTGTACCCCGCCACCAGCGCATGAACCATGCCTGCGAACATCGGTCCCTTCGCATCGGCCGACCGCGGCGGATTTGCCACCAGCAGCTTGCTCTGCCGCGTCGCCATCTCCATTACGTGGATGCCGTCGGGCGCGGTGTAGATCATCTGCTTGCCGTCCGGCGTGTAGGCGTTCACGTTGAAGTAGAACCCGCCGGAGTTGGGCTCGCTGCTCAGCCGCCAGACGCGATGCCCCGTGTCCTTGTCCACCCAGGTCTTTGGCGGCAGGGAACCGCCCTGTGCGGTCTGAGCGATGCAGCCAAAAGATAAGTTGACGAGGGCAAGGGCGGCGAGCGTGCGGATGCGCATGGCGGAACGGCTCCTTCAGACTGGATTGGGGTGAAGAGAGTTCACCTGCCAGTTACGGGAGTCGATCTGGTCCGCAACGAAAAAAGCACGAGCAGGCAGGTCTCTTATACACCGCCCAACTACCGATTGGGAAACTGTTCACATGGCGAAATCCGGACGGTAGCCATCTCCCAAGTTCTGCCAGCTTCCCATGCACAGAAATCTCGCTAACCCCGTTTCTTCAACTCCGGATAGCGCGCAAATATCCTGTGCCGGTCGTCCGCACTCAAACCGCTTAGCGGAACAGGCTTGTCTTGCGGTCGCGTGCCCTTCTGGTTCAGCACGTTCATCAGGCTCCATTCCCGTTGCAGCGTCTCGGGCTCCCGCGTCTCCAGGTCGTATCGCGTAAAGTCAATCGCCGCGGGCGGGTCGCCGGTCGTCCAGTTGCGCAGCAGCGCCAAGCGAAAGTCACGGTTCATGAACCACTCGATCTCCAACTCCTTTTCAGAGCCCGGCGCTCCCGTTCCTTTCGCATCAAACCGGTAGTTGAGCGAGTTGTTATTCGGCGTGTGCTTCCGCCACTCCAGGCCAAACGCGCCTTCGGTCATCACCTTCGTGTCCGGCCATCTCTCGCGCACCGCTTGCAGCCAATACGTCAAATCCTCATCGTGGCCGATCGATACCTCCCAAATGCCCGTCACCCAGCCAAAGCCATTCAGCGCGAGGCCCCGGTCAAAGTGCATCGCCGTTGTATCCAGCATCTCTTTGCGCCCGCCGGCGATTCCCAGTTTTGGATTGCCCACTGTCTCGATGGGGCCTACGCCCATCCTGCTGTTGAATCCGCCCTCGAAGCCTTCCCGCCGAGCGGAGAGAAAGTCGCAGGTCCACCCATCCAGGCATACGCAGTCAATAAAATCTGCAGCGCTTTGTGCGGGCTTCAGGTAATGTTCGCGGCTAGGATAGTAGGGATAGCAGACGCCACCATCGCCATCGCCGTAATCAATTCCATGCTGACTCCAGATCTGGCCCTGGCACACATGGATGCCCTCTTCGGTTGCAAGAAATCTCTGGTTCTCCGCATCCATATAGCCGGCCACCAGGGACTCCGGACGATACCCGCCACCCACCATCGTGGTGATCAACTGCAACGCGTCGTGAATGGTCTTGCGGGTTTCCGCGCGCGTGTTATACATGGGCGCGCAGTAGCCGCCCGGAATGAACGTGATCTCGTCGCCGTAGCGGTCATGATAGGAGGCCAGCAGCCGCCTGGCTTCCTTGTATTCCGGACGGCTGTCCTGCAACGCCAGCCAACTGATCGCCCAGGTCATCCGGCCACCCGGGCAGCCGCGCTCGAAGGCTTCCCGCCGCGCGCGGATACGTTCCGGTCGGTTGTCTGCCGCTTCATCCTCACCAATGGAGCGAGTCCGGGTGACCTCAATCTGGTTTACGCGCACGACCGAAACGTGCGTCAGAAATCGTCCGCGCAGCCCGGAGGAGTTCGACCCTGCTGCGAATGCATTCTTCTGAGCCGCCGCCAGCGTGAGACATCCCGCTGAAGCTGCCGCGCCGTTTAAAAACTGCCGTCTATTCCAATTTCTGTTCACAACCATCGTTCCGCACCACCTTTGCGCCGCCACATCTGGCGACAATAGGATAGGTCCTCGACGCGCTTTTCACGCGGTGAAAACCGCGCCGGCTGCCTCCAAGCGACAACCCAACGGCTGGCTCCTATACTTACCAGGGGTGGAAACGAGCCGTATTCCGGTTCCAACTCAGAGGAATAATTATGACTACAATCAGTCGCCGCAATTTTATCGCCGCCGCCGCAGCTACCGCGGTTGCCACCCGCCTGGGCGCACAGAGCCAGACGGCAGCCCAGCTCACGCTCACCCTTCCGGCCGAGGCAACAGGCCCGCACATGCCTGCCGACTTCGTGGGCTTGTCCTATGAAGTGCAGCAGCTCAACGACCCGAGTTTCTTTTCGCTGAAGAACACCGGCCTCATTCGCGAGTTCAAGGCGCTGTCGGCGCATGGCGTGTTGCGGCTCGGCGGCAACACCAGCGAGTTCGCCTATTGGCAGCCCACGCTTAGCGCGCCGGAGCCCGAGCATCCCAAGACCCGCGAGGTGGTCGGCGAGCCCAAACCAAACTACTACTCCGTTACGGAAGAGGCCGTGCGCAACCTGGCCGCATTCCTGAAAGCTACCGGATGGACCTGCCTCTACGGCATCGGCATGGGAACCAACGTCCCCGAGCGCGCCGCGGCGGAAGCTGAGTTCGTGGCCAAGACTCTCGGCGCGAGTTTGCAGTATTTCCAGATCGGTAACGAGGTGGACATGTTCGACCGCCACCTGCGCGATCCCAAAACCTGGTCCGCGAAGACCTATCTAGCCGAGTGGCTCACCCTTGCCCGCGCCATCACCGCCCGCGTGCCCGATGCCAAATTCGGCTTGCCCGATGTGGCTGCGAATGTGGCCTGGCTCACCGAGATCGCCGATCTCTGGCCTGCCGTCGAGAATCCGCCGCACGTCACCACGCTGACGCACCATCACTACTTCGGCGGCCCTGCCACCAATCCGGAAGTCAACATCCCCAACCTGCTGAAGCCAGCCACAATGGCCAAGGTGCAGAAGACTGCCGACACCGCGACCGCCGCAGCCAAGAAAGTGGGCGCGCGCGTCCGCATGACGGAAGGCAACACCTGCTATCGAGGCGGCAAGCCGGGAGTGTCCGACGTGTTCGCCGCGGCGCTCTGGGCCGCAGACTATTCGCTACTGCTGGCCAGCAACAACTACTCCGGCATCAACCTGCACGGGGGTACCGGCCAGTCGGTCGCGAACTCCGTCGGCGGCGCTTTGCCGGGCGATGTGCTGCTCAAGGAAAAGGGTGAGACCGCAGAGCAGATCGCGACGCATCCGCACCCGTTCTACACGCCGATTGCGACCTTCGGCGCGGACTACATGCTGGAGCCTGTTGCCTACGGCTTGAAGTTTGCCGGATCGTTTGCTGGAGCAACGTTTCTCCTCGCCGATCTCACCGCAAAAATTCAAGCAACAGGCGTCGACGCCAGCGCCTACGCCGTCAAGCTGGCAAGCGGGCAAACCTCTGTCATCATCCTCAACAAGGATGCGGATAAGGCTCTCGAACTGACTGTGGACTTCGGAGCCGGCAAGGCAGGTGAGGTGGAAACGGAAACGCTGCACGCCCCCGCACTCGATAGCCGCGAGGCGCACATCACGCGCTCCGCAAAACCCGGCCACGCAAAGGGCGGCAAATACACTGTCACCGTTCCCAAAGCCACGGGCCTTCGCCTGACGCTCAAGGGCTAGAGCATTTTCACCATTGATGTAGAGCAGCTTTGAAGGGTACGGGCTTTAGCCCGTACATAAACCCCGCAAAATGAGTTGGGCTTTAGCCCCTGAGGGAATGATTATCCCTCTATACCATTTCTGAAACTGCGCTAAAAGGCCTTATCAAACAGAAGCATCGCGCCGCCGCGATGTTCTCGCGGCGGCGCGGCGCATTTTGCATCCGCATACCCGACCTTCACGCATCCCAATGCTTACGCGTGTTTGATAAACGTCCCCAACTGCAACTCGACCATGGCCTGCTGCAGCTGGGCCTGCGTGTTCATAACGATCGGCCCACGCCACGCCACCGGCTCTTCCAGCGGCTTGCCGGAGACCAGCAGGAAGCGAATCCCCTCCGGCCCCGCCTGGACCACGATTTCATCCCCGCGATCGAACAGCACGAGCGAATGGTTTTTCGCGTCGTACACCGGCGTTGCATTTGGATCGACAGCCGACTCCGTCAGCACAGCCTGCGGGGCCGAAGCATCGCGGAAGGTTCCCGCCCCGGCAAAGACATACGCAAACGCATTCCGAGTCGTCTCCACCTGGATGCGCTTCTTCTTACCCGGCGGAACGGAAATATCCACGTAGCGCGCATCAACCGACATTGATTCAGTCGCCACGCCCTCCACAGGCCCTCGTTTGCCCCAGAAGTCCCCGCAGATAATGCGCGCTTTGGTTCCATCGTCTTCGGTGACCTCCGGAATGGCGCTCGACGGAATGTCCTGGTAGCGCGGGTCGGTCATCTTCAGATGCGCGGGCAGGTTCGCCCACAACTGAAAGCCGTGCATGCGGCCGTTCGCGTCGCCCTTCGGCATCTCCTGGTGCAGAATGCCGCTGCCGGCCGTCATCCACTGCACGTCGCCCGCGGTCATGCGGCCCTTGTTGCCCAGGCTGTCGCCATGCGCTACCTCCCCGGCCAGCACATACGTGATGGTCTCAATGCCGCGGTGGGGATGCCAGGGGAAGCCGGCAATGTAATCCGCGGGATTTTCGTTGCGAAAATCGTCGAGCAGCAGGAACGGATCGAACTCGGCTGTTTTGCCGAAGCCGAACGCACGTTGTAGCTTGACGCCTGCGCCTTCGAGGGTGGGTTGGGTTTGAAGTATCTGTTTCACTGCACGAAGCGACATGGTAGACCTCCTGGGGACTGACTCGCGCGTACAACTATTGGATGCGGGCGCGAGATATTCGTTGCAACGACTATTCCTTCGGTATGAGCACGGCACGGACCAGCGCATTAACCGGGAGATTCAACTACCTGATAAGATTGCTGATTATTTGAAACACAAGCATGGGGCAGCACAGCCTTGGATCGCTCCCAATTGTGAAGCTGGCCGAGGTGCCCCATAAAGCTTCGCACCAAAAGCAAAGGACAAAATGGAACCACGGTATCTGGCGTTTGACATCGAAACCGCAAAAGACATTCCTGGCGAAGATTTCATCTGGCGTCCCCATCGGCCGCTTGGCATAGCCTGCGCGGCCACATTGGCCAGCGATACGGACCAGACAGTTCTCTGGCACGGTAAGACGCCTGACGGATCGCCTGCTGCGCAAATGAGTCGCGAAGACGCGCAGGAACTCGTCCATTATTTGGTGCAAATGGCGTCTGAGGGATACACCATCCTCACCTGGAACGGGCTGGGGTTTGATTTCGACATCCTTGCGGAAGAGTCCTCCAATCCCGCCGCCTGTAAGGAGTGCGCACTCGGCCATGTGGACATGATGTTTCATGCGTTTTGTTCTCTGGGCTACCCGATTGGGCTAGAAAAGGCCGCGCAAGGCATGGGTTTGCCTGGAAAGCCCGCCGGCATGAGTGGCGACAAGGCGCCCAGACTTTGGGCGCAGGGCCAATTCAAGACGGTCCTGGAATATGTTGCGCAGGACGTGCGAGTTGCACTGCAGATAGCGCAAGCCGGCGAGCAGCGCCACAGCCTTCAATGGACCACGCGCAAGGGCACAAGGAGTTCGATGCCCTTGAAGAATGGCTGGTTAAGCGTGGAGAAAGCACTGCGCCTTCCAGCGCCGGACACTTCGTGGATGTCAGCGCCAATTCCTCGCAGCGATTTTACCGCCTGGCTCACGGCCAGCTAATTGCCCCGCTGGAAACCCGGCATCCTCTGCGGCATGCCCGCTTCCGCTCCAGTTCTGAGCGCATCGTCGAGTAACCCGAAGTTCGCCTCGTTATCCACCCATTCCACAACGCCCCCGCCCCCCGCGCCGCCGTATCCTCAAGAGAGACTCCGTGTCCGACTTCGCCCAAACCGTCAAGCAACAGGCCGACATCGTCAAGGTGATCGAAGGCTACATCCGCCTGCGCAAGGCCGGGGCGCAGAACTACTCCGGCCTCTGCCCCTTCCACAAGGAAAAATCCCCATCCTTCTCCGTCCACGCCGTGCGCCAGTTCTATCACTGCTTCGGCTGCCAGGCCTCGGGCGACGTCTTCAGCTTTGTCGGCAAGATCGAGAACGTGGGCTTTCCCGAAGCCGTTCGCATTGTGGCGCAAAAGGTAGGCATTCCTCTGCCCAAGCGCGAGTTTTCGTCGCCGGAAGAGGCCGCAGGCGCCCGCATGCGCGCCAGACTCTTTGATCTGCACGAGACCGCAACCGCCTTTTTCGAAGAGCAGTTGCGCGGCCCGGAAGGCGCTGTGGCGCGCGAATATCTCGCCGGTCGCGGACTGACGCCCGAGGGCATTGCCAAATTCCGCATCGGCTACTCGCCCGACAGTTTCAACTCCCTCCGCGACCGGCTCAAAGGCATGGCCGACGACGAAACCTTGCGCGCCAGCGGCCTCTTTAGCTCAAAGGAGCAGGGCGACGGCACAATGGGGACCATCTACGACCGCTTCCGCAAGCGCATCATGTTCCCCATCGCCAACGAGAGCGGCCGCGTGATTGCCTTCACCGCGCGCACCCTCGAAACGGGCGAGAAAGCCGGCCCCAAGTACCTCAATTCACCGGAGACGCCCCTCTACTCCAAGGGCCAGGTGCTCTTCAATCTGGACAAGGCCAAGACGGCGATTCGCCAGTTCGAGTTTGCCCTCCTGGTCGAGGGCCAGATGGACTGTATCTCGGTCTTTCTGCGCGGGATTCAGGCCGTCATCGCCACCAGCGGAACGGCCTTCACCGAGCAGCAGGTGGCGATTCTGCGCCGCCACACCTCCAATGTCGTCGTCAACTTCGACCCCGACGCGGCTGGCAGCAACGCCGCCGAGAAGTCCATCGCCCTGCTCACTGAGGAGGGCTTCACCATCAAGATCGTCACTCTCGACGGCGGCCTCGATCCGGACCGCTACATCCGCGAGCGCGGCGTCGAGGCCTACACGGCTGCAATCCGCGGCGCGCGCCGCCAGTCCGACTACCTGATCGAGCGCGCCCGCCAAATGTTTCCCGGCGCCAGCGGCGAGCAGAAGGTCAAAGCGATGAACTACTTGCTGCCGCACATCCGCCGCCTGCCGGAAAAGCTGTCCCGCGAGCAGTTTGCAGCGGACGCCGCGCAAAAGCTCGGCATCGATTCAGCCGTGCTGCGCGAGGAGCTGCGCCAGGCAGCACTCAAGCGACGCGACCACGTCGAGACCAAGGCCACGACGCTGACAGAAGTCGAGCGGGTGCTGATGCGGGCGCTGGCCATCGACGACCCGGAAAACGAGTCGGCGCGGCGGCTGGCCATTCAGGCGCTTGCCGAGCAACCCACGTGGTTTGAGCATCTTGGCACGTACAAGGCGCTGCAGGCACTGGCCAGCCGCCAGGCCCGCGACCCCATGGATGTGGTCGAGGACCCTGCCCAACGTGCCTTGCTGGCCGAAGCGCTGCTGGCTGAAGTCAAGCCGCCCGAGCCCGGCGAAGTGCAGAGCGCCGTCCAGGAGATCCAGGAACGCACCATGGAGAACCGCCAGCGCGAACTCCGTTCGTTGATCGCCGAGGCCGAGCGCCGCGGAGATTTTGCCGAATTGGCCCTCCTGTCGCAGCAAAAGTTGGAGCTTGACAGGGCCTTGCGCCAGTTGCACAATCACAGGCCCCCGCAGCAGTAGAGCAAATTCGCAGTTGGTGTGGAGTGGTTTTGAAAGGGCACGGCTTCAAAGCCTGCCCTGAGCGAAGTCGAAGGGTGACGCAAAGACCGCAAAAATCTGCGGGGCTTTAGCCCCTGAGGGAATGCTTTTTCCTCTATACCATCAGGAAAAATGCGGTAGATGCCGGTCCGGCCGTACCCGGCAGCAGGTCCGAAAACTGCCCTAAAACAGGCGAATACTGCGTCGAAATCCCCCCTGCCGGCGTCTAACTAAATAGAAGCAGGAGTGGTTGGGAGACACGTCTTCCCGGCCTGGATTGACAACACTCCGCCGCTGTTCTCTTGCCCCCGGTTTTTTGCTGGAGACGACGCGGCAGATTGTGGTAATCTATTGATCTCTGTGAGGATGCGCGCCCCTCTGCCCCACACATGAGCTACGGCTCGCGGGCTATTCCAGGCGAAACCTGAAGCGCTGTCATCCTGTTCCGAGCAACTACCTGAAACCGCTTCTTTTTTTGCGGGTGACCGCAAATCCGCGTCCACATGCCTGCGGAGATTTCCTCGCGGAAATCTTTTTTGCATGCCGGGATAGGACCACGCACCGTCGCGCAATGCGGTGCTGAATATCTACTGCGCTGGAGAGAAGGAAAATTTTGGCGATTGACGACAAATTTGAACACGACATCGACAACATCGTTGAAGTAGGCAAAGAGAAGGGCTATCTCACCTACGGCGACGTGAATGACATGCTGCCGGATGAGATCGGCTCAGGCGACGATCTCGACGATCTGATTACAACCATCGGCACCCAGGGCATCGATCTCATCGACGCTCCCAAGTTTCCCGGCGACAAGGACTTTGAGCTCGAAGAAGGCGAGGATGTCGAACTCGACCTCACGCCTGGCACTTTGGAAAAAACCAACGACCCCGTCCGCATGTATCTGCGCGAGATGGGCACCGTGCCGTTGCTCACGCGCGAGGGCGAAGTCGAAATCGCCAAGCGCATCGAGCGAGGCCAGTTGCGCGTACTCAAAGCCATCTCCCGCTCGCCTATCGTCATCCGCGAGATTGCGGCGCTGGGCGAAGACCTCAAGCGCGGCGTGCGCAACGTAAAAGAAGTGGTGGTCTTCGACGAAGAGGAGCTCACCGAAGATGTGGTGCTGACCCGCGTCAAGGCCACCGTGGCCCGCATTGAAACGCTGGTCAAACACCAGAAAAAGATTGCCGCCTTTGAAGAGAAGCAGGTCGCGATCACTGCTTCGGCCACCAAGGCCAAGGTCAAGGAAGCGCGCCGCCTGCGCTGGATGATTGCCCGCGAAAAGGTCTACATCTCCCGCATCGTGCGCGAACTCAAATACACCGCCATGGAGCGCAAGCGCCTGCTCGACAGGGTCAACAAGACCGTCGACACCATGCGCACGCTCGAGCGGCAGATTCGCTCGCTCGACCAGAAGTTTGACGCCTCCAAGAGCGAGGAGCTCAAGAAGGAGTACCGCCGCCAGCAGAAAAACTGCAAGGTGGATCTGGAAAAAATCGAAGGCGACGCCGGCGTCTCCATTGCCGAACTCAAGCGCACGCAGCGCGAAATGATTCAGGGCGACATGGATGCCGAGCAGGCCAAGAGAGAGCTGATCGAAGCCAATCTTCGGTTGGTTGTATCCATCGCCAAAAAGTACACCAACCGCGGCCTTCAGTTCCTCGACCTCATTCAGGAGGGCAACATCGGCCTCATGAAGGCGGTGGACAAGTTCGAGTACCGCCGCGGCTACAAGTTCTCGACCTATGCCACCTGGTGGATTCGTCAGGCCATCACCCGCGCCATCGCGGACCAGGCCCGCACCATCCGCATCCCGGTGCACATGATTGAGACCATCAACAAGCTCATCCGCACCAGTCGCCAGCTTGTGCAGGAACTGGGCCGCGAGCCATCGAGCGAAGAGATTGCGCGCCGCATGGATATTCCTGTCGCTAAGGTCCGCAAGGTACTCAAGATCGCGCAGGAGCCCATCTCGCTTGAAACCCCCATCGGCGAAGAGGAAGATTCGCACCTCGGCGACTTCATTGAAGACCGCCAGGCCGTCTCGCCCTCTGAGGCCGTCATCAGCGTCAACCTCAAGGAGTACACCTCGCAGGTTCTGCGCACGCTTACTCCTCGCGAAGAGCGCGTCATCAAGATGCGCTTTGGCCTTGAAGACGGCTCCGAGCACACGCTGGAAGAAGTCGGCCAGAGCTTCCAGGTCACCCGCGAGCGCATCCGCCAGATCGAAGCCAAGGCTCTACGCAAGCTGCGTCATCCTTCGCGCTCACGCAAGCTGAAGGCCTTCGTCGAAGGCGTCAAAGATATGTAATGCAGTTGAAATGTAAGTCCGGCTGAACGTTAGCCGAAAACAAAAAAGCTGCGGCCTTGGAAGGGGCTGCGGCTCTTTTGTTTTCGGCCTTCTGTGCAATGCTCTCCCGGACAGGGCAATCCCATGAACTAATTTTCTTGATGCAACGGGTTCCAATTCCCCGCGCCGGAGGCGCAAAGTACGTTAGCCCCGCGCTTCAGCGTGGGGTTTGGGGTCGTAATTTGCCACAAAGCCCCGTCGGGGCGGTGCCAAAAGACGGACAATCGGCAACCATTTGACGTTCATGCAATCGCCCTGCTCTCCCGGATTCCCAGTCATAGAGAGTGCCTTCGCTCGGCTATAATTTTTAGTTAACCCCGCCAAGGCAAATTGTCCTGCGAATGCGGCAAAGACCGTTAGTATGGAACATTCTTCCTGGCTCCTTTGAAAGGTGAACTCATCGATGAAAGACATCTCCCGCCGTCAGTTTGGTACGGGCGTCGCCGCAACGGCTGCCGCGCTTGCCTCGGCTTCGTTGCCGAAGTTTGCATTCGGCCAGCCTCATCCCGCCAGTCGCCAGTTACCGCAGGGCTTCCTCTGGGGATGCGCCACGGCGGCCTACCAGATTGAAGGCGGAGCAAACGAAGATGGCCGCGGGCCGTCGGTCTGGGACATCTTCTCGCACACGCCGGGCAAAACCTATCAGGGCGATACCGGCGACATCGCCGACGACTCCTATCACCTCTACAAAGAAGACGTGCGCCTGCTCAAGAACCTGGGCGTGGCTACCTACCGCATGTCTATCTCCTGGTCGCGCGTTTTTCCAAGCGGCAAAGGCCAGCCCAATCCCAAGGGCCTCGACTACTACAACCGCGTCGTCGACGAGCTGCTGGCCAACAACATCACGCCCTACATCACACTCTTCCACTGGGATCTGCCCGCGGCGCTGCCGGGCGGCTGGCAGTCGCGCGACACGTCGAAGGCCTTCGCGGAATACGCGGCTTATATGACTAAACACCTCTCCGACCGCGTGCATCACTGGATGACGACCAACGAGTTCAGTTGCTTCACCGACCTCGGCTACAAGGAAGGCCGCTTCGCGCCGGGCCTCAAGCTGCCCCCGGCTCAGGTCAACCAGATTCGCCACAACGCCATCCTGGCCCACGGGCTTGGGGTGCAGGCTATCCGCGCCAACACCCCAAGCGGCACGCAGGTAGGCCTCGCGGAAAACGCCAGCATCTATGTGCCTGTGATAGAAACTCCTGAACACATTGAGGCCGCCCGCAAAGCCACGCGAGACGGTAGCGCTCCGTTCCTGACCACGCTGATGGAGGGCAAGTATCCCTCCACCTACCTGGAGCGCGAAGCAGCCAATGCGCCCAAGGCAGAGCCCGGTGACATGGAGGCGATCGGCAGCAAGCTGGACTTTGTCGGCCTCAACGTCTACACCGCGGACTACGTGGAGGCAGACGGCTCCGCCCAGGGATATGCGATCGTGCCGCGCCCGGCGTCGTACCCGCACATGAGTGCGTCCTGGATCAACGTCGCTCCCGAGTGCGCCTATTGGACCATCCGCAATGTGAGCGACCTCTGGCATCCGCCCGCGATTTTTATTTCAGAAAACGGCTGCTCGTCAGACGACGTGCCCAACGCCGAAGGCCGCATTGAAGACACCGACCGCGTGATGTATCTGCGCAACCACATCACCAACGTGCAACGCGCCGCCGCGGAAGGATACCCCATCAAGGGATACTTCCTCTGGAGCTTGCTCGATAACTTCGAGTGGGGCGATGGGTACAGCAAGCGGTTTGGCATTCACTACGTGGACTTCAAGACCCTCAAGCGCACGCCCAAGCTCAGCGCCGAGTGGTATCGCAACGTAATCGCCCGCAACGCGGTGGCGTAACGTCCGGCGGAACGGGAACTCCTCAAGCAACGCAGGAGCCCCGTTCCACCGTGCAGATCTTCACTTGCCCAATTGCTTCACAAAGAAGTCCGCCATCATGTGGTTGGCTTCGATCGCCTCAGGTAGCTTTGGGTCGTACCAGAAGGCGTGCGTGAGGGCATCGAAAATCACCAGCCGCGCATCCACGCCAGCATTCAGATAAGCCCGATGCAGATTGACCGTGCCGCTCAGCAGCAGATCGCGGCCGCTGGCAACAAACAGCGTTGGCGGCAGGCCGTGCAGATCGGCGTAGATAGGCGACAGCACCGGATCGCGAGGATCCGTGGAGGCGACATACGCCGACAGAAGCGGGCCCTGTGCTGGCGGGTCCAGATGGCCGGAAAGGCCGCGCAATCCATACATCGCCATTGAGTCGCCCGGCCGCGCAAAGTCGCCCATGCCGCTGAAGATGCCCAGAGCCGCGGGCAACGGCAGGCCCAGTTGTTTCAACTTCACCGCGACCTCGGCCGTGAGAATGGCTCCGGCTGAGGTTCCATAGAGGACGATGTGGCCGGGCTTGTACGTCTTCAGCAACTCCTTGTAGACGGCTACTGCGTCGTCCACAGCCGCGGGAAACGGATGTTCCGGCGCCAGCCGATAGAGCACGGCGACAACCTTGATCTTGGTATAGCCGGCAATCGGTATCGACTCCGTGTACGAACCTGAATCGGAGTCGAAGCCGCCGCCGTGCACGTTCATCAGCACCTTGTCGCGGTTCGCTTCAGGCATCCCCTCCGGCGTCACAATGCGCACTGGAACGCCGGCGATCGTGTTCTCGACAAGCTTGTTGGGGCACAGCGCGCTCCATGCCACGCGGGCGCCGGCCGTATAAGCGTCAGTCCGGGTGCGCCGCTCGGCAAGCGCCTCGGGCGGGCCCTGGTCCGGCATCGCGCGGCCCAGCACCTTTTGCGCCTCGGGGCTGATTGTCGCCGGCACCGGGACCATGCGCGTTATGTGCGCGGTGCCGTTGGCGTCGATATAACTTGTGTCCCGGTTAGGTGCTTCCGCTGCGGTGGTGGACTGCGAAGCGGGCTGCTGCGCGGCCAGCGCGGCTGAGGCCAGCAAAACAAGAATGGCGTAGCGATGGGGTAGAGAACTCATTCGGTCGTCTCCTCCTGAGGGGACCTGCTCGATTCAGAGTAGAGTCCGCGACGGTAAAATCACACCGTCCACCATATCCAGAAAATGCCGCACCGTCCACCGCACCGATTCTTCTGGGAGGAGCCCGTCCAGACAGACAGTTGCGATCGTGTCCGCACGCGAGTCAAAGATAACTCTTCCAGATAGCGCAAACAGCAAAGGGCAGCGATTTGGTCGCTCCCCTTTGCCGTTTGGTTCTGGTTACTTAGTATTAGTGCGGTAATACGAGCAAGCCGCTTGCCAGCAACTTCTCTGTCAGCTTGTCCAGAGCCTCGGAGAATTTGTACGAGACAGCCCGTACGCTCATGCCCAGAAGCATGGCTGCTTCGGCCTGAGTGTACTCCTGAAGCACGATCCGGCTCAGCAACTGACGGTCGAGCGAACCGAGCTTGTCCAGGCACCTTTCCAGATCGAGAACAAAGATCACCGCGTCCTCGAAGGTACGGATCGGACGGCTGGAAGCCCATCCCCGCGACACTGGATCGCCCAGGATCGACGGGGCCCTGCCCAC
>Ga0182027_10003426_pt1 | contig 25183 bp, 15 predicted proteins | sample 712E1DmetaG_FD_121300 | JGI IMG/M metagenome (GOLD analysis project Ga0182027, IMG submission 121300) | Permafrost microbial communities from Stordalen Mire, Sweden - 712E1D metaG (Illumina Assembly) | ecosystem: Environmental > Terrestrial > Soil > Wetlands > Permafrost | place: Sweden...
AACTTCAGCAGGCTCCAGTGTTTTTGAATTGAAACGGATGATCACCAGGTTATGATCGGAACATACTCCCGGATTCAGGCTCAGTGTATAGTCGAGTTTAATTCCCCGGTTGATGTGTGTCCAACGGCTTGCCGTAACCGTTACCTGCCTTGAAAAAACAGAAAAGCTGAACTTCCGCCTGACAGAATCCGCATTGATGCTTGTAAAATCATCTTTTGTGAACTGAGGGAAATGGCTTTGCGACCATCCCGGAGGAGAATTTTTTATGTAAATGAACGAACTGTTTTCCCATACTTCACCGGCAGTATCAATATCAAGAACTTTAGCCCGCCAATAATACACGGTACTATCCTTCAGGGTGACAGTATCCTTCCAGCTAATGATTGATTCTACAGAGATAATTTTTGGCAACTGATGTAATTCGGGACTATTAAAACCGGGACTGGTATCGAGCTGAACAACATAGGACCTGCTTTCCTTGTCAAGGATATTTCTGTTCTGAATAATCAGGTTCACTGTATCAGTAGAAACAATGCTGAATTCAGGAGGCATGATCAGGTTAACACCACTACCGGAAAAGAAATATTCGGTTGTAATTGAATTGTTGCTATAATCCGATTCGGTTAAGGCCGTGTCTGAATTAACTGTGATCCTGAATTTATTGATGCCCTGTGCTTTTTGACCGCCTGATTCTAGTTTAAAACTGAATAAAGTTGAATAATAGGGAGCTTTTAATTCTTTAAAATCATAGGTTCTGACAGATTGATCAGGCAAGGTACGTTCGATTTTAATTGAAAAAACCGTATCAAGAGCCTTCCCTTTATTGTTAATAGTCACACTCAAATTAAAGGAATCTGTATTTGCGAAAATCATCTGTGGGTTAAACAAGACAGAAGAAACATCGGGATAATAGTCAGGTTGCTTTGGGTTGTAAATTTTTAAAGCCGGATCGCCCTGAAAAATCCACTGCTGATAGAATTCCCTGTCGGGAAGTACTGATGGATCAACTTTTGAGATCAGGTTTTTCATAGCCATGGCGAATGATTTAGAATACGAATTGCCAAAAAGCTCAGAATAAAATCCAATAATTTGTGTTCCCAGGTTCGGAACAAAAGTAGAGGTATTGTGTGCAAGCCAACCGATAGCACCCTGGTCAGGTGCAAAAATATACTGTTCGCCAAGTGAAAAGCTGGAATTCGGATTCCCGACATTGCAGCCATTCATGAACATGATGGGATACTTTCCTTTGTTTTGTAATTCTGAAACCTGTCCCATATCTATGCCCAAAACATTCAGTGAACCATGGGCGAAATAAGTAAGCAATGACAATCCATCATTTATTTTTTTCTGAATATCAGCTTTAAAAGTATATACTACAGGATCGTTATTGTTATTGAAAATATCATATACATTGCCACCAAAGGGCAAAGCAGTTGCAATTGATTTAGCCACTCCCAGGCTGTCCTGCAAACCAGGTTGCTCGCCTCCGATATGAAGGATGTTCTTTTTCCAGAGATCATCGGGTACAGATTCGTATTCCTGCAGTTTCGACAAATAGGTATATACCATGCTGTCGGATGAAGCAGCAATCCTTCCCGTGGCAACTGACGGGACGATTTGCAAATCATTTATCTGGGGCTGGTTCAGGTTGATCCCGGAACTGAAATATATATCCGTACATGGAAAGCCAATGGCAGGAACCAGATCAGCAGGATCAGGGTAACTTTTAAGTGGATCCCTGACAAGATCGTTTTCCAACCCTTTGCCCAGAAGTAAAAGGTAGACTGGTTTGATTGAGGAATTTTGCCAGACATAGTCGATAAAATGACGAATTGCCAGTGGATGATGATAACCGAAATAAAACTGATCGTACAATTGTTGCGTTTCTGCAACCATGGTTGTAAATCCTTTGGTATTCCTGTATTCAGCATATTTTTTTGCCGATTTGGCAAGTGTAGGATGGATGACAATCAGGAAAGATTTATCCAGTGAACCTGAAGGATATTGGGTAAATTGAACCCCGTTCAGGACAGCTTTTAGATAATCGGAAGTGTCGCTGAGGAAAAGCAACTGTTTAATGGGGGAGAGTGGCAGGAGCATCTCAACAGTATCAAGGTTTTTAGAACATGCGATCATGCGGTGATTGGAGAGATCGAACAATACTGGCTCCTTTTTCCCGGAAGGGTAATTATTGAACCGGAAATACCTTATACCTGAAGTTTGAGGCGTAAAACTGAATGCGAAAACTGAATTATTATGCAGATCGGGCTTTATAGTATAATTGAGCCGGATGAAAGAAATTGCAGTCTGACTGGCAGCTACACCGCTGATCTGTGGTGATGAAAATAAAAAATTGATATGCCCTGATGTGGTATCGACCTGATTTGTTGAAAGGGGAAATGTCCGATTTATTATACCATAACCTTTATAAAGGGTATCAAATAAGGGAATACCACCCGCCGATATCTGAAGCTGATGATCGTTGCCTGAAAAATTCTGCGCTTCAGATTTTCCGAAAGCTACTACTTGTATAGCTACAGGATTTCCATTAAAACTTATAGACGGGACATCAACGGTAACAGTCCTGCTTTGTGCATTTAAAATCCCATAACTCAGCCAGCCTTCACCATAGGTTAGCATCGACAGGTTGATATCGTTCTGGACATCAATGGGAGTGCCATCATAATATTGCTCATTAAATGTATAGTATTTTTCATAGGGCAGAAAGTTGTCCGGCAAATATGCGGAATAGTTGGACTGATTAAAAAATTGCATCCTGCGGTTCAGGGTATCAGCCGGATGAATGCTCCATGTCAGAAAATAAAAGGAGCTGTCGGTATAAAGTGAAAAGGACTGGTTAGTCTGATCTGATGGTTTGGAGTATAAAGGTTCATCAAGCTTGCCATCATTTTTCTGACCATAGAAAAGTATTTCACCGGCAGGATCAAATTTCCGATCAGATGCTCCTTTTATGTATATATACTGCTCCACACCTCTGAAAAACAACTGGTATCTGCCCGGATGTAAGCTGTCAACCGGAATTCCGGATTGTTTCAAATCACTATAGGATATTTTGTAAATACCCTCTTTACAGAGCCTTATTTTATAATATTTCTGCTGAAAGTTGATCCATTCATTTCCATACCGCAACTGGGCATTTGTTTGCGAAGGGGCAAATACCATCAGCTGAAAAAGAACGAAAAAAAGGGCAAAACGGAAAGAATAATTCATTGTGATGCTTCTGTAAAAGTCATTTAATTTTAGCGGTAAAGAAGGAACTTACTAATTAAAAAATGTATTCGAATGATCATTCTATTTTCATTTGGTATTCCTTTATTTATGTAAGTAAATTTATGTAGGTTTGAATGACAATAAAAGATTATTATCTGCAAAATAAATCAAAATTAACCTTTATTTTGTAGGAATGTGAAACTATTAAATTGTGTACAAATTTGGAAGAGCTAAAAGTCACCCTTGATACTGCTGTTAAACTTGGACTGATCCCTGAGGAATATGAAAAAATAAAGGAAATCTTGGGCAGGAATCCTAATTTTACTGAATTAAGCATCTTTTCTGTCATGTGGTCGGAGCATTGTTGCTATAAAAATTCAATATTATTATTAAAAACCCTGCCTCGTGAGGGAAGCCATATTATGGCATCGGCAGGCGAAGAAAATGCAGGTCTTGTGGATATTGGTGATGGGCTGGGATGTGCATTTAAGATTGAATCACATAACCATCCTTCAGCCATAGAGCCATACCAGGGAGCAGCTACCGGAGTTGGTGGCATCCACCGTGATATTTTTACGATGGGAGCACGTCCGATTGCAGCTCTGAATTCATTGCGGTTTGGCAGCATCGACCTCGAAAAAACTAAGTGGCTCATCAAAGGTATCGTTAAAGGAATCGGCGATTATGGCAATTCCTTTGGTGTCCCGACTGTTGCCGGTGAAGTATATTTTGACGAATCATATAACATCAATCCGCTTGTAAATGCAATGTCGGTGGGCATTGTTGAAAAAGGCAAAACGATCAGCGCCATATCAAAGGGAGTAGGTAATCCGGTATATATTGTCGGATCTGCTACCGGTAAAGATGGCATTCATGGTGCTTCATTTGCATCCGAAGAAATAACCGATGAATCGACCGAGAAACTGCCTTCCGTACAGGTCGGTGACCCGTTCCAGGAAAAATTATTGCTCGAGGCAACCCTCGAACTTGTTACTTCTGAATGCATCGTTGGCATGCAGGATATGGGTGCAGCCGGTATTACCTGTTCTACCTCCGAAATGTCGTTCAAGGGAGAACATGGCATGAAAATATGGCTCGATAAAGTGCCCATGCGACAGAAAAATATGAAGCCCTTCGAAATACTTCTTTCCGAATCGCAGGAAAGAATGCTCGTTGTGGTTGAAAAAGGCAAAGAAGCGCAAATTGAAAAGATATTCGATAAGTGGGACCTTCATTGTGCCATTATAGGCGAGGTAACGGCCGGAGGCGATCTGGAATATTATATGAATGGCGAAATGGTGGCTTTTATTCCTGCCGTTGCACTTGCTTTAGGTGGCGATACTCCTGTTTATAAAAGAGAAACACGTGAACCAGCTTATCTTAAGGAAATTTTAAAGTATGAAATAAACAAAATTCCTGTACCTGCTGATCTTGCCGAGGTATCTAAATTCCTTACAGCTCAGCCAAATATTGCATCTAAAAAATGGGTGTACGAGCAATACGATTCGATGGTCAGAACAAACAGTACCAACACAAATGCTCCTTCCGATGCAGCCATAGTAAGGCTGAAACAAAGTAATAAGGCATTGGCACTCACAACCGATTGTAACTCCCATTATGTTTTTGCCGACCCTTTCAAAGGGGCAGCCATAGCAGTTTCGGAAGCTGCCAGAAATATTGTATGCTCGGGTGGTACACCATCAGCCATAACCAATTGTTTAAATTTTGGTAATCCTATGAATCCTGAAGTGTATTGGCAATTTGCTGAATCAATAAAGGGAATGAGTGCTGCCTGCCGAAAATTTGATACACCTGTTACAGGCGGAAATGTAAGCTTTTATAATCAATCCTTTGATGGCGGCCCGGTATTGCCTACTCCAGTTATCGGAATGCTGGGGTTATTAGATAATATTGATCATAAAATGACCCTCGAATTCAAAAAACCGGGTGATCTCATATACATGGTAGGTAAAGCTGTGGAAGATATCTCTTCATCACAATACCTTATTTCTTATCACAATGTCAGGTTTTCACCTGCACCACATTTTGACCTTGAAGAAGAATTTAAAGTACAAAAAGCTATTGCATCCATTATAAAAAACAAGCTCATACAATCGGCCCATGATATTTCCGAAGGTGGCTTATTCATTACCCTCCTGGAATCGGCAATGATATCCGGATTGGGTTTTAGCATCTCTACCCAGGAACATATGCGTAAAGATGCATTCCTCTTTGGGGAAGCACAAAGCAGGGTAATTGTATCTATTGATCCGGCCGGTTTGGAAAAACTGGAGTCCGAACTAAAAAAACGTAATATCAGCTTTTCTTGCATCGGATGTGTAAATAATGGCGAAGTTATTGTTGATCAGAATAAATTCGGTGATGTAACCGAATATGCTGATTTATACGATCAGGCACTTGAAGTGCTTATAAACAGTATCTGAAGTTTTAAAATCTAAAATTCAAACCATGAAAACCATTAAAAAAAGAAGGATATTGAATTTCAGCCTGTCGGTTACTTCGATAATCTTTATGATACTGCCTGCTTTGACTGGTTATGCCCAAAATTCATCCTGGTTTTCGAATAAAACTGCTGATGTGGGACTGAGCAATATAAAAGCTGCCCATATTTATGTAGCTGATATTAATAATGACAATTATCCCGATCTTATTTTGTTGAACGGTGACAAATACAATAAATCACCCATTACTGTATTGCTGAATGTATACGACACCGCTGCCGGAACACCGGGCAAAAGGTTATTTACCGATATTACCGCTGCTTCAAATATCAATCAAAGCGCTTATAAGGATAGTACAGGCAGAAGAACCCATCTCCTTGCTTTAGCAGACGTAAACAATGATGGGAATATTGATATTGTTACCGGACTATATTATCAAACTCAAGAAGAATACAACGACAATACCGACCGTTGCGAAGTTTTACTGGGTGACGGAAAGGGACATTTTCACTTATTGCAAAATAATGGTTTACATGAATTGGGTTTGATCAATGCCACGAGCTTTTCTTTTCTAGATTACAACAAAGATGGTAAAATCGATCTTTTTATTTCCCGCTGGTATCCCGATTATAATAACCTGCCCGGATTTCTTACTTCCGGCATACTGATGAAGGGTAATGGTGATGGAACTTTTACCGAAGTTACCACAGCCAGTGGAATCGTTAATATGCGTGAAGCAATGAATTCATGTGCTGTAACTGACTGGAACAATGATGGCTGGCCTGATATCCTTACTGCACCTTATAAAAATTCGAATGGCTTTTTAATGAAAAATAATGGAAATGGTACCTTTACCAATGTTGCATCTGCTGCGCATTACAATGCAAGGTTTATGAAAGGTGACAGTTCAATGGACATGATTATGAGAGGTATTTATCCTTACGATTTTGATAATGATAAGGACATGGACCTCCTTTTCCTGTTCGAATACGGTGGTAATGATGCCGGCGAAGGCAGAACGACAATCGTTACAAATAGTGGTGCCATTGGTAATGATACCTTAACATGGGAAATTAACCGGATTAAAAGAGACCTGCCCAAGGCAATCCGCCATGGCGACTTTGATGCCAGCTGGTTCGATATGGATAACGATGGATTGGCCGATATCGTAATGACACAGGGAGGAATGATCCCTACATTTGACCGTACTTATTTCTTTAAACAAAATACCAACAAATATTTTGATGATATGACCCAGGAACTTGGGCTTCTGACATCTGATCTGAAGTCGACTCAAAATGTAGAAGTCCTGGATTATGACCTTGATGGGGATGAAGATATTCTGATTTCGAAATACGATGCACAAAACAAGGTGGTGTTTTTGCAAAACGATATCGGAAGTGCAAATAAATGGATTTCAATAAAACTTAAAGCCCCGGCCAATGTGAATAAAAGTTGTATTGGTGCCATCTTAAGGGTATATTCAGGAACACTTGTACAAACAAAGGAAATATATGCAGGCCGAGGTTATATGGCCGGTCAACAACCATTTATAACAAACTTTGGGATTGGTTCCAAAATAAAGATCGACTCCATTGAAGTTTTGTGGCCATCCAATCCTTCATTGCGGACTGTTGTGAAAAATCCACCTATAAACAAGCTTATTGAAATTGGCGAATGGGGCAATACTTCGATTCCTGATCCGGCTATTCACCAAATTCCAAACGTGACCGTTTACCCGGTACCAGCTAAAGAACAGATCAATATTCTGTTGCAGGGAACTGAAATACAGATAACTGCAATAAATATAACCGATATTACGGGCAGGTTTGTGCAATCAATATCCGGAACTCATCAGGGATATTCAGCAAATTTTAATATCAGCAACCTTCAGAATGGTTTTTATGTCCTGAGGATAGAACTTACCGATGGGATGATTGTAAATAAAAAGTTCCTCAAATCAGAATAGTTCTGGATGCAATAACCAACATATTGATCATCCGTTTAAGTTCCATTGGAGATATAATTCTTACTTCAGCTGTTGTCAGATCGGTTAAGAAACAGTTTCCCGAAGCCAGGATTACTTTCCTGATTAAAAAGGAATTTATCGACCTGGTTAAGTACAATCCCAATATTGATCACATTCTTACTGTGGATAAGGCACTGGGAAGAAAAGGCATGAAGGAATTGAGGATAAAAATACGAAGGGAAAAGTTTGAATGGATTATTGATCTGCATAAAAACCTGAGAAGCAATTATTTGAAGCGATGTTCGGGGGCTGTTTATAAAACCAGATACTCCAAACTCATCTTTAAAAGGACCCTGCTTGTAAAGTTAAGAATCAATCTCTATAAAACCATTAAACCTGTTTACCTTAGGTATTTCGAAGCTGTCAAAGAGGCAGGCATCACCTACGATAAATTAGGTACAGAAGTTTTTTATCCTGCAGAAGACGAAAATTTTGTGAAGGGAAAACTTCTTAGTGAAGGCTACGATCATACATCTCCGATTGTTGTATTGTGCCCCGGTGCTAAACATGCCACCAAGCAATGGCTGCCGGAAAGGTTTATTGAAGTGGCAAAAAAACTAATAATAGAAAAGGAATGCACTATTTGTCTGGCTGGCGGGAGTGAAGATATGCAGCTTTGCGATGAAATCAGAAAGGCTGTCGGACATGGGGTTATTAACCTGGCTGGAAGCCTGACCCTTTTGCAATCGGCAGCATTACTCAGAATGGCAAAACTTTGCATTGTAAATGATTCCGGATTGATGCACCTTGCACAGTCACAGAAAACACCAGTACTTGCTATTTTCGGATCAACAACCAGGGAGCTTGGGTTTTACCCGCTTGAAGAAAAAAGCCTTGTGATAGAATATCCAATTTCATGCCGTCCCTGTTCACATATTGGAAAGGAAAAATGTCCGAAAGGGCATTTCAAATGTATGAAAGAAATACAGGTTGAAGATGTGATGAAAGGAATCAGAAAATTAATGCCTGGTAGTTTTTAGAAGTGCATTCTCACCAGGATGCTAAATTTCTGATCAAAGCTTAAATTACTTGATTTATTAGGACTGTTTCCGGTTTGAAACTCATAACTTACAGGAAAATATCCCTGAACTCCTGCTGAGATCCATTTGGTGAGAAAATAATCAAATCCTCCTACAAATGCAACACCAATTATAACATGATCGGTTGAAAAAATTACAGAATCATTGGTCCTATAATAATGTTTGAAACTATCAGGTTCCATCTTTAAAGTTGTTTGTTCCAACCTGCTTTCTTCATTTGAAAAGCCACCCAGCAGATCCATACCATAAAAGAACTTCCATTTGTTTTTCAGCATTTGTTGCTGTTCTAATCCCAGATTAAACCGTATAATATTTTTTTCATCGTAATAATGGTCAATCAGGGTAGTCGAATCAGTCATCCTGTAGTTAAAGTTTCGCAGGTTGGCATCATTGTATGTGCTGGTTTGCATCCCGGAGATACCAATCCTCAATGATACATTTGAATAGTGATGTTTAAATTGTAATGTCATATAATCATCGGTTGAAGTTATCCCTAATGCATCCATAAATGGATTGATCGCAATCCCGACTTCATTTTTCGTTGAATCGATGAAACTTAACTGGGCCTTGCAATTAAGAGCAAAAAAAAGGGGAAATATTAAAAATAAAACTGCTTTTTTCATAAAAACTTATTTTGAATATTAACTTGTAAAACGATAACAACAACAGAATATTGCCATTCTGCTGAACTTCATTTCTAAAAACGATATTTTGACCAGATATTATGAAAGTGGAAATAAGCCGAAACAAAGACACTTCTTCCTATAAAATCATCCCTCCTGCAACCGTGTTATTCGTTTTTTCATCAACTATAATCACACTGCCTGTAATTTTATTCTTTTTATATGGATCAAAAATCAGGTTTGAAGATGTTCTGATGCTGATCCTTCCAATATCGTTCAGGGTAATATTTTTATCTTCCTGCAATCGATGCAGTGTATTGATGTCGATTTTATAATGTATTTCCTTTATCAGGCATTTTGCTTCCTTTGTGGTATGACGGATGATGTATTTTCCACCCTTAACTAGCGGTTGTTCGGAAAACCAACAGATCATGAGGTCAATATCCTGGCTCACAGTAGGCTGGCTTAATTTTTTTACCAGCATATCGCCTCTTCCAATATCAAAATCATTTTCAAGCAGAATAGATACCGACATAGGTGGATAAGCCTGTTCTACCTCCTCCTTCATATTATAAATAGCCTTTATTTTTGATGAAAATCCGGTAGGTAAAATCAGAACTTCATCTCCTTTCTTAAAAAAACCTCCTGCAACCCTTCCTGCATAAGCCCTGAAATCGTGGAATTCTTCTTTCTGCGGTCTGATTACATATTGAACCGGAAAACGGCATGTAACCAATTCATAGTCGCTCATTACCTGGATGTTTTCCAATTCATACAGTAAAGTAGGTCCGTTGTACCAATCCATATTCTTCGATCTCACAACCACATTATCACCCAGTTTGGCACTGATTGGAATAAAAGAAATATCGGGTATGTCGATCCTCGATGCAAATGAAACATATTCCTGTTTGATTGCTTCAAAAACACTTTCGTCATAATTTACAAGGTCCATTTTGTTAATACAGACTATAAGGTGTTTAATGCCCAGTAGTGCATTAATAAAGGTATGACGTTTGGTTTGTTCGCCTACACCGTTTCTGGCATCAATCAAAATGATCGATAAGTTGGAGTTTGATGCTCCAGTAACCATATTTCTAGTGTATTGAACATGACCTGGTGTATCGGCCAGGATAAATTTACGGTGGGGTGTAGCGAAATATCTATAGGCTACATCAATGGTAATTCCCTGCTCCCTTTCGGCTTTAAGTCCGTCGGTAATAAGGGCAAGGTTCACAAAATCTTCCCCTTTCTGAACACTGGCACGGTGAACTGCATCGAGTTGATCCTGGAATAATGTTTTTGTATCGAAAAGCAATCGTCCGATGAGGGTGCTTTTGCCATCATCAACACTGCCTGCGGTAGAAAATCTGAGTAAATCCATTTTTTAATTGTTTCAGAGAGGGACAGTCCGGGAGTCTTGTAAATTTATTTTTTATTGTTTTTAATTTGGACAGCTCGCGAACTGTCAATATCATAATTTAAAAATATCCTTCTTTTTTTCTATCTTCCATTGATGTATCGGATCTTTTATCGTCAGCCCTTCCGGCCCTTTCCGTGATCCTGAATGCTGCCACTTCTTTAATGATGTCGTCAATGCTGGAAACATCCGATTCAATGGCACCAGTACATGTAATATCGCCAACGGTGCGGAATCGCACCACTTTTTCGATTGTTTTTTCTTCAGGTCGTTGCTTGTTAAATTCTGATTCGGCAAGCCAGACACCATCCCGGCTAAACACTCTTCTTTTGTGTGTAAAATACAGGGAGGGCAATTCAATGTTCTCGAACTTAATATATTGCCAAACGTCCATTTCAGTCCAGTTGCTGATCGGGAAAACCCGGAAATGTTCTCCAAAATTCTTCCTGCCATTAAAGAGGTTCCAAAGCTCGGGACGTTGGTTTTTTGGGTCCCATTCGCCAAATTCATTCCTATGCGAGAAAAATCTTTCTTTTGCCCTTGCCTTTTCCTCATCCCTTCGGCCTCCGCCTAGTGCACAATCGATTTTGTATTTTTCGATTGAATCGAGCAATGTTACCGACTGCAGGGCATTCCGGCTTGCATATATACCTGTTTCATCTTTCGACTTGCCTGAATCGATTGCATCCTGAACATAGCCCACCAGCAGGTTGGTTTCATATTTTATTGCCATGCGATCGCGGTAATCCAGGGTTTCCTGAAAATTATGGCCAGTGTCGATGTGCAGCACATAAAATGGTATTCTTGCAGGATAAAATGCTTTGTACGCCAGGTGTAACATGATCACAGAATCTTTCCCTCCTGAAAATAATATGGCAGGATTCTGAAACTGAGCAGCTACTTCGCGTATCACAAAAACTGCTTCCGATTCGAGTTGTTCAAGGTTCGATAGGGTATAATTCATTGAATATTGATATGAATATCGAGTTGCAAAATTAGGAAGATAATAGAAATATAAGGCTAAATTAATTCAGATCATCGTTGAAATTTTCAAAGTCCACGGATAATTATGTGAACTATCAAAAATCTTCATTAAGCAAATCCCATAGTTTATCTTTCAGTGTATCAATTCCTGAACCTGTAACTGATGATATGATGACATATGGAATGTCGGGTAAATATTTTTTTAGTTCCTTTGTTAGTTCCTCATCCAGTAAATCAGATTTTGTTATTGCCAACAAACGCCTTTTTAAGAGCAATGCCGGATTATATTTATCGAGTTCATTGAGTAAAATTTCATATTGTTCCTTTACATTCAGATGCTCGGCTGAAACCATGAATAACAATAAAGAATTCCTTTCAATATGACGAAGGAAATCGATACCAAGGCCTTTACCTTCATGTGCACCTTCAATAATGCCGGGAATGTCTGCCATCACAAAGGAATTAAGATCCCTGTGACTTACAACTCCAACATTTGGAACCAGTGTGGTAAAGGCATAATCGGCAATTTTAGGCCGGGCAGCAGAAACCACCGAAAGTAAAGTTGATTTCCCTGCATTTGGAAATCCTACCAATCCAACATCTGCAAGTAATTTGAGCTCCAGAACAATCCAATCTTCCTTGCCGTGAATTCCGGGCTGGGCATACTGCGGTGTTTGGTTGGTAGCCGATTTGAAATGATCATTACCCTGGCCCCCCATTCCTCCTGCTAACAGAATTTTCTTTTCATTATGTCCGGTTATCTCCAAAATGAATTCATCCGATTCTGCGAAACGTGCAATTGTTCCGAGTGGGACTTCGACAATAATATCTTTACCATCGGCACCTGTGCTCAGATTAGCACTGCCGGCTTCGCCATTTTCGGCAAAAAGATGTTTTTGGTATCTGAGATGGAGTAAGGTCCAGATATGTCGGTTCCCTTTCAGTATCACATGTCCGCCCCTGCCACCATCACCACCATCGGGACCACCCTTGGCGGTATGTTTATCACGGTGAAAATGCACCGATCCTGCACCTCCATTTCCTGAACGGCATAAAACCCTTATTCTGTCGACAAAATTCTGGATACTCATTATAATCTAAGATTCAGCTATGGAACAAAATGTTGCAAAAATAGCATCTATACTACCCACACCATTTAACCAGGAATACTTTTTCTGCTTTTTATAATAAGCCAGAACAGGCTTGGTGTTTGTGCTGTACTGAACCAATCTTTCATGAATGATCTTCAGGGATGTATCATCACTTCTGCCGGATGTTAACCCCCGGTTCCGGATTCTCTTAATGAGTTCTGTTTGAGGCACCTTAAAATAGATTGCCTTGTCGATTTTATTTTTGTGTTTTGCAAGCATTTTGTCAAGTGCTTCAGCCTGTGCCACTGTTCGTGGAAATCCATCAAAAATGTATCCCTTGCATTTGGCATCATTTGCTACAAGGTAATTTTCAAGCATATCAATAACAATCTGGTCAGGAACAAGTAGACCTTTATCGAGATAATCCCTGGTTTTCTTACCTAAAGTTGTTCCGTCAGCAATTTCTTTTCTGAGAATATCGCCTGTTGATATATGGCACATGGCCAGTTTTTTTGCCAGTGTAACAGCCTGGGTTCCTTTTCCCGCACCGGGAGCGCCTAAAATCACTAAATTTTTCATGTTTTAAATTGGAATTGGGGGTTAAAAAATTGTTGCCATTTATCTGGCAAAATTAATCCCGAATTAATTATAAAAAAAATCAATAAATATTTGCAAAGATAATGATTTGGAAATTGCTGTCAAATTCGGTATTTTGTTGAGTCTAAATTTTGATTCTGATACATCTGAAAACAATTTTTCATAAATAAAAATAATAAAACTGATAGGAACAATTATTGCTACTAACTGAATTTGAAAGCTTTGTTTAAATATTTGCAAAATATTTTTGTAAATTTTGGTAAATGAACTAAAATATTATATTTGCGCAACTTTAAAAACGGGTAAATTATGTATTGGACACTGGAATTGGCTTCATATCTCGTAGATGCGCCATGGCCTGCTACGAAAGATGAGCTGATCGATTATGCAATCCGTTCAGGATCTCCACTGGAACTTATCGAAAATTTACAGGAACTCGAGGATGATGGTGAACCTTACGATAGTATTGAGGAGATATGGCCCGACTTCCCAACACATAATGAATTTTTCTTCAATGAAGATGAATATTAAAATTCTTACCTGTTATTCATGCTTTTTTAACCCTTTACTTATTAGTATATGAAAACACTCGTTTTAATCAGACATGGTGAAAGTGTTTGGAATAAGGAAAACAGGTTTACAGGCTGGACTGATGTGGGATTGTCGGAAAAGGGAATGCTCGAAGCTAAAAAAGGTGGTAAAAGTCTGAAGGACGGTGAATTTACATTCGATATTGCCTATACATCGGTATTAAAACGTGCCATTCAAACACTCAACATAGCACTTGAAGAAATGGATATGATGTGGTTGCCTGTGGTTAAGTCCTGGCGCTTAAATGAACGACATTACGGCGCTCTGCAGGGAATGAATAAACTCGAAATGGTGGAGAAATTCGGTGATGAACAGGTTCAACTCTGGCGCAGGGGATTTGATGTACAACCACCGGCATTGAAAGCTGATGATCCACGTTACCAGATACTCGATCCACGTTATAAGGGCCTTTTACCCGGCGAAAATCCCCTTACTGAATCACTCAAAGATACCATTCACCGGCTTATGCCTTATTGGATCGATATAATTAGTAAGGATTTGATAGCTGATAAAAAAGTTCTTATTGCCGCACATGGCAATAGTCTCAGAGCCATCATCAAACATCTTGACAAAATAAGCGATACCGATATTATGGGTTTGAATGTCCCAACCGGTATTCCTCTGGTTTATGAACTGGATAATCAGCTAAACCCAATGAAAAAGTATTATATCGGGGATGAGGAAGAAATTAAAAAGGCTATAGAATCGGTAGCCAATCAGAGCAAGGCTAAGTAATTCTTTTCAACAAAAAAATCATTATTCATAGTTCAAAAACTGAATTCGAGCCTGATAAGCATTATTAAATATATTCGTATATTTTTCTAAGATATGCTGTTTTGAAAATATCCTGGGCATTCAGGTCATTACTTTTATAGAATCTTTCCTCAATCAGCCTGCCTTCTTCATTATAGATATAAGTAGTTAATTCCTCCAATTGGCCCGATTGATTGGTGATTTTCCTTTCAACACGTTCTCCCTGTTCATTTATGACATATGAAATCGTATAGTCATTCACAACCTCCTCAATGAGCTCATCTTTTTCATTATAAGAACTGAATCTTGAACTCATTACATTACCCTTTTCGGTGTAGGCAACTTCTTTCACCGGATTGTTCCTGTCATCATATTCCAGCCTGGTTACCGATCTGAAATCTTCGCTGATATTATTTTCCCTGCTTTCTGATAATCTGTCATAATCATCATAGATAAAATTTACCCTTAATTCAGGTTCATTGCCGGGGCCGTATTTTGTAAATTCCAGTAACTTATTATTTTCATCCATCTTTCTTTCTTCGGTATATTCAAGTTCATTGTCTTCGGTATAATAGCTTATCCTGCTGAAATTCGGCTGTCTTTCATATTTCTGAAGCGTTTCAGAACCGTCGGCATATTTTATCCTTACCAGTTCAAGCTGATCCTGATCATTGTATGCCAGTTCCCTGCCATCGCTGAATTCTTCTTCATCATAATAATTCATTTCCTTAATCATCCTGCCTTTCGAATCATATTCATAAAGGGTTTTACTTTCGATTTCATCCCTGGCCGACCAGGTTACATCTTCGATTAGTTTATCATCATCAGAAATTTTCTGGTAAAAACTCAGAAATTCATGCCTGACCTCTCCGTCGCGGCTGATATTGGCTGTATATACTTTTATCTCTCTCATGCAGTGAACTATTTCAGGTTTCAAAACTCAGTAAAAATTTTGGATATGAAAATAAAGAAGTATCTAAAGTGACGAAAGCGCCTTTAGTTAGAAGTTCCAGAGGTTGTAATATACTTTATTTTCAATCTTGTAAACTTTAGTCACTCTTAACTTTAGTTCATTTCTTATACTTCCCCTGCTTGCCCCCAGCCCCAAATAGGGTGTCCCACACTTCCTCAAAAGAACAATTCTAATTATCTTATTATCAACTTTAGTCACTCTTAACTTTAGCTCACTTTAGTTACTTTTTAATGTATCACCACAATAAATTCCAAAAAAATCAATTAATCTTCTTAATATTGCCCTGCAAATCATTCATATATTAACGATTCCACGAGAAAAAAAATATGCAGATCAAAGTTGAGAGCAGCAAGATTGAGGATGTAAAAATTGTTATCCCCGAAGTTTTTGAAGATGAAAGAGGTTTTTTTACAGAAGTATTCCGTCAGGACCAGTTCATTGAATCTGGTTTGCCGGCGGTTTTTGTTCAGTTGAATCATTCACGTTCGGTAAAAAATGTAGTGAGAGGCCTGCATTTCCAATGGGAGCCACCTATGGGAAAACTCATGAGGGTAACCATCGGATCTGCTTTTTTAGTAGCTGTCGACATCCGGAAAGGTTCTCCAACATTAGGTAAATGGGTAGGTTATGAAATGTCAGCCAAAGATAAAAGACAACTTTGGGCACCGGCCGGATTTGCCCGTGGATTTTGTGTGCTTTCAGATGTTGCAGAAATTCAATATATGACTACCGGCATTTTTAATCCAAAATGTGAAGGAGGTATTTTATGGAACGATCCGAAAATCGGAATTGAATGGCCCGTAAATGATCCAATCCTATCAGGTAAAGATGAAAAGGCACAATTGTTTGATGAATGGCTGCATAAACCGGAATCTGATTTTTTTAAATTCTAATCTTAAAACAGTTTAAAATGAAAATATTAGCAGCCGGGGGAGCCGGTTACATTGGTTCGGTTCTCATACCAAAAATCCTTGATCGCGGTTATGATATTACTGTTGTTGACTTACTCTGGTTTGGCAACCATTTGCCTAAAGAGGTAAAGGTGATCAAAAAAGATATTTTCGATCTGACTGAAAAGGATTTAGAGGGTTATGATCAGGTGATTTTTATGGCAGGATTATCGAACGATCCGATGGCAGAATTTTCGCCTAAGGATAATTTCATTCAGAATGCCTCAGCACCTGCTTATCTTGGTTACATTGCCAAAAGGGCCGGTGTAAAAAGATATATTTATGCAGGATCATGCTCGGTTTATGGATATACGGTAGATGAACTTTATGATGAAGAATCGCCTGCCGTATCGAACTATCCTTATGGCATTTCCAAATTACAAGGCGAATATTCAGCATTACAAATGGCCGATAAAAATTTTTCGGTCATCACTTTCAGACAGGGAACAGTATCTGGCTATAGTCCAAGAATGAGGCTCGACCTGATTGTAAATACCATGTTCAAGGCTGCTATCCATAGTAATGAGATTGTCATCAATAATCCATCCATCTGGAGACCGATCCTGAGCATTCAGGATGCTGCAAGCGCTTATATCCGTGCTATCGAAGCAAATTATGACATCAATGGTATTTTCAATATTGCTTCAGGAAATTATACGGTCGGACAGGTGGGTGACCTTGTAAAAAACACCCTTGAAAATGAGCTCCATCTGAATATTAAACTCAATATCAAGAATATCCAGGATTACAGAAATTATAAGGTAAGTATTGAAAAAGCAGCACGGGTATTAAGCTACAAACCCATGGACGATATCCGTGATATTGTTGAAAGCTTACTCGAAAATCTGGAAAGATTCAATGATTTTAATAATCCCAACTATTACAATATCAATGTTTTTAAATCGTTGAAGGAAACAGGGGGAAAGTTATAGGCATCCTCTTATCACAATTCATTACTTGCAATCAATACTTGCCATATCGTGACTACACTAAAGCAGGATTTATTCATTTAATAACAAAATATAGTGCTTAAATTGTAGGTATTCTCGATTTTTTTATAAAAATTCAATTCTTGGTAAAATATTTGTGTAGGTTTGTTCATTCTAAAAAATTAAAAATATAGTGTCTATGAGCAAGAAAACAATTTTATTTATTATTCCTTTAATGATCGGTATGATGGTTATTTCATCTAATGTATCGGCACAAAAGTTTGGTGCAGTGAAGCTTAAAAGCACTGCTGACTCCATTAGTTATATTATAGGAACAGATATCGGAAAGGATTTTGTAACAAAAAAAATTGATATTACACCTGAAGTTATTGCCAGGGCAATTGAAGATGTTCAGATGGGTAACAAAAACATGATCGACAGCGCCCAAAAGGTCAGGGTAATTAATAACTATCAGATGGTAATGCAGTCGAAACAAGGGACAATACAAAAAGAGCAATCCATAAAAAATAAAGCTGAAGGTGCAAAATTTCTACAGGAAAATAAAAAGAAACCAGGCGTTATTTCTTTACCCGATGGATTACAGTACAAGGTGATCACTGAAGGAACCGGACCAAAGCCGGTACTTGCTGACCAGGTTACGGTTCATTACAGGGGTAAACTACTTAATGGCACTGTCTTCGATGCTTCATACGACCGCAAGGAACCCGCTACATTCGGACTGTCACAAGTTATCAAGGGATGGACAGAGGGTTTACAGCAAATGCAGGTTGGTGGGAAATATGAGTTATACATACCGTCAGAACTTGCTTATGGTGATACTGGTGCCGGAGAAATGATACCTCCCGGTGCAACATTGATTTTCGAAATTGAATTATTTAAAATAAACGGGAAATAAAATCTCCCTCGTTATTCGATCATAGATAATTGGTTTGTTTTAAATATTTTTCTTAATATTACTGCTCTAAAAAAATCATCTTTAAACAAAAAAAACAAGGTTATGAAGAAACTATTATTCATCAGTGCTCTGGCAATTTCAGTTGTTTTCCTTCTGGGTAGCTGCAAAAAAAGCACAAAAGATACAAAGCTTAAAACAAGTATTGATTCAATAAGTTATCTTATTGGAAATGATATTGGAAAAGATTTCAAATCAAGGGGTATTGAAATAAATCCTGATGCCCTTGCAAGAGGATACAGGGATGTAACCGATACAACAAGGGAATTACTTATTCCCGAACAGGAAAAAACAAGGATTATGACAGCCTTCCAGCAGCAAATGCAGAAAAAGCAAATGGATGAGATGATGCAAAAGGCAGAAGTGAATAAAAAAGAGGGTGCTAAATTCCTTGAGCAGAATAAAACCAAAGCTGGTATTAAAGTAACTGCTTCAGGTTTACAATACAAAATCATTTCAGAAGGAACAGGAAAAACTCCTGAACCTACCGATTCAGTTTATGTTAACTACAAAGGTACTCTCGTAAACGGAACGGTTTTCGATAACTCTTACACCAGGGGCCAACCTGCAAGATTTGTTTTGAATGCAGTTATTCCCGGTTGGACAGAGGGCTTACAATTGATGAAAGAAGGTGGTAAAGCCGAACTTTATATTCCTGGCGATCTGGCTTATGGCGACAGGGGTTATGGTAATGTTATTCCAGGTGGTTCAACACTCATTTTTGAGGTCGAACTTCTAAAAGTAAAACCTACTCCTAAAACAACTGATAAACAGGAGAAAAAACCGGTTAAAAAACCAAAAAAATAATTATTATTTTTCATAAAATTTGAAACCCCGTCTGGAAACCAGTCGGGGTTTTTATTTTTAGTCTTATTATTATTAAATCATCTCATATTCAGGTAATTATGTACTCGATTCCTGTTTTTTCTTAAGAAAACGACTATTAATCTACTTAACGGTAGTTTTTTTCCCTATATTTGAATAATGAAAAACAAATTGTTGGTGTGTTGTTAATACAGTACAATCATTAATACAACAGTCTAAATTTACTTAAAAATTTTACGTTATGAAAAATCTTTACTGGAAGGTATTACTTTTCATTATTATTGTATGCGCTCTTTTTTCAAAAAGTGTAGTAGCAACTAATATTACGGTTTCAGGTGCAATATCTTCAGCAACAACCTGGAGTGCTGATACTATTAAAATTACCGGAAATACAACTGTGAATGATGGTGTCACATTGTCTATTAATCCGGGGATATATGTCATTTTTCAAGGACATTATGGGTTATTTATACAAGGGAGGATATTGGCTATCGGGACCAATGCCAGTAAAATTACATTTACAGCATCCAATACTACAATTGGTTGGAGTGGTATCAGGTTCATTTCGACACCTACAACCAATGATACATCACAGTTGGTGTATTGTAATATCCTTTACGGAAAGGCTAATACCGTATTAACTTCTACCGATGATTATATGGGAGGAGCAGTATTTCTAAAGCAATTTTCAAAACTAATAATTACAAATTGTATTTTAAGTAATAATTATGCTTCAACTTATGGTGGAGCCATTGCTTGCATTACCTCTTCATCACCAATAATAGTTAACAATATTATCTGTAATAATCAGTCTGTAACCTGGGGTGGAGCAATAGTATTGTCTTCCAGTTCAAACCCTCAGATTATTAATAATACAATTGTAAATAATAGTGGTGGTTCCTTTTCGGGGGCTATTGATATTACATCCTCAACCCCAGTTATCAAAAATTGTATATTTTGGGGAAATACTGCAACATCTAACCCACAGATATATCCAACCAATTATAGTAATCTTACCTATTCTGATGTGTCGGGGGGGAATACCGGAACGGGTAATATTAATGCCAACCCTTCGTTTGTCAGTCCTACCGCAGGTGTAGGAATTGGATATGTCGGTTACACAGCAAACTGGGGGCTCTCATCAACCACTCCCTGTAAAAATAAAGGATCACTTTCATTAAGCAATTACATTCCGATATTAGATGTTGCGGGTAATTTAAGGGTAGATTACGATACAATAGAGATGGGAGCTCTTGAATACATACAATCGTATGTTCTTTGCGGAACTATTTCATCCACTACTACATTAACTAATAAATATATAGTCGTTAACTGTGATGTTAATATTAATAACGGTGTAATCCTCACAATTCCAGCTGGTGCTAAGGTCAGGTTTATGGGACATTATAAATTAAATGTGCAGGGGAAATTACTGGCCATAGGCACCAATTCAGCCCCAATTATGTTTTCAGCACCAAATACGGTCACCGGTTGGTGTGGTATACGGTTCGCTTCAACACCTGCTACCAATGATACATCAAAATTGGTTTATTGCAATATACAAAACGGAAAGGCCAATACAGGATCTTCTGATGATATGCAGGGCGGAGCAGTTTTTATATCAAATTTTTCTAAACTGGTAATTTCTAACTGTACACTGAGTAATAACTATGCTTACTATTACGGAGGAGCTATTGCTTGTTATACATCTGCATCACCTGTTATCATAAACAACACATTCAGTAATAATTCCACACCCAATTATGGAGGTGCAATCTGGTGTTATTATTATTCTTCACCTACAATAAATAATAATACTATGACTAATAATTCTGCCAGTCTGGGTGGGTCTGTTAGCTGTTACTATTATTGTTCACCGGTAATGAACAATAACAATATTAGCAATAATTCTGCTAGTTCAGGTGGGGCTATTTATTGTTATTATTATTCTAATCCGGTTCTTAATAACAACATGATCAGTAATAATTATGCCAGCAGTGGTGGAGCTTTTTATTTATATTATTATTCTTCACCAGTCTTGGTTGATAACATTATTTGCAATAATCAGGCTGCATCTGCCGGAGCTGCTATGTATATTTATTATTATTCCAATCCAATCATTACAAACAATACTATTGCTAATAATCTTTCAAATTCCTATGCAGGTGGTTTTTATATCTATTTATCAAATCCGGTTATTAAAAATTGTATTATCTGGGGGAATACAGCAACTTCTTATCCTCAAATTTATCCGACATCAGGCAACAATATAACCTATTCTGATATTTCGGGAGGTTATACAGGAACTGGAAATATTAATTCAGATCCTCTGTTTGTAAGTCCGACAACAGGATCAGGAAATGGATATACAGGCAATACAGCAAACTGGAGGCTATCTTCAGGCACACCTTGTGTAAACAACGGTTCCTTAGCAGTTGATAATAATATTCCCTTGTTTGATTATTATAATAATCTTCGAATTGATTACGATACTATAGACATTGGAGCCAGTGAATATATTCAGTCAATTCAAGCCTGTGGAAACATTTCATCAAATACTACCTGGTCGAATTCTGTTATAATAACATGTAATGTTAATATTGTTAGCAATGCTATACTGACAATATCAGCAGGTACACGGATCAAGATTGTGGGGCAATACGCCATTAATGTAAATGCCGGAAAACTGCTTGCTGTAGGAACTCAGTCGAATATGATAAAATTCAGCCCCGTAAGTACAACGACTGGTTGGGCAGGGATTAAATTCAATAGTACAACCTGGACTGGGACAGACAGTTCTAAAATCGAATATTGTATTGTACAGGGAGCGATTAATAGTGGTTCATCATATGGTGCAATTTATATAGCTAACTTCAATAAGCTCCTTATAAGAAGCAATTATATATGCAACAATCAGGCAGCTTTCGGAGGTGGTATATTTTGTACGAGTTCTTCACCAAATATCATTAATAATGTAATTGTAAATAATACGGCTACGTCCAGTTATGGTGGTGGAATTTATTTTTCAACGGGTACTCCTCTGATTGCTAATAATACCATAAGTAACAATGCAAGTGCTTTCGGGGGTGGTGGCATGTATCTTGGAACTGCAACAGCAACAATTAAAAACAATATTATTTATGGAAATACTTGCTCATCTGCAGGTGTATTAAAGCAATTATATCCATCTGGTTATGCAAATGTAACATATAATGATATTGATGGAGGTACTTATACCGGAACAGGTAATATAAGTGCAAATCCAGTTTTCAGAATATCATCGTCTGGTGCAGGCACAGGTTATGAAGGATTTACGGGTAAAGACTGGTCACTTTTCTCAAGTACTACATGTAAAGATGCAGGAGCACCAGGTGCATTATATCTATACGCTGCATTGAATGACCTGAAGGGAAGGGTCAGGTTTTTTAATAGCCGGATTGATATAGGTGCTTTCGAGGATTTATCAACCCTGACTGTTTGTGGTACAATTAGTCAAAATACTTTATGGAATGCAGATACCATCAGGGTAACCTGCGATGTCATCGTTAGTAGCGGAGTAACACTTACAATCAACCACGGGACTACGGTAAAATTTGTGGCTGATTGTGCCATACGGGCTCAGGGCAGGATTGTGGCTATTGGTGCTCCGGGTGATTCAATTACTTTTACAACCGGGTATCCTGCAACTGAATGGCTCGGAATAAGAATTACGGGTACCAATTATTATGATTCCACCAAATTCCAATATTGCAGGATTGAATATGCTAAGGGAAATGGCAGTTATCCTGATAATTATGGTGGTGCTATTTTACTCCAGTATGTAAATAATGTCATTATTACAAACAGCACAATCAGAAATTGTTATGCTGGTTATACAGGGGGAGCTATTTGTTTCTGGAGTAGCTCTGCTGATTTCAGAGACAATCGTATTTATAATTGCACCTCTGGAGATGATGGGGGGGGTATAAGTCAATTGTATTGCGCTCCTACAATCATGAATACTGTCATATCAAATTGTTCTTCTACTTATGGAGGTGCTGTTCGGACATTTGGCCAATATGTGGGAAATTTTATCAACTGCATTTTGGTGAATAATTCTGCAACATACGGCGGTGGGATATCTTCATCTTATGATTGTCCGTTCAATTTTATTAATTGTACTATTGCCAATAACAATGCCACATATGGTGGAGGGATTGATTGTAGTAGCAATGCGGATATTGTTTTAAAGAATTGTATTGTTTATGGTAATACAGCAAGTTCTTCGGGATCTCAGTTTTATCTTGAAGATATAGCATCCGATCCTAAAATATATTATTCAGACATTCAAGGTGGTACAGCAGCATTTGCCGGTCCGGGATCCGGATCAAATTATGCAAATATTTATCAGAATAATATTAACACAAGTCCATCTTTTATCACGCCCTCAACAGCAACGGGATCAACCGCTTCAGGTGCAAGCGGTATTAATGGCAGAAATTGGAGGATTAATCAGGGTTCCGCTTGTATAAATGTGGGTACTCCGGTAACTACAGGATTAGGTCTGCCTTCTTTTGATTTTGCTTTCAATCCAAGAATATTTAACGGCCGAATCGATCAGGGTGCTTACGAAAATCAACAGGATATTGTAAAATGCGGTGACATCACAAGTGATGCAACATGGGAAGCAGATACAATTAAAATAAATTGTGATGTTTATATTAAAAATGGTGCAAAATTAACTATTTCTCCTAATACAGTTATTCAATTCCAAGGGCCCTATAAACTGGAAATTCAAAATGGATCTGTTTCTGCCATCGGCACAGCATCTAATCCTATTATATTTACTGTAAAGGATACCACCTATTTTTACAGGATGGATTCTATCAGGGGAGGATGGAAAGGCATTCAGTTTAATAGCCCTGCTACAGGAAGTACAATTGATACATCAAGATTTATTTTTTGTCGTTTAGTATACGGCAAAGCAAATGGATTTTATAATTATACGACCTGGAATTACCAGAGAGGTGGTGCTTTCTTTATTTACAATTACAATAAGGTATTAATTTCAAATTGCTTTATCTCTAATAATAAAGCAGGTTATAGCGGAAGTGCTATATATGCTGAAAGCAGCAACCCTGTGATTACTGGTAACACAATATGCAATAATTTAGTTCAGGCTTCTTCCAGTGTATATGCTGGCACAATTTGGCTAGATGATGCACTTCCGACAATTTCGAATAATACAATTGTTAATAATAAGGCACAAGGTCCTACTGGCAGTTATATTTATAGTGCGGGGATCGCTTTTAATGCATCTTCTCCAACTTTAAAGAATAACATCATCTATGGAAATATAACATCGCCTAGTATCGGTTATGGTTATGGAGGACAACTGTATGTTGGTTCCGGAAGTCATCCTGATATTATAAACTGCGATATTGACGGTGGGTATTATTCGATTTTGGGGAATTATAGTATTAATTCATATCTGAACAATATCAGCAGCGATCCTAAATTTGAGAATCCCACAGCCGGAGCAGGCACTGCCTATGATGGATGGAATGCCGACTGGTCCTTGCAAATGACAACTCCTTGTATTAATGCAGGATCTACCTCAACTTCAGGTTTGGAACTAACTGCTTTGGATATGGATGGAAATCCAAGAATAGTTGGAGATACTATCGATATCGGGTCATATGAATTACAGATTCACAGGCGCTTTATAACCTTAAA
>Ga0182027_10003428_pt1 | contig 25172 bp, 23 predicted proteins | sample 712E1DmetaG_FD_121300 | JGI IMG/M metagenome (GOLD analysis project Ga0182027, IMG submission 121300) | Permafrost microbial communities from Stordalen Mire, Sweden - 712E1D metaG (Illumina Assembly) | ecosystem: Environmental > Terrestrial > Soil > Wetlands > Permafrost | place: Sweden...
GGTTTAAGATAACACAAATGAAATTTAATCGGTGAGTTGAGAAAATGTTAATAGTTCCTAAGAAAATAATAATAATTGGGGCAGGAGGTTTTGGTAGGGAGGTATATAGACACCTTTTAGATTTACAAAAAGTACATCGAGAAATCGAGATTGAAGGATTTTTAGACGCTAATCTTGATGCGCTGAAGGGTTTTTCTAATGTCGGAAAGAACATTATTGGAAATACTCAATTATCGCAGATATCGATAGATGGATTTTACATATGCGCAATTGGAGATGTTGATATCAGAGAAAATATATATGATAAGATCAAATCAATGGGTGGCAATTTCTTTACACTTATTCATCCGTCTGTTAAAATTTCCTTATCCTGTAGTGTCGGCGAAGGATCCATTATTTGCCCGGGAGCAATTTTAACTGATAACGTCAAAGTCGGCAAAAATGTTATTATGAATTTGAATGTTATGTGTGGGCATGATAGTGAAATAGATGATCATGTTGTTCTTTCTCCTATGGTTAATATTAATGGTACAGTAATCATTAGAAGAAAAGTTTTTATTGGTTCTTCTGCTGTTGTTACTCCCGGAACACATATTGGAGAAAATTGTAAGGTTTCTGCGGGAAGCGTGGTTTATAAATACTGGGGAGAAAATATGTTGCTCCATGGAAATCCTGCTAAAAAAGTTAAACTACTTTCTCAATAATATAAAACTAATGAAAAAAGAAAAAGATATAAAGATAGGCATCTTAGGAACAGGTGTTATGGGGAGTCAGATTGCACTTCTTTTTGCTCGGAATGGTTTCACGGTAACAGTTTGGGATATTAAGGATAAGGAGAGTATAGGGGTAGGACTTAAGAGATTAGATTCTGATACAAAAAATCGGATACATATTGTAACTAATTTAACTGAGATAAGCCACGTTGATTTTATAGAAGAATGCTTACCAGAAGACTTAGAAGTAAAAAAAGAGGTATTAAATACATTAAAAAATGTTATTGATGAAAAAACCGTTGTAGCGACTAATACTTCTTCTCTGAGTGTTCAAGAGTTATCGAAGAGCGCTCCTTATCCTGAAAGTTTTGTCGGAATCCATTTTTTTAATCCCGTTGATAGTATAAGAATAGTTGAAGTTGTTTTCTTCCAAGGTACTTCCATTGTTAATCGCGAATTAGTAAATAAGCTACTTGAAATTACGAACCGGAAGGTTATATATGTTGCTGATTCTCCCGGATTTATTGTTAATCGGTTGCTCATTCCGATGATTAACGATGCTGCCAATTTGCTTAATGAAAATGTTGCTACGGCCAAAGAAATTGATAATGCTATGAAGCTAGGAGCAAAACATCCCATGGGGCCTCTTGCCTTGGTGGATTTTATTGGTTTGGATATTTGTTTATCTATAATGAAAAACTTGAATGCTCAAACGGATAAAGATTACTATAAAATTTCTCCGCTATTAGAACGATTAGTTAAAAATGGGTATATGGGAAGAAAAACCAAAAAGGGATTTTATGAATATTAAAGATATTGATATTCAAAAGAACTGTTACCAGTGGGAAAATTTTGCCTCTTGGCCTTATTATGATAGAGAAGAGATTGCTGCTGTTACACGGGTTTTACGTTCGGGAAAAGTTAATCAGTGGACAGGTACGGAGGTTAATGCTTTTGAAAAAGAATATGCTAACTATTTAGGAGTAAAATACTGCGTTGCCCTGGTAAATGGCAGCGTTGCCTTAGATGTTGCTTTGGCTGTATTAGGGATTGGCAAAGGCGATGAGGTTATTGTTGCTTCCCGGACTTTTGTTGCTTCGGCAAGTTGCGTCGCCTTACGAGGAGCGATACCGGTGTTTGCTGATGTGGACCCGGAAAGCGGTAATATTACTGCAGAGTCAATCAGGAAGGTTTATACTTCAAAGGTAAAAGCGGTGATTGCTGTGCATTTAGCTGGTTGGCCTTGCGTTTTGGATGAGTTACGAAACTTCTGTGATAAAAAAGGAATTTATCTGATTGAAGATTGCGCTCAGGCGCATGGGGCAAAATATAGCGGTAAACCTGTAGGTAGTTTTGGCGATATAGCCTGTTTTTCCTTCTGTCAAGATAAGATTATCACAACAGGGGGAGAAGGTGGGCTTTTGGCAACCAATAATAAAAAACTTTGGCAAGCTGCCTGGAGTTTGAAAGATCATGGCCGTGATTTTGATGTTGTTTTTGCCCAAAAAGGCGGGACGGGTTTTAAGTGGATGGTGAATTCTTTTGGTACGAATTATCGCATGACGGAAATGCAGGCGGCAATCGGCAGGATTATGCTAAGGAAATTAGATAGTTGGGTGGGAAAAAGACGAAAATTAGCTCAAATTTTGAATGATAATTTTGCTAAGATGCCCGCGCTTAGGACAGCCATTCCAACCAAAGAGTCTTACCATTCATACTATAAGTACTATGTATATGTGAGACCAGAGGAGCTTAAAACCGGCTGGTCGCGTGATAAGATTTTACAGGAGCTTGCCAAAAACGGAATTGTTTGTGGTTCCGGAGCATGCCCGGAGGTGTATTTAGAAAAGGCCTTTAAAGATTACCGGCATAATTTAGGCCTTCCTGTTCAGAAAAGGCTTCCGGTGGCTAAAATGCTGGGTGAGACTTCAATGATGCTTCAGGTACATCCAACGTTAACTGAAAAGGGCATGCATTATATTATTGATAAGATGAGAGAAATACTAAAGGTAGCAGAGAAATAATCTTATGTAAAATATAAGAAATTTATCATTGGATCTTCGCAAGTCATAATCCTTTTCTTGGTAGTTTCTGTGGGTAAAACAGAAGGCGTCCAGCATTAAAAAATCGTAGCAACTAATTGCTAAAACTATATTTCGGTATATAATATTAGGTTATGAACCTAAAAGAGTTAATCCTTAAGTTTCGGCGTTTTTTTATCATGGCTATCCATTTAGCTTTGGTGGTTTGCGCCTATATACTTGCCTTTTATCTGCGTTTTGATTTTAAAATTGATAGTAGCTATTGGCAGATAATTGGCAAAACTCTTTCTGTCCTTGTCTGCATTAAAATGGTTATCTTTGGTTATTTTGGCCTTTATTCCGGATTATGGAGGTATGCCAGTGTAGATGATATCTGGAGAATTCTTAAGGCGCATGTTTTAGCTACGTTGAGTTTTATTCTTACCATTGCTTTTATTCATACTCTTGCAGGTTTCCCGCGTTCAATTTTTACTTTGGATTTTATCTTAAGTTTTTGTTTTATAGCAGGTATTCGTTTCGCTAACCGGTTAGCTAGAGAGAAATTCCGCCCTGAATATAGAATTAAGCGTAAAAAGGCCTTAATTGTAGGCGCAGGTGAAGCAGGAGTTATGGTCTTAAGGGAAAGCCGTCTTAACCCTAAAACTAGCTTAGAGATAGTTGGTTTTATTGATGATGACCGAAGGAAAAGAAATCTACGTATTCAAGGAGTAGGTATTTTAGGGGCTTGTAGCGATATTCCTTCTATTGTTGAAGATTATGGCGTAGAAGAGATTATTATTGCCATTCCTTCTGCTAAAGGTGAAGAAATAAGAAGTATCATTTCGCATTGCAAGATTCCTTCTGTCAAATTCAGGATTGTTCCAGGTTTACAGAAGATAATCAGTGGAGACCTAGAAGTCAAGGCACGCGAAATAAGACCCGATGACCTTTTGGGTAGAGAAACAGTTACGATTAATGAAAAAGAGATTAAAGATTATTTATTTGAAAAGGTAGTTTTAGTTACCGGAGCCGGCGGTTCGATAGGGTCGGCTTTATGCAGGCAGATAGTTAATTTTAATCCTAAAGAAATTTTGTTATTTGACCATAATGAAAACGATGTTTATTATTTAGGGATTGATTTTCTGACAAAATACCGGCATATCAAGTTTAGGACTATAATTGGGGACATAAGAGATATAGGTTTGTTAAAGAGTGTTTTTTCTCTTTATAAGCCTGAGATTGTTTTTCATGCGGCAGCGCATAAGCATGTTCCGCTTATGGAAGAGAATCCCGCGGCGGCAGTTAAAAATAATATTATCGGCAGCAGAAATCTTATCTATGCGGCTAACCACTACAAGGTCGAGAGGTTTATTTTTATATCTACTGATAAGGCGGTCAACCCTACGAGTGTTATGGGTATGACCAAGAGAATTGTGGAGATGATCTTACAGTCTAAAGCTAAAATCAGCGGGACTAAGTATATGGCAGTTAGATTTGGCAATGTTTTAGGTTCAGATGGAAGTGTGATTCCGTTGTTTAAGCGGCAAATTGAAGCAGGCGGCCCTTTAACCATAACCCATCCGGAAGTTAAAAGGTATTTTATGAGTATTAATGAGGCAAGCCAGCTTGTTTTGCAGGCAGGCAGTATGGGCAAAGCCGGAGAGATTTTTATTTTAGATATGGGGGAGCAGATCAAGATTTTGGATTTAGCAAAAGAAATGATTATCCTCTATGGTTTAAAACCCGATGAGGATATAAAAATAGAATATATTGGGTTGCGGCCTGGTGAGAAGCTTTTTGAGGAGACATTGTTAAATAGTGAAAAAGATAAGGCTACCAAAGCGGATAAGATTTATATCGCAGAATTGGATGCTTTTGATCCGCGGGTTTTGAGAAAGAAAATAAAGGATTTAGAAAGGGTAGTTAAAGTTATGGATGGCGCGACAATAGTTAAAAAAATACAAGAGATCATAAAAATATGAAGTTAAGAGTATTAAGATTCTTAGATGTGGCGGTTGAGTATGCTATTTACGGGGTGATTTTCTCTATTCCTATTTCCATAACCATGATTGGTACTTTTGCCGGTATGACAATTGTATTCTTTTTGGTTAAGAAAATCTTATCCCCGGATTTTACTAGTTTAAGAGCTAATAAAGTGTTGTTTTTACTTCTTTTGTTATTTTTTGTCTTTATGGGGTTATCGTTATTTAACAGCGGGCCGTTATTTGCTAAAAGTTTCAAAACACTTCTGCTAAAATGGGGGAGATGGCCTTTACTTCTCTGGGCAATAATTGATACATTTCAGGATACCAAGCGTATTGTTAAGGCAGCGTGTGTTCTTCTGTTTAGCGCGACGTTGGTGGGGCTTACGGTTTTTACGCAAAAGTTTCTTGGATTTGAGTTCTTGAGAGGAAGAATCCTAGGGAGCTCTTCGTTACCCAGTATAGGCCCTTTTAAGAATCAAAATGGGTTGGCAGCGTACCTAACTTGTGTTATTCCTATTATTTTGAGTCTCAGTTTATGGGAATTTAAGAGAATCGCTGTTAAATTATTCCTTTTTTTAATTACCACCATGCTTATCATGAGTTCTTTTTGGACTAATTGCCGAGGTGGATGGTTAGGGCTTATGGCAGGTTTAATTTTTGTAATCCTAGTTACTAACTATCACCGAATAAAGAAAGTATTTTGGCCCCTGTTTTTGTCTAGTTATCTTTTTTTAATGCCATTAATAGGACTAGCTTTATTTTTCTACCACAATAGACGGACTAGCTATAGGTTTACTCTTTTTCGTGGCGCCTGGGGGATGATTAAAGAACATCCTTTGCTTGGTAAGGGGATTGGAACCTTTATGGATTACTGCGTTCTTTACGCAAAAAGTCCTATTGCTTATTATGCGCATAATTGTTACCTTCAAATGTGGGCAGAGTCAGGAATTTTTTCTTTATTATGTTTTCTTCTGTTTGCGGGGTATGTTTTTTATAGAAGCATTAAAGTGAGTTTAAGAATACCCAGATCCCTCAATTATTTTATTTTAATAGGCCTAACTGGTGGTTTGTTGGGATTTTTAATACATAGTTTTTTTGAGGTTCATCTATATTCTTTTCAGCTGAGTTTTCTTTTTTGGGTTATATTGGGGTTAACCGTTGCTTTGTATTCTATTTTGAAACAAGGACAACCAGGATAAAAAAGCGAATATGGCAAAAAATACTAAGGAGCAGTTTCCAGGCTATATACCGTTATATTACAGGATATTTTGCGCAGCCCGTAAGATCAAGCGCCAAACCTGTGTTCGCATAAATGAGCATAAAGCTAGTATAAATGGCCCGTTAGATATTATTCCTAATGGATTATTTGTATCGTTTAATGGAGTAGCTAAAGTTAATCCGGTAGGCGCCATTAATAAAAGTGCTTATTGGATAAAAGATGACTTATCCTCACCTGGGATAAGAAATATCGCTGATAAAATTGAGCTTGTTAAAGACTTGCTTCGGTCAAAGAGTTTGTGCTATACCTCTTCAGCGGGGATGTTTATCCCGGGTACATATACGCAAGAATCGGAAAAGCGTAAATTATGGGAGAATTCATGGGTTGCGATTCATTCCGGAGTTAAGTTTGGAGACAGGGTATTGGATATCGGAGGCGCATCAACTCCTTTCGTATTTTATTTAGCCAGCCTGGGATGTTCTGTGAAAGTTATCGATAATGATTGGAGCTGTTGTGGGATGATTTATAATACAAGATATGTAGCGAGAAAAATGAACTGGGATATTGAGGTATTCGATAGGAATATTTCAAAGCCAATTCCGTTTCCTGATAACAGTTTTGATCGTGTTTTTTCAATATGCATGGTAGAACATTTATCTTCAAGTGTCCGCAGTAGGATGATGCGGGAAGTAGCTCGCGTCTTAAAGCCCGGGGGCATTGCGGGTTTTACCATTGATTATGGTCCTGACAGAAAAGTACTTATTGCGGATAAAGGCTTGAGATTTGGATATAGGCAAAAACTTTTTGAAGAGATAATTAACCCTTCTGGGCTTTCTCTATATGGTAACGATGATCTTGTTGATATGGGTACAGGTGAAGATAGTTTTTTAGGGGCATTTTTTCTTAAGAAATAAAGTATTCTTTAGGAAGGAGATCATATGAAAGTAGTCATTTTGGCTGGTGGCAGAGGGACAAGGCTTAGCGAAGAAACCACTAGCATTCCTAAGCCGATGGTAGAAATTGGCAGTAAGCCAATCATCTGGCACATTATGAAGATGTATTCTCATTTTGGTTTTAATGATTTTATTATCTGCCTTGGTTATAAAAGCTATATGATGAAGGAATATTTTTCTCATTACTTTATGCATATGAGCGATGTTACTATTGATTTAAAGAAAAACGATGTTAAAGTTCATGCAACAACATCTGAGCCATGGAAAATTACTCTTGTCGATACTGGGCTTGAAACGATGACTGGCGGTCGCCTAAAGCGTATCCGTAAATACATAGGCAATGAAACATTTATGATGACCTACGGCGATGGAGTGAGCGATGTTAATATTAAAGAATTGGTGAAATTTCATAAACGCTGCGGAAAATCCGCTACAGTTACCGCTGTGCAGCTTGCCGGAAGGTTTGGCGCTTTAAGTATGAAAGATACAGGGATGGTCAGCTCTTTTCTAGAGAAACCTAAGGGTGATGGTTCTTGGATTAACGGTGGATTTTTTGTACTTGAGCCAAAAGTTTTCAACTATATTCGCGGAGATGAAACTATATGGGAATTTGATTCCCTGAAGAATATGGCGGATGCTAAGCAACTAGCTGCGTTTAAGCATAATGGTTTTTGGAAGTGCATGGATACATTAAGAGATAGGTCTGAACTAGAGGCATCATGGAATGAGGGAAAAGCACCATGGAAGAGATGGAAGGATTAAGTTGTAATGGAAAATAGATTTTGGAAAGATAAGCAAGTATTAATTACGGGTTTTGAAGGGTTTCTGGGGTCTAATCTAACCAAAGCCCTTGTATCTTCCGGTGCCAAAATAACCGGTTTGGATATTGTAGTTAGAAGAAAATCGACCGTTCTAACTGTAAATGATTATAAGCAGATATCTGTAATTAAAGGCAGCGTAACAGACTACCCATTAGTAAAAAAGGTTATCAAGGATCATAAGATCAATGTGGTATTCCATCTAGCAGCAGAGGCGATTATAGATAAATGTCATTTTGACCCCTTGGGGGCTTTTTCTATAAATATCGAAGGTACTTGGAAATTATTAGAGGCTTCCAGGGCTTCAAATCTTATCCAATCAATTGTGATTGCCTCAAGCGACAAAGCATATGGTTCGCATAAAAACTTGCCCTATAAAGAGAATGCGTCTTTGATTGGCGATCATCCTTATGACGTATCTAAAAGCTGCGCTGACCTGATAGCTTATACCTATGCACACACCTATAATTTACCGGTAGCAGTTACCAGATGCGGCAATATATACGGCCCAGGTGATTTTAATTTTAGCAGGCTTATTCCGGATGCGTTTCGCTGTTTGGCTAAAGACAGAACTTTACAGGTGCGTAGCGATGGTAAATTTGTTCGTGATTATGTTTATGTTGATGATATTGTAGCCGGCTATTTAAAAATAGCTGAGTTATTAAAAAAGAAGAAACTGTCAGGGGAGCCGTTTAATTTAAGCAATGAGTGTCCACTAACCGTTATCGCATTGTTGCAAAAGATAGACAAACTTAACTTATGTTGTAAAAGGCTGAAATATAAAATCTTAGATGTGGCAAAGTACGAGATCAAAAAGCAATACTTGTCTTCGGCTAAAGCCAAGCGAGTTTTAGGGTGGGAACCTGCCTGTAACTTATGCGACGGTTTAAAAAGAACTGCTGAATGGTATTTTAGTTATTTTTCCAAAAGATGAAAATCTATTTTTTAGGAACGATGGGTTGGTTTGATACAAAGCTTGGTAATACGCTTTGTGTTTTGGTAGATACAGACAGGGAATATATCATATTTGATGCCGGCACAGGTTTTTCCAAGATTGATAACTATATAAAAGACAAGAGGCCAATATATCTTTTCTTGAGTCATTTTCATTTAGACCATATTATCGGGCTGCATACTTTGAATAAATTCTCCTTTTCACAGGGCATCAATGTTTTTGGGCCAAAAGGAACGCAGAAAATGTTTAATCTTGTTATTAATACCCCGTATTCTAAACCTATTCATAAGCTTAAGTCGAAAATCAAGGTTAGGGATATTATTCGGGGTTTAAAATTTCCTTTTGATATCAAATATGAAAGGCTTTTACATACGACGGTTTGTTATGGATACCGTTTATCCACCAATGATAAAACATTAGCTTTTTGTACTGATACAGGCCTTTGCGTTCAGATGAAAGCATTGGCCAGGGATGTTGATTTACTGATAGCAGAGGCATCTTTACCGCCAGGTACTATTGATAGAGGGTGGCCACACTTGAATCCTGAACAGGCGGCTAGGGTAGCTAAAGATTCTAAGGCAAAGAAATTGGTTTTAGTTCATTTTGATGCCGACGATTACCCGAAAGAAAGAGATGTAGGATTGGCCGAGAAATTGGCTCGAAAGATCTTTAAAAACACTATAGCTGCAAGGGATGGATTTTGTTTAAAAATATAAGATTATCTTAAGAAGGGGTGTTTATGATAAGGAGAGTTAATTTTAACACATTATTTATATTTGAGATGGCTAATAACCATTGCGCGGATTTAAAGCACGGAATTGATATCATTAGGGAGATAGCTAATGTCTGCAAGAAATATGATTTTCAGTTTGGTTTTAAGCTTCAATACAGAGAACTGGATACTTTTATTCATCCGGATTTTAAGGGCAGGGCAGATATTAAATACGTTAAACGTTTTGAAGAAACTCGTTTAAGTGAGAAGGAGTTCAGGGAATTGAAGGATGAAATATGTAGCGCAGGTTTTATACCAATTTGTACGCCTTTTGATGAAACTTCGGTTGATTTAATCGAAAAGCACGGTTTCGATATTATAAAGATTGGGAGCTGTTCTTTTACTGACTGGCCGTTGTTAGAGAGGATAGCCCAAACCGAGTTACCGATAATCGCTTCTACGGCAAGCGCTACGCTAGAAGAGATTGACCAGGTTGTTACATTCTTCGAGCACAGGAATAAGAATCTTTGTATTATGCATTGTGTGGGAGAATATCCAACCAGAAGTATTAACCTTCAGTTGAATCAGATTGATTTATTAAGAGTACGCTATCCGGGTATCACAATTGGTTTTTCTACGCATGAAAAACCTGATAACACAGATTCCATAAAAGTTGCCATTGCTAAAGGGGCAAAAGTTTTTGAAAGGCATGTTGCTGTTGAGTCGGGAAAGCACCCAATAAACGCTTATTCATCTACTCCTGGTCAAATAGACAAATGGCTTCAAGCTGCGCAAGAGACTTATCAAATGGATGGCGTTGAAGAAGGCCGTTATCAGATAACTGAAAAAGAAAGAAACGATTTAAGGGGATTAAAAAGAGGGGTGTTTGCCAAAGTTAACCTTAAAAAGGGAGAAAAATTAACCAAGGATAATGTTTTCTATGCGATACCCTGTAGAGAAGGCCAGCTTGTAGCCAATGACATATCAAAATATATAGAATATATCCTTAATAAGGATTTAAAGACTAGCGAAGCTGTCGATTTTAAAGATCTAAAAACAAGGAATTTGCGTGAAAAAGTCCTAAAGATTATTAAAGAATTAAAAGAGGTGATTTTAAAAAGCCATATAGCTTTACCTGAGAAGATCGATTTGGAATTATCTCACCATTATGGAATAGATAGATATGAAGAATGGGGGGCGGCCATTTTAAATTGTATTAACCGTGAATATTGTAAGAAACTTATTATCCTGTTGCCTGGCCAGAAGCACCCATTTCATCATCATCTTAAGAAAGAAGAGACTTTCCAGGTTTTATACGGCAGTATGGATGTTACGATTGTTAATGAAGATAAATCTCTAAAAGCCGGTGATATGCTAACGGTTGAAAGAAAGGCCAGGCATAATTTTTCTACTAAAGAGGGAGTAATTTTTGAGGAAGTGTCAACAACCCATTATAAGGATGATTCATTTTACGATGATGGGGATGTTATGAAAAATAAAGACAGAAAAACAGAGTTGACTTTTCGCTCTGACTGGTTGTATAAGGTGATAAGGTAAGGGGCGTTTATTAATGATAACCATAGCCTGGGATGTTGATGATATATTGAATAATCTTATGAATCACTGGCTTACGGAAAAATGGCTGCCGGAACATCCGGATTGTTCGGTTTCTTTTGAACAGATAATTAAAAATACTCCAGAACAGATTATTGGAAGCACCCTGGAGGAGTATAAGGTATCTTTAGATAGTTTTAGGTTGTCGAAAGCATATTCTCAAATGCGACCTGAATCTCAAGTATTAGCGTGGCTTGAAGAATACGGAGATAAAGCAAGGCACATTGCTTTGACGGCTGTTCCGGTAAAAGCAGCGAATGTATCTGCTGACTGGGTTATGAGGAATTTTGGTAAATGGATTAGAAGTTTTAATTTTGTTCCAGCTCTCAGGGCAAATGAACTGATTCCGGATTATGGACATACTAAAACCGATTATCTAAGATGGTTAAGTAAAGTTGATGTATTGGTTGAAGACAGTGAAGAAAATATCCGCGGGGCTGAAGATCTGGGCATTAAAGGTGTTTTAGTGGAAAAACCATGGAATACGGGTGGGTTATTAATTAAGGATGCTTTAGCAGAAATCAATAAATTACTATGATTAAATTATCTGATTATGTGATGAAGTATGTTGCTGGTTTGGGCGTGAATAATGTTTTTATGCTTCCCGGTGGCGGGTGTATGCATCTGGTAGATTCTTTAGGTAGAAATAAAGATTTGAACATCGTTGTCAATTTGCACGAACAAGCCTGCGCTATTGCTGCGGATGCTTATAGTCAGTATACCGGTAATATCGGGGTTGCTCTTGTAACTACTGGTCCTGGGGGGACAAACGCGATAACCGGAGTAGCTGCTTCGTGGATTGATTCTGTGCCAGTGCTTATTATCTCCGGACAGGTTAAAAGAGCGGACATGCTTATTGGTAAAGGTGTTCGCCAAATAGGGCCACAGGAGGTAGATATTGTTTCTTTGGTTAAGCCAATTACTAAATATGCGGTTACTGTTATGGAACCTGAACAGATAAAGTTCCATTTGGATAAGGCTGTTTATTTGGCTAAAGAAGGCAGGCCGGGGCCAGTTTGGGTTGATATACCTTTAGATGTACAGGGAGCGCTTATCGATGAAAATAAATTAAAGACTTTTTATAAACCAAAACAGATTAATAAAAAAGAAGAGTTAAATAATAAAATTAATCGGCTAATAAAATTAATCAATCAGTCTAAGAGGCCGATTATTTTAGCCGGTAATGGTATTAGATTGGCTAAAGGTATTAACCAGTTTAAAAGGTTAATTGAGAAAACAAGGATCCCGGTATTAACTACTTGGAGATCTTTGGATATTTTGTTGCAAGATCATCAATTATATATTGGCAGGCCGGGTTCTGTTGGCCAGAGAGGGGCAAATTTTGCCCAGCAAAACGCGGATTTGATAATTTGTATTGGCGCAAGGTTAGATGTGGCGCAAGTTGCCTATAATTATGAAAATTTTGCTCGATGCGCCAGAAAAGTTATTATTGATATTGATGAACATGAGATAGATAAGATAGCAACTAAAATCGATATAAAGTTTAACGTAGATGCTGCAAGATTCTTAAATGTTCTTTTAACTAAAGCTACCTATATAAATTTAGATACTGAAGAATGGTTGAAAAGGTGTCAGTCTTGGAAGAAGAAATACCCGGTTGTTTTAGCTGAATTTAAACAAGAAAAAAAATATGTAAATACTTATGTATTGGTTAATGCTTTATCTGAAACGTTGACTAAAGATGATATAATTGTTCCGGGCAGTTCTGGTAGTTGTAGCGAGATAACCATGCAAACATTCAAAGTTAAGCAGGGGCAGAGAATCTTTAATTCTCCGGGTTTAGGATCGATGGGATTTGGCCTGCCAGCTAGTATTGGCGCTTGTATTGCTAGCGGTAAGAGGCGAACTATTTGTTTAGTGGGAGATGGAGGATTGCAGCATAATATTCAGGAGTTAGAATTATTAAAAAGATATCAGCTGCCAATTAAGATATTTGTTTTAAACAATAATGCTTATGCATCGATCAGGGCTACTCATCAAAAATTCTTTAACGGCCGTTTAGTAGGCTGTGATCCCTCGAGTGGTTTGACTTTGCCGGATACGTTAAAAATAGCAAAAGCCTATGGTTTAAAGGCATTCAAGATAAGTAATCATAATAAATTAGAAGAGAGAATTGAGGTAATTATTAATTATCGTGGTCCGGTTATATGCGAAGTTATGGTAAATCCTGATTTGTTAACCCAGCCTAAAGTGTCATCAGAGGTTAAGCCGGATGGTAAAATAGTTTCAAAACCGATGGAAGACCTTTGGCCGTTCTTGAGCAGAGAAGAATTTAAAGAAAATATGATCGTAAAGCCTGTAAAAGAAACATGAAAATATTAATAACCGGAGGAGCCGGATTCATTGCTCGAAATTTATCTGAACAATTACATGGTGAATACGATATCGTATCCCCAAACAGCAAAGAACTTAATCTCCTGGATTCTTTAAAGGTTTTTAATTATCTAAAGAGTGGTAATTTTGATGTAATTATCCATACGGCTACATACGACGCTGCGCCAAAGCACTCTATAAAAGACCCGTCAAAAGTCCTGGAAAATAACTTAAAGATGTTTTTTAACATTACCAGATGTAAGGACTACTTTGGAAAAATGATTTATTTTGGCTCGGGTGCTGAGTTTAGCAGGGAAAACTGGATACCTAAAATGAGAGAAGATTATTTTGATCAATATATTCCGATAGATCAATATGGTTTCTCAAAATACGTAATGACTAAATACACACAATTAAGCAGCAATATTTATAATCTTAGACTCTTTGGCGTTTTTGGCAAATATGATGATTGGCGCGCTCGCTTTATTTCAAATGTCTGTTGTCAGGTGGCGTTAGGTCTGCCGATTAAAATTAATCAAAATGTGTTCTTTGATTTTATATATATTAGTGATTTATCAAGAATTGTTAAGTGGTTTATTGATAATAAGCCACAGGAGAATGTCTATAACGCATGTACTGGCAAAGCTATTGATTTTAAAACTATCGCCGAAAAGATTATCAGGCTATCAGGTAAAAAGCTGGACATAATAATTAAAAATGAGGGATTGGGCAGGGAATATAGCGGAGATAATTCGTTGCTTTTGAATGAATTAACTGGTTTTAAGTTTAGCCCGTTTGATAATTCAATTAAAGACTTATATGTTTGGCATGATTTGAATAAACAGATTATTGATAAAGATAAATTGCTGGAAGACTAATAGCGGTAGAGATTATGAATATTCATGAAGCAATAGCATTCCTAGATAAACAAATTTTAAATCCCCGATTAGGGTTGTCTGAAGAGATTTTTCTTTTTATCAGCAGAATGATCCCGATGGTAAATGTTGACCTTTTGATTAAAGATGAAGATTCGAGGACGCTTTTGGCATGGAGGGATGATGAATTTTCCGGAGCAGGCTGGCATGTACCTGGTGGGGTTTTACGGTTTAAGGAAAAGCTGGAGACCAGAGTTTTAAAAGTTGCAGAAACAGAGATTGGGGCCGTGGTTAAATTCGATCCTATTCCAATGGCAATCAACCAGATTCACTGTAGCCATGATACGAGGGGGCATTTTATATCTCTATTATATAAATGTTTTCTATCTAAGGAATTTATTCCGAAAAATTCAGGTTTATCAAATAAAGATAAAGGCTTTCTTATGTGGCATAAAATTTGTCCTACTAATTTGATAAAGGTACACGAAATATATAATAAATATATATAAAAGGATGTTTTATGGCAATAAATAAATGCAGAGTATGTAATCATGGATTTTTTAAGGAGCCTTCGCTTAAATACAAGAATATGCCAAGGGTTGCCCAATTCTTGCCTGATGCTAAATCGTTAAAATGTGATAAAGGGGTTGATTTGGGAGTATATCAGTGTTCGGGATGTGGATTAGCGCAGTTAAATAGCATGCCGGTTCCTTACTATCGTGAAGTCATACGGGCAGCTGGTGTTTCAGAAGAAATGAAAGATTTTCGAAGCAGGCAATTCGGCAGTTTTGTTAAGAGATTTTTGCTTAAAAATAAGAAAGTTATTGAAGTTGGTTGCGGTGGGGGAGAATATTTAACCATTATGAAGCAAGTTGGTGTAGATGCTTATGGTTTAGAGTATTCTGAAGAATTGGTAAAAAGGTGCGTAAGAAGGGGTTTAAAAGTTTCTAAGGGATTTATCCAAGGGGGTACTCAAAAATTAAAACATGCTCCATTCGAAGCCTTTTTTATATTAAACTTTCTGGAACACCTACCTGATCCAAATTCAACTTTAAGGGGGATATATAATAATTTGGCAGATGGAGGCGTTGGGATTGTTGAGGTGCCAAACTTAGATATGATTTTAAGAAAAAAGTTATTCTCTGAATTTATGCGAGATCACTTATTTTATTTTACCAAGGAAACTTTAAGTTTGGCATTAAGCTTGAATGGTTTTGAAATTATTGAATGTAATGAAACCTGGTATGAGTACATAATTTCTGCGATTGTAAGAAAAAGAAAAAAACTTGATGTGTCGCATTTTAATAATCACCAAGGGCAGCTTAGAAATAAAATTGAAAGATATATTCGTGGATTTAAGGATAAAAGAGTAGCAATATGGGGAGCTGGCCATCAAGCGCTTGCGATTATTTCACTAATGAATCTAGCGGATAAGATAAGGTATGTTGTTGATTCTGCGGAATTTAAGCAGGGTAAATATACGCCGGCTACACACCTGCGGATAGTTGCTCCGGAGATGTTAATTAAAGACCCTGTAGATACTGTTATTGTTATTGCTGGTAGCTATTCAGATGAAGTGGCCAGAGTTTTACGCGATAAATTTAGCCGTAATACAAATTTGAACATTGCAATATTGAGGGCTAACAGATTAGAAATCTTTAATTTAAAGAAGTAGAATGACAAAAACTAAGAAGCTCAATTATCTTTTAATCATGCCGCGGTTGGTGCAAAATATTGGCGATGGCTATTCATTTCCTCTAGGCATAACCTATATATCGGGCAGTTTGAAAAACTCCGGATATAATGTTACAACACTTAATTTGAATCATCGCGATGGTGAGGTCTTTGATATTATTAAGAGGGAAATAGAAGAAAATAATATAGATGTTGTTGCCACCGGAGGCCTGTCTTTTCAATACAGTACTGTTAAGCGTGTAGTTGAATCAGTAAAACGAGTCAATAATAAAATTATCATAATCGTAGGCGGGGGTATTATAACTGGCGATCCTGAGCCTGCTATGGAGGCTTTAGATTATGTTGATTTTGGAGTAATTGGCGAAGGTGAAAATACAATAAATGAATTATGCTTTGCTCTGGAGAATGCAGGAAAGCTTTCAGATGTCGATGGTATTATTTATAAAGAAAGTGATACTTATATAATAACCAAGCCGCGTAAGGAAGTGGATAATATTGATCTTATTCCTTGGCCGGATTACAAGGGATTTGAGATTGAGAAATATTTAATTTCAACACCACCAGGAATAAGCGGTTTAAACAGGCAAAATACGGTTTTTATGTTAGCCAGCAGGTCTTGTCCTTATAATTGTACATTCTGTTTTCATACTGTAGGCAAGAAGTACCGCCAGAGATCACTGGATGGTTTCTTTAAAGAGCTTGATTACATGGTTTCGCAATACAACATTGAGTTTATATGCTTGGCAGATGAACTTTTTGCCCGAAACATTAACCGTGTTAAAGAATTTTGCGAAAGAATAAAGGGATATAAAGTTCGTTGGTGGGCGCAGTTTAGGGTTGATGATATTACGCCAGAGTTACTTACAATGCTAAAAGAAGGCGGGTGCGAAGTCATGTCTTTTGGATTGGAAAGTGCGGATAACCGTATTTTAAAAAGCATGCGTAAGGGCACTACGGTTGAGCAAATTGAGCGGACCTTAAAGCTTGTTTATGATTCAGGGATATCCTTAGAGGGTGCATTTATTTTCGGAGATATAGAAGAGACGGTGGAAACTGCCAATAATACGCTTAAATGGTGGCGTGAGCATTTAGAATATAGGGTAACCTTGAATCTTATTACTGTTTATCCTGGTTCGTATCTTTATAAGTATGGGTGCAAAAAGGGAATTATAAAGGATAAGGTGCAGTTTTTAAAAGACGGATGCCCGCAAGTTAATGTATCTAAGCTTACAGACAAGGAATTGGCTGGATTAATAAAACAATTTATGGAGGCTCCGGTAAGCCAGATTAAGACATTGGATTCTGTGGAATTGGCTAGCGTTGATTATAAGACCGGTAGAATAGCGATGAAGGGGGTTTGCGTTACGTGTGGCCAAGAAAGCAATTGGGAAAATGTAAAATTGTTTACGATGAATTTTCTTTCCTGTAAGAACTGTGGGCAGAAATACAATGTGCCGCTTTCTCCTGTTTTGCGTGCAAATATAGAGAATAACGTGATAAAACTTTTAGAAAAATACGGGAAGGTTGCAATGTGGGGTATAAATTATCACTCGTCTGATTTATTCAAGAATTCTACTGTGCTAAAAGATGATAAGATCTATCCTATCGATATTTCAGAAACAAAAAGGAAAATGGATTTATATGGGAAAAAGATATTTGCTCCGGAAATTATCGATACTGAAAACATTAGGGCGGTTATTATTGCGATCCCGGTTTATTTGACTCAAATATCTTCACAAATTGAGTCAAACCATAAGAAAGTCGAGAAAGTAGTTGATATCTGTCAACTGGTAGATTTTGATCTTATACCTTTGCAATAAAATGGAAAAAAAACTAAAATCTGAAGAAGTCGAAAAAAGGAATGTGTTAAAAAGAGAAAAGCCGTATGTTTATGAGAAAATCATGAAGTATGACGAAAAAGCCAAAATAGGGGAAAGTATTGCCATACTTCAGTTTCAATACGATTATGCTTGTAATTTTGCCTGTCAACATTGCGATATAACTAAGTTGAGGGGGAAAAACGAGAGTAGGTTCTTTACAATTAAGGATGTAAAGGAGCTTTCGCGGCAAGCTGACGAGATGGGCTTAGCACATATTGTAATTACAGGTGGGGAGCCTTTAGTTTTTCCTGACCTTGACGATATCATCAAGGCGATTGACCCGCAGAAGTTTTATATTACTTCAGATACTAATGGATGGTTTTTAGATGCGAAAAAAGCAAAGCATTTAAAAAGCATAGGATTAGATAAGATTCAATTAAGCCTGGACAGTCTTTCGGCAAATGAACACGATGTATTTAGGCGTAAGGCGGGTTCGCATGAAAGGGCCGTAAAAGCTATTGACGCATCCCTGGAGGCAGGATTAAATATTATATTAGCTACCGTAGTTACGAAGCAAAGGGTTAGGTCGCAAGAATTTATTGAGTTCCTGGAATTTGCGAAGAAAAAAGGGGTAGGTGTGTTTGTAACTTACGCAAAGCCTGTCGGAGCATGGGAAGGCAATTATGACGTCCTTATTAGTAAAGACGATATGGACTACATACGTGAACTTGAGAAGAGATATAATGTATTTACTCACTTAACTCCTTCATATGGGCTTAATTTAGGCTGTATTGCTGTAAAAAGAATGGTGTCTATCACTAAGTATGGTGACGTGTTGCCTTGTCCGTATATCCATGTTTCTCTTGGTAATTTTTTTGAAGAACCATTAAAAAACATTATAGAGAGAGGGATGAAAATAAAATATTTTAGGAATTATATCGATACCTGCCTTATTGCAGAGGATAGAAAATTTATTAATGATTATGAAGCAAAAAGAATATATGGTAAGCCTCTTCCGGTGCCTTGTGCTGAGGTATTCAAAAAAGAAGACTTTGTTGATTAGATGAAAAATAAAATAAGAAATAAAATATTCAAATTAATTAAAGAACTACATAAAACTGAGGCGAGAAAAAAAGAATTTCTTCCTGGTAAGAGTATGATTAATTACGCGGGAAGAGTATATGACTTCAGGGAGTTAATAAATCTGGTTGATTCATCTCTTGATTTCTGGTTGACTACGGGAAGATTCGCTCAAGAATTTGAGAAGAAGCTGGCAGGTTTTTTAAAGGTCAAATACTGTTTGTTAGTTAATTCAGGCTCATCAGCAAATCTTCTGGCATTAACTGCCTTGACTTCACCTTTGTTAAAAGAACGGCAGCTAAGGGTTGGCGATGAAGTTATTACTACTGCTTGCGGTTTCCCTACGACGCTTAATCCAATACTGCAAAATAATCTTGTGCCCTTGTTTATTGATGTAGGGCTTGGAACATATAACATACAGGTAGAAAAAATAGAAAAGGCTATTACGACAAAGACAAAAGTAATCTTTACGGCGCATACCCTAGGTAATCCTATAAATATAGATAAAGTTAGAAGAATAGTGGATAAATATAATTTATGGTGGATTGAGGATAATTGTGATGCATTGGGATCTAGATATAGAAATCAATATACCGGGACATTTGGGCATATGTCCACTTCAAGTTTTTATCCTCCACACCATATTACTATGGGAGAGGGGGGAGCGGTTTTAACCAGTGATGCGTTGTTAAGAAAGATAATAATGTCTTTTCGCGATTGGGGGAGAGATTGTTGGTGTGAACCTGGGTTTGATAATACCTGCCAAAAGAGGTTTAACCAGAAGTTTGGTGATCTACCCTTAGGTTATGACCATAAATATGTGTATTCTCATATTGGCTACAATTTAAAGGTAACTGATATGCAGGCGGCTATAGGTTGTGCACAATTGGAAAAATTATCCGGTTTTATTGAGGCAAGAAAGAATAATTTTAAATTCTTGTATAAGATTTTAAAGAAATATGATGATTATTTTATACTCCCGCAGGCTGAAAAGTATTCTGAACCAAGCTGGTTTGGATTTCCGCTTTTAGTAAAAGACAGCGCGCCGTTTAATAGGGTGGATATTGTTAATTATCTGGAGGATAGAAAAATAGCTACGAGAATGCTATTTGGCGGGAATCTACTAAAGCAACCAGCGTATAAAAATATCAAGCATAGGGTTGCGGGTGATTTAAAGATTACAGATTTAGTTATGAATAATTTGTTTTGGATAGGAGTTTATCCGGGGCTTACTAAGCCGATGTTGTCTTATATAGAAGAAACTTTGGATGATTTTTTTAAGAAAGAAATATGAAACTAACTATTATTATAGGATGTTTTAACGAAAAGCCGACTATTCTCAAGGCAATTGAACAGGCTAAAGCGGTAAATATAGATAAAGAGATAATCGTTATAGATAATTGTTCAACAGATGGTACAAAAGAGATATTAGAAGGTTTGAAAAATGATAAAGAATTAAGGATTATATTAAAGCCTAGAAATCTTGGGGCAGGTCATACTGGAATTGTGGGTATACAATTAGCACAGGGTGAATATCTTTATGGGCCCGGAGCTGATCTTGAATACAGAATGGATGATGTCTGTAGAATGATAGATAAGATTGAAAGCGATAAGTTGGATGTGGTATTTGGCTCAAGATTATCAGATAGAAAAGGTGTTTCGTTTTGGCAATTGCTCAGGGAAAGGCCGTATTGGCTAGGGACGATTATCGCAACCTTCTTAGTAAATTTATTATACCGCAAGAGTTTTACGGACATTATTGCTACTAAATTAGTTAAAACTAATATTCTAAAAGGTTTAAATCTAAAAGCTAATAATCAGGCATTTGAGTTTGAATTAGTGAGTTGGCTTTGCAAAAAAGGCTATAAAATAGGAGAGATCCCTGTTTGGTATAAACCGCGGACACATAAAGAGGGTAAAACAATAAGGGCATTTGATATGATTCCTGCAATATTGGCAATCCTAAGGATTAAATTTTGGTTAGGAAGAAATGCTAAAAAAGATTGAAACGAGAATAATCCCTGAAGAAACTGATCGCAGTTTTTATTTACAATATCTTAAGGCATATTCTTTTATAAAGGATGATGTAGATGATAAGTCTGTGCTTGATGTTGGTTGCGGGGATGGATACGGTTGCGCTTTCTTAGCTGAGAAGGCTAAGTTTGTTCAAGGAGTAGATTATGAACCTGAAGTGGTATTATCCGCACAAAAAAAATATAAAGCGAATAATTTAAGATATTCAGCAATGAATGCCCTGAAGCTAGAGTTTAAGGATCAGGAGTTTGATATCGTATGTTCTTTCCAGGTAATTGAACATATACCGGAAGAACTAATTCCACTATATCTTAATGAGTTAAGAAGGGTACTAAAAGATAATGGAATCCTGTATTTATCGACTCTTAATCTAGATAAAGTTATGAAATCGTCCAAAACGTATAAAAAGAATTTGGCGTATTGCAAAGAGTTTAGATTAGAAGAGTTGCGGGAAACTTTGTTGAAAGTTTTTGGAAAAGTTACAATCTATGGCCTACATTTAAGCCCAAGGCATTATTTTTATCTGAGGCTTAAGAAAAGTGGGATTTTTAGATTTCTTCCTGATTTTTTGAATCCCGTAAAAAGATTCTATAAAAATATAGAAATTGATGATTATCGACTAAAGTTATCCAGGCTTAAAGATGCATCTGATTTTATTTGCGTATGTTTAAAGCATGTTTAAGTATAATAAAAGAAAAGCTAAGCTAACAAAATTTCTAAGGATTACAAAACTGCCTTATTTACCATTTATTTTAGGTATTGAACCGGGGAATATCTGTAATTTAAGTTGTCCGCTTTGCCCAACCGGCCAAGGAGATAAGGAATTGAAAAAGGGATTTATGGAGTTTGGTCTTTTTCAAGATGTATTTGACCAGTTGAGCAGTTCTTTGACTGAAGTTTATTTATTTAACTGGGGGGAGCCATTATTAAATAATGATTTAGGTAAGATGATTAAATATGCAAAAACTAAAAATAAAAAGATTAGAATACTTATAAGCACTAATTTAAACATTAACCAGAAAGAGAAGTTGACGGATTTACTGAAATCTGGGATAGATGAAATTATTGTATCTTGTGATGGCGCAAGTCAGAATATATATGCTCAATATAGGGTAGGTGGAAATTTTAATTTAGTTATGGAGAATATGCGTTATCTTGTCAATGAGAAGCGACGCCTTGCGGCTAAGACTTGTGTTGTGTGGAATTTTATTGTTTTTAAACATAATGAGTATGAGGTAGAACAAGCGCGTCAGATGGCATCTTTAATAGGGATTGATTTTCGGATTAGTTTAATGCGTACTTCTATGAAGGATGAAATACTTAAACCTCATTCTGAAGCTATTAAACAGGATATTGCCTGGATTCCGGATAATCCCCAATATAGCGCATATGATAAGGAGAATCTGAAAACTAAGAAATATATTCAGAGCTGTAGGAAGCTATGGCAGGAGATCAGTATTAATTGGGATGGTAAGGTTTTTCCGTGTTGTGCTGTATATGGAGAAGGCCGTAATTTTGGGGATGTCAGTAAACAGCCTATTAAGGAGATTTGGAATAATAATTCTTTTGTTAGAGCGCGTAAAGAAGTGTTAAACAGAAGATATCCTGTGAACACTATCTGCGGAATATGCCGGAATAATGGTTTTATGCATATGTAAATATATATGAGAAAATCACTTTTAGATAATTTAATGTGCCTTGACTGTAGAAATAGTTCGTTTTCTTTGGTGGAAAATGAATCAAGCCAGCTTGAGATAGTTAATGGAAGGATCGTCTGTGATAAATGCGGGGCAGCCTATCAGATTTCTCAGGGGATAGTTAATTTTTTAAAGGATATGAATAAAGCGATATCCCGCGAGAGAGAAGCAATGGATATAGATGATTATATTAAAGATTCCCAGGGGAATAAATATAAAATAACCGAGGATACTATTCAGAAATTTAGAGATGTATTTTTTTCTTTGCCGGAAGGGGACGGTTCATATTTCTTTAAGCAGGGAGGGAGTTTTCAGACCATAGCTGAAGCTTCGGATAGGTTCTATTCTACTTTAGGCCAATTATCTCTTACAGGCAAAGAAAAGATACTTGAAATCGGAGCGTCTTTTTCCTATGCTTCTTTTAAATTCGCCCAAAAAGGCTGCAGTGTTGTGGCAACAGATATTAGCAATTATTTAAAAGTCTCTAATCTTTTCGTACAAAAGGCATATTATGAGCGGATGTTTTCTGATATGCATCATATTCCGTTTATTGATAATACTTTTGATATTGTGTTTGCCGCGGCTGTTTTACATCATAGCAAAGATTTAAAAAAAGTTTTTATGGAGATCCACCGTGTGCTAAAGCCGGGGGGAAGATTGGTTTTGATTAATGAAACATCCCGGGGGATGCTGGAAAGAATTCATCCTGTTTATAAGGAGATGGAGGAGAAGGGTTACGGGGATACTGCTTATACGCTGGCAGAGTGGATAAAAGGCGCGCGGGCTGGCGGATTTAAAAAGGCGAGGATAGAATTCTTATCTTTAGCGGATGATTACGTTACAAGGCGCAAGAATAGGGGTGCCAAACTTAACTTTAAACTAAGGTTAGCCTATTTCTTTAAGAAACACAGGAAATTAGAGGGCTTAGTTTCATTAATGACAATATTGCCAAGATTTATGTCCAGGCCAAAAAGCTGGAGGATTATCTGTTCTAAATAAGATTACGCTTATGAAAAAGAAAATTTTAGTAGTGTTTTTAGCGGTTATTCTTTTGGGAGTTCTATTTTTTTCCTGGATTACTCCAAGGTATGTCGTGCCTATCTTGACGTATCACAGTATTGGTTATGGGAAGGGTGGTTTTTATGTTACGCCTGAGAATTTCGCCAAACAAATGGAGTATATTAAAAAGAATGGTTATGAGGTAATAACCCTGGATGAGTTAGCCAGAAGCATAAAAGATAAAAAGAGCCTTAAAAGAAAAAAGGTGGTTATTACTTTGGATGATGGGTATAAAGATAATTTTGAATATGCTTATCCGGTGCTTAAAAGATTTGGTTTTCCCGCTACCATATTTATTATAACTGATTTTATAGGTAAGGATTTTCCGGCAGGGAAGATGCAGTTTTTAAATTGGGATGAGGTTATCGCTATGTCAAAAGACAGGATATCTTTTGGCTCCCATACAAAAACTCATTTTTATCTTGGGGTAGTGATAGATGAAAAGGCCGCGTTTGAGGAGATAGAGGGGTCAAAAAAGGCAATTGAGCAGAAAATAGGTATGCCTGTGGATTATTTTTGTTATCCTGGCGGAGGGTTTAATGAAGAAGCAAAGTCGTTAGTGACTAAAGCTGGATATAAGGGTGCTTGCGCGACAAATCGCGGGTTTGCTGATTTTAACAGGGATGTATATGAGCTCAAGAGAATTAAAGTAACTAATTCTGATATGACGAAGCCGTTTAGTTTTTGGGTTAAACTTTCAGGGTATTATAATATTTTAAGAAAAGAGAAGAATCCGTATTAGTGAAGTCGAGATTGCTTCGGGCACTTCGTGCCCTCGCAAAGATGGGAGGAGACTAATAGTGCAAAAATTTATTAAGACGATAGAGAAGATTAATTATTGGTCGATAATTTTGTTGCCGTTTTCGGTTGCCATTGCTCCGGGAGTTGCCAATACGGTAATTGGTATTATGGTTGTCACGTTCTTGATCGAGAAGATAGTAAAGAAAGAAAAGTTGTGCTCTGCATCTGTCCCAGTCATAATCTTTGGGGTATTTATAGCTATTGGTGTACTTACTTTTATAAATACTGTCAGCGTAAGTAATAGCTTGAATGGAATGGTTAAGTTATTTAAAGCTTTCTTGATCTTTCTTGTGTGCAGCGAAAATATTAAAGACAGGGAGCATTTTAAGAAAATAGCAATCTTCGTGGTTTGCGCTATTTCTCTTATTGGTATTGATGCTGTTTGGCAGTTATTTTCGGGAAAGGATTTTATACGCGGGAACGGTCTTAACGGTAACATTGGTTTGGCGCGCGCGACAGCGTCTTTTCCAGGTTGTAATTCTATGGGAGTATATCTTACCGGTTTAACACCGCTGATTGCCGGATTGGCCTTATTTTCTTCAGGGCTAAAGAGCAGGGTATTTCTAACTTCCGCAGCCTTAATCGGAAGTATTGGTGTTTATCTTTCTTTATCGCGTGGGGCAGGGATTGGGCTTTTTGTAAGCGTACTGTTCTTGAGCTTAGTGAGAAAGAATAAGATTATAACTTCGGGGCTTATTTTATTGCTTTTAGTTTATCCTTTTGTGATGCCGAAAAATATTAAAGAATGGGCTAAAAGCGTTCACTATAATCCGATGATCCTGCTGAC
>Ga0182027_10003429_pt1 | contig 25166 bp, 21 predicted proteins | sample 712E1DmetaG_FD_121300 | JGI IMG/M metagenome (GOLD analysis project Ga0182027, IMG submission 121300) | Permafrost microbial communities from Stordalen Mire, Sweden - 712E1D metaG (Illumina Assembly) | ecosystem: Environmental > Terrestrial > Soil > Wetlands > Permafrost | place: Sweden...
ACGGACCGCATTCGTAGAGTCCGGATGAATCCCCTCGTATCCACATCGACCCGCGCCACGCGGTGATCTCGGTGGCCATACCAAGATCCTGTCGTCGGCGAGGCGGTAGTACGCAAGAGCCCGGGATGTAGTGGTGCTCCCGTCGGGCAGTGTTAGAACGTAGTTGAACCGCGCGAAGACGGCGTGCCCCTCGGCCACAACTCCTCGTCATCGATCCGTTGTTCTTTGATCGCGGCACTCTTGGCAGTGACCATCGAATTTGATGCCGGCGGGATGGGCACCCCCATTGCAAGGTTCACGTAGTTCGGCGCAAGCCCTTGATCGGCAACACCGAGCCTGCCACTGGCCGCAACCTCGTTCATGAACCGACCCACAACGACCTTGTTCTCTTCTGTTCCCATGCCCGGCCCCCCTTGTCGTCACGATGCTGCCGCCACCGTAGTTATCTGCGCCTCGCCGCGCTCCTGGAATAAAGCACGGGTTTCGCCGTGAGGTCGGTGGCGACACCGCGCTCGGCGCTCATCAGCTAGTCGCCGCCGGAACCGTCTGCCCTGGAACGGTTGGATGCTCGCCTTTATCGACTCCTCCGACGCGATCAGATGAGCGGTTCGGCGCTTGCTTGCGATGGAGGGAACCCGACGGCTGTCCAGACGGCCTCGATCACTCTCGAAGCGGGCGATCAAGTACGCCGGCCGCGGTGACGCTTTCACCGTTCGGTCGTCCTTCGACACGTGAAGTCAGCTATGGTCCGAGCGGGCTACATCCAAGTTGGATTGGCCAAAGCATCAAAATTGCGTCGAGGACGCAGAGGGGGGCGGTGTCTTGTGGCACTTGGAATTTATTTTGTACACGAAGGATTCACGCCTGAGAAGTACGCCAGCGCAATCAAGCAGCTTGAGGCAGCCGGAGCAGGTAAACCAAAAGGACGCACCTACCACTGCGCCTTGGAATCTAATGGTGTGATCCATGTTTTCGATATCTGGGAGTCACAAGAGGACTTTGACGCCTTTGGACCGACGCTGATGCCAATCCTCACCGAACTCGGCGTTGGCCTCAAGGAGCCGATGGTGGCGTCTGTTCACAACATCATCACAGGCTAGGTACTCGGGCGGGTGGTTTCTTGACGACAGATTGTCCACCCGCTCCGATGTGCCCTGATGGGGCACGGCGAGTCCAGTTTGCCAGGGGCGCCCCACGACAGATTGTTCGATCTCGTGCCTTACCATGCCGATCGCTTGGATGAGGCGACCATGATCAGTAGTGACTTCACCGCCATCCTCACTGTCGACCGGACCCGGACCAAGCAGAATGGTCAACGAGCTCATCTCGAACCAGCGAGTTGTCTGGCATATCGAGGAAGCGTTCCTCAACTTCACCGAGGAGCCGGACGAGTGGGCAAGTACCGACGTCACCTTCGAGGTCACGCCGAAGGGTGACGAGACCGAAGTGCAATTCACACATCGCGGTTTCGTGTCGGAGCTCGAGTGCTTGGGGTTTCTACGTCAACGGGAGTCAGAAGCGTCTGATCACGACCGGTTGCGGCGCAGCGAACTGGGAAGAAGACGCAGCCGAGTGAACCGCCGGTAGCTGCACCGCGGGCTCCCGGGGCGGCCGTCCGAGAGCCCGTCGTGACGCGCAGGTCGCGCTCTACCGGAGTTGATCGAGAATGCGCGCCGAACGACATTTCGATAGAGAAACAGGATGGCGCCCTATTCGGCAGGGTGAACTTACGACCGCCCCGGCAGTTATCCACCTCCTGGAGCCCGGACTGATTCCAGAACTCGCTCAGGCGCGCCCATCCAAGAGACTCTCAATGAACCGACCGACCTGATCCCAGAGGCCCTGGTTCGAACGTTGTCCCACTCTCTCTGCGTTGTTGCAATCACAACGTTCTCCCTGTTGACAGGCAGTTTTGTCTCATGTCCGATCGCTTCGGCAGCTGTTTCGTTGCTCGAACCTCCTCCTCACCGTGGCCGCACGGAAGTGGCCGAACGGGCAAGGGGGGCTCCAGGGAAGTGGTCGGTCAGCTGGCGACCCCGGACAACCGCATGATGAGGAATCGACGCTCAGGCTCGGCGCCGACCAGTTCGAGCGCCTCGCGGTACGCGGTGGCGCCCTCGCTCCTACGCTCCAGGCGGCGCAGTAGGTCAGCCCGGGTTGCGGGCAGGAGGTAATAGCCCTTCAGACTGCCAGAGGCTTCGACGCGCTCCACCAGCGCAAGCGCCACAGACGGGCCGTCGCACATGGCCACCGCCACAGCGCGGTTCAGCTCAACGATAGGAGAGCCTGTCAGCTCTAGGAGCTGAACCGGCTCAGGGAACTGATGACTCCTATTCAAACGTGCCCGAAAGGCTGTGAGGACACGAACAGCCACCGTGCCCGCCGGTCGGATCCACCAGGGCGCTGACTGTTCGCTCCTGAGTCTGATCCTCAACGACCAGGCGCTCAGGAGGAGTAGGCGCGGTGGTGTCCCGGCTTCCTGTCTTCTTCAGCCGCTTCTGCAGCTGCTGGTGTCGCCAGTTCCACAACCTCCTGGTTGGGCTTGATCAAGAGAGCGAGTGCCGCCGATGCGAGCGCGGCGATCGATGCGATCAGGAACGCCGCGTTCAAGCCGCTCATGAACGTGGAGTGAGCGATGCTGGTGATGACAACGGCTACCTGGTGCGGCGTGTTGGAAGTGATTGGGGCGACACCGACGGACACGACTGACTTCGCCTGTGTGAGTTGCTGGCCAACCAGGGCTGGTAGGTGCGCGTCTGCCCAGCGTAGGGGCAGCAGCCGCGCAACCTTGGCCGACATGACGGCCCCGAGCACTGAGGTGCCGAGCACGCCTCCGACCTGCATCGCAGTGGTGGTCATGCCCCCGGCGACACCGGCGAGCTCGATCGGGGCGCTGCCGACGATGACGTCGGCGCAACCCACCATGACTGGGCTCAACCCCACACCGAGGAGAACGAACCAGAGGATCGCGTCATTTGGGCCAGAGGCAGCACCGAGCCGGGAAAGGCCGAAGAGGCCAATGGCGGTGATCATCAGTCCGCCGGCCATTGGGAACCGAGGCCCCACCTTCTGGATGAGCAGACCAGCGACAGGTGACGCGATGATCAACGTCCCCGTGAGTGGCAGCATCCGTATCCCGGTCATCACCGGGTCGAGTCCGTGCACGTCCTGCATGAAGAAGGTCATGAAGAAGAGGGACCCCACCAGCGAGAACATGAGCAATATGTTCAGCAAAGTCCCCACTGACAGAGACACCGACCGGAACAGGCGCAGCGGCAACAGCGGCTGAGCCGCCCGGGCCTCACGGAGGACGAACAAGGCGAGCGCCACCGCCGAACCGACGAAGAACCCGATTGTGCGGCCACTGCCCCAGCCGTAGGTCGAGGCCTTCATCAATGCCCATATCAGAGAGAACAAACCGGCGGACAGGAGCGCGCTGCCAGCCAGGTCAAAGGACTGGGCAGCCTGTGACGGAGCGGTCTCCAGGACGAAAAGAAGCGTCATGGCGAGGGCCACAGCACCGACTATCACGTTCACGTAGAAGCAGGACTCCCAGTTCACGTGCTGGACGAGGAAACCTCCCACGATCGGACCGGCCGCTGTTGACGCGCCGATCACGGCCGCCCAAATGCCAAGAGCTGCGTTGAGCTTGTCGACCGGGAAGGTCTCGCGCAGGATGGCGAGCGCAGTGGGCATCAGCATCGCCCCGAAGAAACCTTGTGCGACACGAAAAGCGATCACGAGCGAGATGCTCTTGGCGGTGTCGCCGGAAAGGCCGATGGCAGCTGAGAACAAGGCAAAGCCCACCATTCCGGTGACGAAGACCTTCCTGTGCCCGAAACGGTCGCCCACCTTGCCAACGGTGATCAAAGTCACGGCCAGCGCGAGCATGTAGCCGTTCATGACCCACTGGATGCCGGCCAGCGACGCGTGCAGGTGGGACTGGATCGACGGGTTGGCGACAGCGACGATGGTGCCGTCCAGGGCCACCATCATGACGCCCAGAGCGACTGCCACCAAGGTCAAGGTCGGGTTGCCACGCCAGGTTCGGGTGACACGTGAGCCCTCAGCCAGGCCCACTCCGGTGGGATCCCTCGGTTCTACAAGTGTGGTCATCAGCCTTCCTCTCTTGAGGGCGCGTCATGAGCCGTGCTCGCTCAGGGCAGCCGACCTGCCAAGGGACCAGCCGCGTTTGCGACAGTATGTCAGAGCATGACATTTAGCAAGTCATGACTTATGTCGGCCACTGCTGACAAGCCGCTATGATGGATGACGTGGAGTCTCGTTCTGCGGCGTCGACGACTCGACACGCGCCCAATGGAGGTCCGGAGAGTCGACTGGAGGGGGACTCCGGTTCGCCAGACGAGGCCCGCCGGGGGCGCAAGAAGCGCCAGACTCGTGACGCCCTCATCGACGCCGCGCTGGACCTGTTCGAGACCAAGGGGTACGCCCGTACTGCGGTGCACGAGATCACCGACGCTATTGACGTCGCGGAACGGACGTTCTTCCGCTATTTCGCGAGCAAGGAAGATTTGGCGCTCTTCTTCGTCAAACAAGAAATGGATGACTTCACCGAGGCGCTCGCAGCTCGACCGGCGGGCGAAAGCCCTCTCATGGCGGTGCGCAATGCCTTCCATATGACCCTCGAACACCTCCAGGCGGCCGGCTACCTGCGCAATGGAGAGGCTCGGTACCTGGCAGTCATCAGGTTGATCGACTCCACGCCTGCACTGCTCGCCGCCAGCCTGCGTTACGTCTATGACAACAGCGACAGGGCCGTCGCGGTGCTCGCCGAGCGCGAGGGTGTTGACCCAGAGCTCGACCGGCGCCCATGGCTTCTGATCGCCATCTACGGTGCGGTGGTAGCGCTTGTACACCGGGAGTGGCGCACTTACGGTTGCGGAGGCGCGGAGGAAATGCTCGCGAAATTCGATGCCTACGCAGACCAGCTCGGACCGACGATAGCGGACCGGTGGCGCACTTCAGGTTGACGGGTTCGGACCTCCCGGAGTCTTGTGCTCCGGATGGCGGTAGCGACAAGCGCATCGATCGCCTTCCGGAGTGAACATGAGTTGCCTGTGGCTGGCGAGGTCGTTCTCCTCTAAGCGGCCACGGGGTCCTCCGCACGAAGCGGCGCCGGTGCAAGAAAGCTTGTTCGCTGCGGTTGCCGCACACCCATTGCTGTGCCGTGAGCCTCAAGACGAGCCCGCCCTGGTTGGCTGAGGACGTATAATTGAGAGCGATTCACCGTTGTCTCGCGGCTAGGGTTCCTCGTGGACAGCTGTGTTTGGCCCCATTTGCGGGCCGGGCGGTTGACGACGCTTTCATGCACTCTATTGTCCGTCGTGCATCGTGGGCGACAACCACTGCGTGAATTAGGTTCTGAATAGGTCCATGGACGCGGCGGTACGCCAAGCGGCGACGAAGGCCGCAGATCAATGAAGGGACACCGGTGAGCGAAGCCGCACTTACCCTTATGGCAGTCCATGCGCACCCTGATGACGAGGCGTCGAGCACGGGGGGCATCCTTGCCCGATACTCGGGGGAGGGTATCCGGACCGTTCTCGTGACCTGCACCAACGGTGAGCTCGGAGATGGCCACGAGGCCAGCAAGCCCGGTGATGTGCAGCACGACGAGGCGTCGGTCGTTGCCACTCGACGGCGCGAGCTCGAAGCGAGCTGTCAGATCCTCGGCGTCGCACATCTCGAACTGCTCGGCTATAGGGACTCGGGGATGATGGGTTGGCCACAGAACGACGCGCCGGGTTCTTTCTGGACGACTCCAGTTCCAGACGCGGCCGACCGTTTGGCCAACCTCATAGAGCACTACCGCCCTGAAGTTGTCGTTACCTATGACGCGAACGGGTTCTACGGGCACCCCGACCACATTCAGGCGCACCGGATAACGGTCGCGGCGCTGCAGGCCACCCAGATACCGGACAAGCTCTACTTTCCCGCGATCCCCAAGTCTTCAATGGCCGCATTCCGCGAGATACTTCGCACCGCCGAGGTCGACGAGGCGGAGGTACCTGACGAGGACTGGGATTTCGGCGTGGCCGACGAGCTGATCGCGGCCAGAATCGACTGTCGTGACTACACCGCGCGGCAATACGCTGCCCTCCAGGCGCACGCGAGTCAGAGCGACGGAACCTTCTTCCTACGGCTCGGAGTCGACCTCTTCTCGAAGCTGATGAGCGACGAGTGTTTCGTCCGCGCGTATGACCGAACGGGCGCGCCCACTCCCGAGGACGACCTCTTCGCGGGCTTGCGTCCCTGAACTGGCCGAGATGAGCCAAGCAGATTTGGTGTGTCCTGCCGGGCCTTTGTCATAGAGGATCGAGAGGGCAATCGCAGCATCATGGCTGGATGAACTACGTCGCCACGGTCATCGACCAAGTCGAGGCCAAGAATCCGGGAGAGCCCGAATTCATGCAGGCCGTCGCGAAGTTCACACCACACTGGGGCCTGTAGTGGCGAAGCACCGCCAGTATGAACAAGCGAAGCTCCTCGAGGCGATCGCGGCACCAGAGCGAACGACCGTCTTCCGCGTCACGCGGGGCGACGACCATGGCGAGATCGAGGCGAACCGAGCCTTTCGCGTTCAGACCAACAGCGCCGTCTTTGCCTATAAGGGCGGCCCCGCGGTTCCACCCGACCGCCTCCGCCGGTCTGGTCAAGCTCGTCGCGTTCGAGAGGTCTTCGCGAACGCCCTCACGACCCTTGCGTTGGGTGGCGCCAAAGGGGGCTCCGACTTCGACCCGAAAGGGCTCAGTGACACCGAGGTTGCGAATCTCGCGAACACCGGTGACGCTCGTTGCCGAAGGTGCGAACGTGCCGACTGACCCCGACGGTGGCGCGTTCTTCGTTGATTCTCTACCGTCTGAGCTGGGCAGCCAGCGTTGGCGGTGGCGCGGTGTCGGGTCTCGAAATGGCTCAGGAAAGTCAACGCCTGCAATGGAGTCGCCGGGAGATCGACGACGATCTGCGCTCGACCATGACCGCCATTCATGCCCAAGTGCGCGAAGCTGCCGATCAGTACGGAGGAGGGCAACTACGTAGCTGGTGTGAATGTCGCCGGTTTCCGCAAGGTCGCCGATGCGATGCTCGATCAGTCGAGCGTATGACGGCCCGACCGGTCACGCGACCGGCAGCTCTGAAAGAGGAGGCTTTGATCGTGTTGATTCGAGGCGGTGTGGTCGTCGATGTCCAGGGCGAGCGACCCGCTGATTTGCGTATTGGTTCCGACGGGCGTGTTTCCGAGCTCAGGCGAGGCCTTGATGTGCTGCCCGGCGAGTTGGTGCACGATGCGAGCGGAAAGCTCGTGATCCCAGGAGGAATCGACGCCCATACTCATCTCAACATGCCCGTCGGAACGCTACGTGTCTCGGATGACTTCGTGAGTGGCACTCGGGCTGCCGCCATAGGCGGCACGACTTCCGTCATCGACTACGTGACGGTCGCCCGGGGAGAAGACCCGATGGCGACGGTGGCCACGTGGCACTCGTGGGCCGAACCGTCAGTCATCGACTGGGGCCTCCACCTCACCTTTACCGAGGCTGTGCCCGAGTCGGTCGTCGCCGCAGGAGTCGAGAAGGGGATCACCTCTTTCAAGCTGTATCTCGCTTATCCTGACCGCCTGCAGGTCGACGACGGCACCATCGTGCGTCTGATGCGCGCAGCTCGTCGTCACGGCGTCCTCGTCACGCTCCACTGCGAGAACGGGGGTGCGATCGAGGAGCTGCGGCGTGAGGCCCTGGCCGCCGGACGAACAGGCGTGATCGAGCACGCGCGGACCCGACCGGCGGTACTCGAGGGAGAAGCCGTCGGCCGCGCGGCCGCGCTGGCCGAGCTCACAGGCGCTTCCATCTACGTCGTTCACGTTTCCTCGGCACAGGCACTGGCCGCAGTGCGAGCTGCCCGAGAGCGAGGCGTCGATGTCAAAGCCGAGACCTGCCCGCAGTACCTCTACCTCGACTCGAGCCGGCTAGAGGGTCCCGACGCAATCGACTTCGTATGCACCCCTCCGCTGCGTGACCCATGGCATGCCGAGGAGCTGTGGGAGGGGATGGCTCGCGGTTACATCCACACAGTCGCCACCGACCACTGCCCGTTCTGGCGCGCGGACAGACGTGCCGGCGTAGCCGGCAAGCCGGGAGGCGTGACCGACTTCACAGATATCCCGGGTGGACTTCCCGGTATCGAGACGCGTCTCGCCCTTGTGTGGCAAGGCGTGCGATCCGGCCGCATAACGACGGCTGACTGGGTTCGGCTTTGCGCCGAGGCTCCCGCCCGCACGTTCGGCTTGTGGCCCCGCAAAGGATCGCTGGCAGTGGGCGCCGATGCCGACGTGGTCGTGTGGGATCCGCAGCGGCGCCAGCCGCTCGGCGCGGCCGACCTTGACATGGCCGTCGACCACTCTCCCTACGAGGACATGGTCTCAATCGGCTGGCCGGAGCTCGTCTTGAGCCGGGGTCACCCGGTGGCCGTCGACGGCCAGTTCACCGGAGAGCCGGGTTGGGGCCGCTACCTGGCCAGGGCTCCGCTCGATCCGTAAGGTGAGTGAAGTCGGCGCATCGCTTGGTCAGCTTCGAAGGCGACTAGGGCGGGTCGAGCGCCGTCGAACCGTTCAGCCTTCTTCACGGGTGTAGGGGATGCCCAACGACGCCGGTGTTCCGACGCGCCGATTGGCCCAGCTGGTCGACGCAGCAGCGAGGGCGATGACGGTCATCAGGAACGGCAGCGCCGAATAGAACTCCGTAGGCAGCACGGTGATGCCGCGGGTCTGCAGCGTCGGTCCGAGGGCGGAGAAGATGCCGAACAGGTAGGCCCCGAGCACGAGCAGGTCGGGGCGCCAGAAGGCGAAGATCACAAGAGCGATGGCAATCCACCCGACCCCGGCAGTCAGGCCGTCGGTCCAGATCGGCGCGAGGGCGAGGGTGAAGTAGGCCCCTCCGAGTCCCGCGAGCGCGCCGCCGACCAACGTGTGGACATACCGGTAGGCGGTCACATTGATGCCCATGGCATCCGCGGCAGCCGGATTCTCTCCCACGGCCCGTAGGTACAGCCCTGGACGGGTTCGGTAAAGGTAGTAGAGAACGGCGACGACGAGCACCCAAGAGGCGTAAACAAAGGCGTCCTGGTTGAAGATCAGCGGTCCGACGATCGGTAAGTTCTCAAGGCCGAACAGGTTGATCCCGTTGAACTGGTGCCGTCCCGCAATGCCGCCGATGTTCCATACCTGTCCCAGGTAGGAGGACAGCCCGATTATTCCGGCGAAGATCGTGATGGCAAGGCCCGAGACGATTTGGTTCACGCGGATCGTGATCGTCAAGAACGCGTGGATGAGAGAAAGAGCCGCACCGGCCACCATGCCGGCGAGGACGGCCAGCAAAAGCACGACGGCGCTCGTCCAATGAAGCTTCTGCGAGACGAAGAACGCAGACACGGCGCCCATCAGCATCATTCCCTCGACGCCAAGATTGAGCACGCCGGAGCGCTCCGCGAGCAGCTCACCTAATCCGGCGAGAACGAGCGGGGTACCGAACCCAATCGCCGATACGAGGACGGCAAGGACGATGTTCGAGTTCACGACGACGCCTCGGTCCCCAAGGTTGCGCTCGTGCCGGCAGGCGCAATTGCACGATGCCGCAGTCCGATCCGATAGCGGGCGAGGATCTCGCCACCGAGCACTGTGAAGAGGATGATCCCTTCCATGGTGCCGACGAGGCCCGTTGGGAATGAGGGACCCTCTAGGGCGAAGCCCGCGTTCGTGAGGCCGCCGATCAGCAGTGACACGAGCACGACCGCGAGAGGGTTGTAAAGCGCGAGTGCCGCCACGACGATGCCCGTGTAGCCGTACTGCGCCTGCTGGAGACCGCGCGGATCGAGCACATGGCCAAAGTCGCCGATCTGGCTCGAGCCCGCGATGCCCGCGACACCACCGGATATCGCCATCACCGAGAGGATTTTCCGCTTGGTGCGAATGCCGGAATAGTTTGCCGCCTGAGGGGAATCGCCCATGACCCGCATCTCGAAGCCATAGCGGGTGGAGCGGATGAGGACGAGTAACCCGACAGCCAGGCCGACTCCCAGAACGAAGCCCATGGGCAGAGTGAACGACCCGATGGTGATCCCGGGCCAGGTGGCGTTCGGGCTTAGCGTCTTTCCCGTTGGGAACACGGTTGCCCCCGGCGTTGTGAGATCGCGCCAGTACGAGCTGCTGTCGTAGATCAGGTAGTACATGAAGAAGCCAGCGACATAATTGAGCATCAGCGAAGTGAGGATCTCGTTCGTACGCAGATATGCGCGCAGAAGAGCAGGGATGGTCGCCCACAGCATTCCGGCAAGTGCGCCGCCGACGACCATGGCGATGATAAGCAGCGGGCGAGGCCAGTTGCCGAGTACGAGCCCGGTGGCCGAGGCCCCGACGGCACCCATGTACAGCTGGCCTTCCCCTCCGATGTTCCATGTCCGCATCCTGAACGCGAAGGCGGCGCACAGACCCGTGAACAGCATCGGCGTGGCATAGACGAATGTGGACGTGAGGGCACCATCTGCTGTTACCGACGCCGAGTACATCTGGTGATAGGTCGAGATCGGGTTGTGGCCGGTAGCCGCCAGCAAGATGCCGACGATGATCGCCGCCAGCAAGATGGAGGCCAGCGGCACGGCGAGCTTGAGCCACCTCGGCGTGTCAAGTCGACGCTCGATGTGAAGAAGGCGGGTCACGCCGCGCCAGCCATCATCAGACCAATCTGTTGCCGGTTTGCGTCGGCGGCGCTGACGATCCCGACTACGCGGCCGTTATAGAAGACGGCAATGCGGTCCGAGAGTTCGAAGATCTCGTCGAGGTCTTCGCTCACCATGAGCACCGCGACACCATGCTTGGCCGTCTCGGCGAGGACTTGCCTCACGTACTGGGTGGCACCGACGTCGAGGCCACGCGTCGGTGAGGCAGCCACTAGTACGCGCGGATCCGATGACAACTCGCGGGCGAGGAGCACCTTTTGGATGTTGCCGCCCGAGAGCTGTCGGATCAGTGTCCGAGGTCCCGGAGCGCGCACGTCGAAACGTGCGATCATCTCTTTCGCATTGGCGTTCGCTTTTCGCGTCGAGAGTACCGGGCCCGAGCGCATCGTCTTTCCTCTGTAGGATTTCAGCATCAGGTTCTCGGCGATCGAGAGGTTCGGCGAGATGCCGGTGCCCATACGGTCTTCGGGCACATAGGCGACACCAAGGTCGATGGCAGCACGCGGGTCGCCGGTCGGAAGTCGGGTCCCGCCGACGCTGATCTGGCCGCCTGTCGTCGCGCGGAGCCCGGTGATGACCTCAGCCAGCTCGCGTTGACCATTTCCTGCGACGCCGGCGATCCCAAGGATCTCTCCAGCGCAGACTGCGAGCGTGACGTCTTTCAATGCGTCGGTGCCGAGGTCGCCGCGCGCGGACACACCCGCCAGCTCGAGAACGACCGGACCTGGTTCATCTGGGAGCTTTGTGGCCGCCTCTAGGGAGACCTCGTGGCCCACCATCAAGCCGGCGAGATGGTCGGCGTCGGTGCCGGCGGTTGGAACCGTGGTTATGGAGTGGCCCTGACGCAGGATCGTCACGCGATTGGACACAGCCAGAACCTCGGGCAGCTTGTGGGAGATGAAGATCACGGTTCGCCCGGCAGCGGCCATGTCGCGAATGCTCGAGAAGAGCTGGTCGGCCTCCTGGGGGGTGAGAACGGTGGTCGGCTCGTCGAGAATGAGGATCTTCGCGCCTCGGTAGAGGGCTTTCAGTATCTCGACCCGCTGGCGCTCGCCGAGCGACAGCTGCCAGATCCTCGCTTTCGGATCGACCGGCATCTGAAAGCGCTCGGCCGCCTCGGCTACCGCCTTTTCCACGCTCCGCGGGGAGAAGCGAAGTCGTCGCGGCGTAGACCATCCGAGCACGACGTTTTCTGCCACCGTCATGCTCTCGACGAGCCGCAGATGTTGGTGAACCATGAAGATGCCGGCATTCTGCGCGTCTTTCGGGGAGTGGAACCTCACGGCGCGACCGCCGATGAGGAGCTTCCCCTCATCGGGGCGGTAGAGGCCCATCAAGAGATTGCACAGGGTGGTCTTGCCGGCCCCGTTCTCACCGAGGAGCGCATGCACTTCCCCTTCGGCTGCCTCGAACGACACATGATCGTTCGCTACGACGCCGGGGAAGCGTTTCGTCATGTCGATGGCCTCGACAGCCAATGCCCCCGGCGCGGTGCCGGGGGCATTGGCTGAGAGGACCGACGCCGGGGCCGGACCTGCGACCGGAGCCGCTTGGTCGTTCCCAGCGTCGGGCACTGAGTCTGTCATGAAGCCATTAGCCCTTCGGGCTGCCCTTGACGCCCTTCACGAACCAGGTCAAGGAGTACTTCTGCATCACCGTGAGGGTAACTCCTTTTTTCACGCCCACTTTGCCGTTCTGCTCGATGATCGGTCCGGTGAACGGGTCAAAGGTTCCCTTTACGATCGCAGCTTCCTTGGCGAGGATCGCCTTGCGGGTAGCCGAAGTGACCGACTTGCCGAAGGGGGCCATGATCACGAAGTGGTCGGCGAGGCTGCCGTACCAGAAGTGGCTCTTCCAGGTACCGTTCATCGCTGCCTTGACCTCGGCGATGTAGTAGGGGCCCCAGTTGTAGGTTGTCGCGGTGAGCCAAGAGTTGGGAGCGAAGCTCTCCTGGTTGGAGTCGTAACCCGTCCACTTCAGGCCATTAGCTTTTGCCACTTGGCCAGTCGTTGGGCTGTCCTGACCATCCGCGAGCACGTCAACGCCGTCTGCGACCAGGCTCTGAGCGGCCTGCCGCTCGGTCGCCGGAGCGAACCATGTGTTCGTCCAGACAACTTGAACGGTCGCCTTCGGGTTCATCAGCTGTGCGCCCATTGTGAACGCGTCGACCTCCCGGATGCACTCGGGAATCGCATATGGGGCAACGAAACCGATCTTGCCGGTCTTGGACGCTGCGCCTGCCGCCATTCCGGACAGGAAGTCACCATCCTCGCCTGCTCCGTAGTACTCCGACAGGGTCTTCAGCACCGTCGTACCGGTTGCCTGCTCGAATAGCACGTGCGGGTACCTCTTGGCGGCGGCGACCAGCTCTGTCTGGTAGCCGTAGGAGGTTGCGAAGATGATGTTCGCTCCCGCGTTGACCAGATCGGTGATGACTTGCGTGCACTGCGGGCCCTCAGGTACGTCCTCTTTGAACATTGTCTTCACGCGCCCGCCGAAGTAGCTCTGCACTTGCAGGCGTGCGACGTCATGGGCGTGGGTCCAACCAGCGTCGCTCGGTGCTCCGACGTAGATGAACGCCGCTTTGAATGGGTGGCTCTTGGTCCATTGGCTACCCGGGGAGGTCGCCACCGTCTTCGTGCTCGCGCCCGAAGACAGAGAATTCGCAGCACCCACTGCGACCGCTGCGACCATGGTGAGTGCGACGAACACGCCCAACAGTTGTTTCATCCTGCTCATGACCTCTGTCTCCTCTCGGGACAACCGCCGGAGAACCGCCGGTCGTCCGCTCAGTCTCGGCGACCGGGTACGCCCAGGCCACCGGTTCATCTCCAAGGATGCAAACTTTACGAATACGTGTACAGGGTCATTCGGCCCTAACGCGCCGAGATGTTGTCACGATGATCCTTTCGCAGCCTACCTTGAGCGCCAAGCCGGAGTCCGAGATTGTCTCCGAGGTCGGGTTCGAACTCTCTTGCCGTAGCGAAGGAGTTCCAAAGACAGCACTTGCCGCGAATGCTTGGCGGGAGCTTATAGACGCAGGTCAATGCAGGTGAAGCCTGTCGTAACCATTATTCGCCAAAGGCGCGCTTTTGGTCGCCTCCCGACGTTGCGAAGTGACAATGGCGCTGGAGGCGAAACGGCGCGGCATAGAGCTCATTGTTCGATCTCATGGTGGCGGTTCAACGAGCTCCGATTTGCGCCCCTCTCAGCGCGGCGCGATCGTGTAGCTCCACCTTGCGCGCCATATATCGGTCGTGAGTGGCGAGGCCATCTCTTGCGCACGCGCCTCAAGTTCGGTCGGACACTGGACTGCGTGCGATTTGGCTCGCACCAAAGCGCGGGTCTGTCGCCGTGCACCTACCACGGCCTCGAGGAAGGCTTGTAGCTCGTCCGGGAAGCGTTTCATCTGGTCGGCCGTCCGGAGTACCGGACACCTGCCAACGTGGTCTAACCGCAGCTAGGGGCACATAGATAGGGGCCAAAGACTCTACCGGGCGCGCGGACCGCGTCTTAACGTTCGAATCAAAGTTGAAATCGTAAACGAGAGGCTGAGCACAGCGGTCAAAGGCCCTATTTGGCCTTCGCGTGTCATCTTCACCCTCCCGGTAGACCCCAAACATCAAGAAGAGATGGAGACGCCATGTTGCTTGAACCACCCACCGTAGTTTCGCAAAACGAAATTACCCTGAGCGTGCGCGAGATTGAGCCACTGTTGCAAGCGCCGCCGATGGACGTTCCGGCTTGGCCTGGCGCCACTATCACCCTCAAGGACGGGCGGACGATGTACATCCGCCAGGCGACGCTCGAGGAAGCTCCGGCGATGATGGGTTACATGAAGCGCGTCATGGAGCAGGACCACGATTTCTATGACGTGGTCGGCGCCCGAGTTCATGCAGAGCTCGCCGGCTGGTACCGCAAGCGGCTGAAGGATCCCTACACGCTTCTCGGGCTTATCGACGGCGAGTGGGTGGGATTCGCGAACGGGCGGCTGATGAACGAAGACATCAACATAAGCCTGCACACCATGGCGCTGGCCCGCGGCGGGCGTATCGGCGCAATCATGTACTACGTCAAGACGTACTACGCCTTCGAGATCCTTGGCAGCAAGGAGTTCTGGGCGACCTACGAGAGCTACAACGGGTGGCACCGTTGGGGGCTCGGGATGGCTCAGCCCTCATACCCATGGCCCGAGTACCAGCATGAGCTCGGAGGGGCCCGCGTGTACTACGTGACCAAGAAGTACTGGGATGCCGTCGTCAAGGACTACGTGCGTCAGATGGTCGGTGCCGATCTCGTGTTCGACGTCCCTGCGGAGATCGTCAAGGCGAACGAGCACTTGCGGATCCCACAAGATGTGACAGTCTGACCGTGACTGCCGGGGACCTAACCGGGAGCCAGCCCGAGGACGCGAAACTTGGCGTCACGATCGAGCGGGAAATCGCTGAGGTAGTTCGCGGTAGTTACGCACATTCCGCCGGCCCGCAGGACAGGCGGCGGATCGGTGCCCGCGAGCTTTTCTCAGAGGTGCTCGACCCGGAGAGCTTTCGCAGTTGGGACACGGTCCTTGTGGCTGTGCCCGCCGGAGCGGAGTATCTCGATCAGCTGAGTGAAGCCCGCCGGGTCTCCGGTGAGGACGAGGCCGTTATCACCGGCGAAGGGACGATCCGCGGCCGTCGTGTCTGTCTGGTCGCCTGCGAGTTCGCCTTCTTGGGCGGCACTATCGGGGTCGCGGCTGCCGAACGACTGACTGTGGCGATCGAACGCGCCACCGCAGAGCGTCTTCCGCTCGTGGCGTCACCGGTATCTGGTGGAACCCGGATGCAGGAAGGGACAGTCGCGTTCCTGCAGATGGTCAAGATCGTGCAAGCTCTAATGCAGCATCGCCGCGCCGGACTTCCCTATTTGGTGTATCTGCGACATCCGACCACAGGCGGCGTGTTTGCCTCATGGGGCTCGCTCGGACAGCTGACCGGGGCGCAGCCCGGAGCACTCATCGGGTTCCTCGGGCCGCGCGTCTACGAGGCGCTCTACGGGGCGAAGTTTCCCGAGGGCGTCCAAGTGGCCGAAAACCTGTACCGCTTGGGTCTTGTGGACGCGGTGCTCGCGCCAGAGGACCTCGCGGAGATAGCGGACCGGGCGCTCGAGGTGATGTGCACGGTGCCAAGCGGGGTACCCGCCGCGGCTGCACCGCAGGACGAGCCGATCGACGATGTGCCCGCATGGGAATCGATAGGGCACACCAGGCGACCAGAACGTCCAGGGGTGGAGGAACTTCTCCGTGCCGCATCGCACGCAGTAACGATCCTCAGCGGAACCCAGGAGGGCGAGCGCAGCGGCGGACTCATCCTTGCCATGGCCAAGTTCGGGGCAGCACCTTGCGTGGTCGTGGGGCAGGACCGGCTCTTCCCCCGGGAGGGTCGGCCGCTCGGTCCCGACAGCCTTCGCGAGGCCCGGCGGGGAATGAGCCTCGCTGCCGAGATGGGGCTCCCGCTTCTCACGATCATCGACACACCCGGGGCGGCCCTCTCTAGAGAGGCCGAAGAGGGCGGTCTTGCCGGCGAGATTGCCCGGTGCCTTGCAGACATGGTCACGCTTCCGGTGCCTACCGTGTGCCTGCTGCTGGGAGAGGGAGCCGGCGGCGGCGCACTTGCCCTGCTGCCAGCTGATCGGGTCGTGGCCGCTCAGCATGGTTGGGTTGCGCCGCTGCCCCCTGAGGGAGCCTCCGAGATCCTCTACCGGACTGTCGACCGGGCACCCGAGCTCGCAACTGAGCAAGGTGTGCGGTCGATTGACCTAGCTGCTGCGGGCATCGTCGACCGAATCGTGCCTGAACGTCCCGACGCTGCCGAAGAGCCACGCGCGTTTCTCGCCCGGCTAAGCACAGCGCTCGAGTTCGAGCTGACTTCCCTGCTTCATCGGGACAAGGCGGAGCGCCTGGCTGCCAGGTATCAACGGTACCGGAGCCTGGGATTACATCCAGATTCATAGACAAAGAAGGAGTTTCGCAAAACATGTTGCAGCCATTTGAAGCCAGAAAGGTTCTCCTCCAGAAGGTGACCGACGCCTCAGGTTTGGAGAAGCTGATCGACGAGGGAATCTTCCGTGCCGACGACGTGGTCGGTGTCGTCGGAAAGACCGAGGGCAATGGTGGCGTCAACGACTACACGCGACTGCTCGCCGACCGGGCGTTCCGTGAGGTCCTTGTGGCGAAGGGAACTAGAAGCTGGGATGAAGTCAGACAGATCCCGCTTGCGTGGTCAGGCGGCACCGACGGAGTGCTCAGCCCGCACGCCACCATTTTTGCAAAGATCCCTGCTGACCAGGCACCGGTCACCGACGAGCCGCGCCTTTCGGTCGGCGTCGCGATGAGCGAACAGATCCTGCCCGAGGACATAGGCCGGACAGCAATGATCGAGAAGGTTGCTGACGGGGTCAGAAGGGCAATGGAAGCCGCGGGCATAACCGATCCAGCAGACGTTCACTACGTTCAGACCAAGACGCCTTTGCTCACCCTCGACACCATCAACGACGCTAAGCAGCGGGGCCACCACGTGTGGACAGAGGACACCCTCGAGTCGATGGACCTGTCCAACGGGACCTCCGGGCTCGGCATTGCAGTTGCGCTCGGCGAGATCAAGATGCCGAGCGACGACGACGTGATGAACGACCGATCGTTGTACTCGTCGGTTGCCTCGTGCTCCTCGGGAGTGGAGCTTGACAGGGCACAGATCGTTCTCGCCGGCAACGTCCGAGGGATCGGAGGCCGGTATCGGATCGGCCATGCGATCATGGAAGACGCCCTTGACATGGATGGGATCTGGAAGGCGATCCGCAGCGCGGGACTTGAGGACCTTCCCGCCGACTGCCCGCACCCGCGCCACTTGAACGGACGGTTGGTGAACCTGTTCCTCAAGTGCGAGGCCGACCCGACCGGTCACGTGCGCGGCAAGCGCAACATCATGCTCGACGACTCCGACGTCCACTGGCACCGGCAGATCAAGGCCTGCGTCGGTGGTGTGGCCGCCGCGGTATCAGGGGACCCCGCCATCTTTGTGTCGGTTTCAGCTGCGCATCAGGGTCCTGCTGGCGGTGGGCCGGTCGTGGCAATCGTCGACCTCGGATAGCAGTACTTGCCAAGACGGTCGGGCCCGGTGGGCCCGACCGTCCGTTTTCGGAACTGGAGGATTGATGTCAGGGCCACAGGCATTGCCGGCGTGGGCGAGCACCGCTGTTGGCGAGTTGCTCTGCGGTCGCCGGCAAGATGCCGTCGTTCTCGCCTCCACGAGAGTGGCCTCATATATGAGCGTTCCAGAGCCCGGACCAAGCGCACCTGTGATCGCCCTCTTGACTCAGGATGCGGTGCGTTTGCCGATTGGAGTCACCGTGGCAGCTGGGAAGCTGCCGGAGAACGGAAGCGTCGTCCGCATCGGCGACGGGTCTATCGTCTCCCGCGAGCACACGTGGCGGCCGGTGCGGTGGTGGGACCCGCGCCCTAGCCTGGTGGCCGAAGATCTCCTACCGCGTGGACCGGAGCTGGTTGAACTGCTCGGTGACCAGCCGCACTGTTCATTCGGCTTGCCGCTTGCCCACGAGTTGGCCATAGCACGTGCTCTGGCGCAAGGCGATGTCGACCCTGCTTTTGGCGTAATTGGCCTGGGCCCAGGCCTAACGCCGGCGGCAGACGATGTGGTAGCGGGGGCATTGGCGGCGCTTGCCCTCTGCGGCGGACTCCAAGACCAGGACAGGGACGCACTTGCCGCCCACGCCTCGATTCGCACCACCGCCCTGTCCGCCGCCCTCATCGTGGCGGCAGGCCGGGGACAGGTGATACCGCAGGCAGCAGCCGTTCTCGCTGCCCTGGCCGCGAGTGGGAGCCCAGTCCAACTTAGGTTCGCAGCCGTAGCGCTTTTCAATGTCGGAGCGACATCCGGCCACGACCTGTGTGCCGGCATGGCGGGTGTCCTCGCCGGATTGGCATCAGCGGGCGCTGCCCGTTCGATCGGTGAGGCCGCCACGATTACAAGGAGCCTGCAATGAACACTCGGATCGAGCTCAGACGTGGCATCTACCGCGATTCGGTTGTCCTGATGCAAGTGAGCCAAGCGGTCGCCGCCTGTCGTGGCGTCACTGCTGCGCTCGTAGCCATGGCCACGCCCCTCAATCTTGAGATCTACGAACGGTTGGGCTTCGAGGTGGCGGCGATTGCGCAAGCCACTCCGAACGACCTGCTTGTCGCGATCCGGGCCGAGGACGAAGATCTCGACGCTGCTTCAGCGGAGCTGGAGCGTCAATTGGCACCCTCACAGACCTCCGAGTCGCGCGGCTTCGGGTCACCTCCCGCTCCTCGCACTCTCGGGTCCGCGCTTCGCCAGGGCGGTTCGCTGGCGCTCATTTCGGTGCCTGGCCAGCACGCTTTCGTGGAAGCCATGGATGCGATCCAAGCTGGAGTCTCGGTGATGCTGTTTTCCGACAATGTGCCCGTCGAGCAGGAAATACTGCTCAAGGACGAGGCCGCGCGTCACGACGTGCTGGTCATGGGGCCAGACTGCGGGACAGCTGTCGTAGGAGGGCTCGGTCTCGGGTTCGCCAACGCGTTACGTCCAGGTCCGGTTGGAATCGTGGCGGCTTCGGGAACTGGAGCTCAGGAGGTCACATGTCTGCTCGACGCGGACGGTGTCGGGGTCACCGCCGTACTTGGCGTTGGTGGTCGCGATCTGTCCGCGCTCGTCGGCGGTCGCTCGACGCTCGCCGCCATGAAGGCGCTCGACGAGCATCCAGCAACGAAGTTCGTCGTCATCTTGTCGAAGCCTCCCGACCCTGCTGTCGCCCAGCGCGTACGCGTTGCGGCTAGCCAGCTGAGCACTCCGTCGTTGGTTGCCTTCGTCGGCATGGGACAGGGTGACCTCACGGCCGCGACAGCTCAGATCCTCGAAGCACTCGGCCGCTCGCCGACGACACCACCGGAGTGGCCGGCGCCCTATGACCGTGCACCGCGCCGGGGATTCATCCGGGGGCTGTTCTCGGGTGGGACGCTGTGCGACGAGGCGATGGCGATCGCGGCGGAGGCTCTGGGCCCGATCGCTTCCAACACTCCGCTCGACAGGGCGTGGGCCCTTGGCGCGGATCTCCGCGCTCCCGGCCACCTGATGATCGACTTTGGTGATGACCGACTGACTGCGGGGCGACCGCATCCGATGATCGATCAGTCGCTGCGCCTCGAGAGGATCGAGCAGGAGGGCTCTGATCCCGCGTGCGCTGTTGTTTTACTTGATGTGGTCCTGGGGTACGGATCGCACCCGGACCCGGCACACGAGCTCGCCCCGGCCATCGAAGCCGCGCGCGACATAGCGCGTAGTGGCGGGCGCGACCTCGCCGTCGTCGTCTCGCTGGTCGGTTCACGCAGCGACCCGCAGAGTCGAGACGCCACTGCCAAGGCTCTCGCGGCTGCCGGCGCGAGTGTTCACCTTTCCAACGCCGCTGCGGCGCGCACAGCGGTAGATCTTGTCGAGGGAGTAGACCGATGATCCAGCTTGACGAATCACCCGAGATGGTCACTGTTGGAGCTGCGCTGTTCGCCGATGCGCTGACGGCGCAAGTCAACACTCCGCGTCAGGTTCAGTGGGCGCCGCCAGCGCCAGGCAGCGAAGGCGACCTCGTGGCTATTGCTGCTGACGCGCGCACGCACTCGGCCACCGCCGAGTCCGCCAAGAGGCTGACGTCGTGTCACCCGCTCTGGGTGGACGTGGTGCCTGCGCGCGAAGCTCTGGGACTTGGGCCCCGCGAGTTCCTGCACGCCGGCCCCCCGGTCGAATGGGCCGATGCATCTGGTCCAGTACGTGGGGCGCTCGCTGGCGCCATGATGTACGAGGGTCTCGCCTCGAGTTTCGAACAAGCCCAGCAGATTGCTGCCCAAGGCGGAATATCGCTCGCGCCCTGTCATGCGCGCGCCGCCGTCGGCCCGATGGCAGGAGTGGTCAGCGCTTCGATGCCGGTGTCGGTGCTCGAGGATGAGGAGACTGGTCGGCGGGCGTACTGCACCTTGAACGAGGGCCTCGGCAAGGTTCTGCGGTACGGGGCGTACTCGCCCGATGTCATAGAGCGCCTGCGCTGGCTGGAGAAGGTTCTCGGGCCCCTTCTGAGTGCGACTCTGCACCAACGCGGACCGGTCGATGTGCGCAGCCTTATCGCTCAAGCCCTCCAGATGGGCGACGAGTGCCACAACCGAAATCGCGCGGCCACTTCGCTGTTGCTCCGGGAAATCACGCCAGACCTGCTCGAAACCGGCGCGCCCAACGAGGACATTGTCGCGGCCTTCCGGTTCATCAACGGCAACGACCACTTCTTCCTCAACTTGTCCATGCCTGCGGGCAAGGTTGCGGCCGACGCCGCCCGCGACATACCCGGCTCCACCATGGTGGTGGCCATGGCCCGTAACGGGACCGAGTTCGGTATCCAGGTCTCGGGGACGGGCGACGAGTGGTTCACGGCCCCTGCTCCGCCGGTGAACGGGCTTTACCTGTCAGGATTCGGACCCGATGACGCGGGGCTCGATATCGGCGACTCGACGATCACCGAGACCACCGGGATAGGCGGTTTCGCCATGGCCGCAGCCCCGGCGATCGTCCTGTTCGTCGGAGGTGACGTCTCAGACGCGCTCGAGAACACATTGAAAATGTACGAGATCACCCTGGCGGAGCATCCCTTCTACAAGGTACCGATACTCGGGTTCCGCGGCACGCCGACAGGCATCGACGCAACTCTTGTTGTGCGAACCGGCGTGCTGCCTGGCATCAACACCGGGATTGCCGGCCGCGAGCCGGGCGTGGGCCAGGTGGGTGCTGGTCTCGTCGTACCACCGATGTCCGTGTTCGTCGATGCCGCCCGGGCGCTCGCCCGGCGAGCGGCACAAGAGGGAGCGCCGGGTGCGCTCGGAATAGAGGAGCGGGTATGAATGAGATTTTCAGGTATCGGGCCCCGACCTCGCGGGCGGAGCTGCTGAGTCTTCTCGTCGCCCACGGTGAGGGCGCGAAGGTCCTGGCCGGCGGCACAGATCTGCTGGTCGACATTCGCAACGGTCTCGTTCGACCCGAGCTCGTGATCAACCTCAAGAAGGTCGAGGAGTTCGCGGGCCTCTCGTGGAGCCAGTCCGACGGACTCGTCATCGGGCCAACCGTGACGGTCAACCAGCTTCTCGCCCACGCAAAGGTCCAAAGTTCCTATCCGCTGCTGGTTGACTGCGCGTTGACCATCGCCTCCCACCAGCTCCGCAACCGCGCGACGGTCGTGGGCAACATCGCTCATGCCTCTCCCGGTGCTGACATGGCGCCGGGTCTGCTTTGTCTCGGCGCCCGAGTCGTCATTGCATCGCAGCGAGGCCAACGTGAACTGCCTCTGAAGGACTTCTTCACCGGAGTGAAGCGGACGGTACTTGCTCCTGACGAGATCATCGAGGCAATCACGGTGCCAACTGCGGCGGTCGCGGCCCGAGGTTCTTACAGCAAACTCAAGCGGATTGACGGTCACGACCTCGCCTTGGTCGGCGTTGCCGTCACTAACAACGACGGCGCCGTCAGCGTCGGGATCAGCTCGGCAGCCCCCACACCAGTACTTATAGAGGGGCTCACCGATGAAGACCCGGCAGATTCAGTGGTAGCCGCGGCACAACGGGCCATCCACCCCATCAGTGATCTGCGCTGCAGCAAGGACTACAGGGAGTACATGGTCGAGGTTTACGTCCGCAGGTTGTTCGAGGAGGTGCGGTGATGTGGATGTCAGTTGAGGTCAACGGGCACCTCTATGAGCGCGAGGTCGCGGAGCACTGGACACTGCTGCGCTTTCTCCGCGAGGACCTGGAGCTGACCGGGACCAAGGACGGCTGCTCGGCGGGCGAGTGCGGCGCATGCACGGTGATGCTCAACGGAGAGGCCGTGAACGCCTGCATGGTGCTCGCAGTCGAGGCGGACGGCGCCTCAGTCGAGACCATCGAGGCCGAAGCGGTCGACGGCGAGCTGTCTGCGATCCAAGAAGCTTTTGCACGCAACTTCGCCGTGCAATGTGGTTACTGCACCGCCGGGATGGTCATGTCGGTCCGGGAGCTCCTCCGGCACAACCCGAAACCCACGGTCGCCCAGATCAAAGACGGCATCGAGGGCAACCTCTGCCGATGCACCGGATATCAACAGATTATCGAGGCAGTGCTCGACGCATCGGGACAGCTCACCGCAGAGACGAAGGGGGAATTGAGATATGTCTGACACCACGATCTCTTCAGGGGCCACCCACGTTGGCGACAATGTCCAGCGGGTAGACGACACCGCCAAGCTGACGGGCGGGGCCATGTACGCGAGCGACATGGTGTTCGCCGGCATGCTTCATGCTCAAGTCAAGAAGAGCCCGCATGCACGCGCGAAGATCCTTGCCGTCAACACCTCCAAGGCCAAGAGCCTCCCGGGTGTCCACGCAGTCCTCACCGGCAAGGAGCTCGACTACCGCATCGGCTTGTACGTGGTGGACAAGGACATCCTGGCCAAGGACGAGGTGCGACACTTCGGCGAGGCCGTCGCTGCCGTCGCAGCCGACACCCTGGAGATCGCCAGCCGGGCGGTCGAGTTGATCGACGTCGAGTATGAGGTCTTGCCGCCAGTTCTCAACCAGCTGGATGCGCTCGACAAAGATGCGCCGTTGGTCCACCCAGATCTCGGTAGCTACGACTACGTCAAAGCGGTTTTCAGCCCTCAACCAGGTACCAACATTCCCAACGTGACGCGGATCCGTAAGGGCGACATCGACGTGGGTTTCGCGGAGGCCGCCTGGATCGTCGAGCGTGAGTACACAAACCCTTCGGTACAGCACGTCCCGTTGGAAACCCATGTCGCCATCGTCGAGTGGAAGGTCGGCGACGAGGTGAACATCTGGACGAGCGCGCAGTCCCCCTTCACGGTCAGGGACCTCTTCTGCAGAGCGTTCAATCTGCCGCTCAACAAGGTCAGGGTCGTCATACCGCACGTCGGCGGTGGTTTCGGTGGCAAGGCGGGGATCCACCTCGAGCCTCTACTCGCATGCTTGTCGCGAAAGGCAGGAGGGAGGCCAGTCAAGTTCCATGCGAGCAGGGAGGAAGAGTTCAGTCTGCTGCCCTGCCGAAGCGGCCTTACCTACAAGATCAAGACAGGCGTCGCCGCCGATGGTCGGATCACCGCCCAGAAGCTGACGATGTACTGGGACGCCGGCGCGTACGCGGACTATGCAGTCAATGTCACCCGTGCGTCCGCGTACTCGGCGGCCGGGCCCTACGACATTCCCAATGCCTGGGTGGACGCCTACACGATTTACACCAACAAGCCATGGGGGACCGCCTATCGCGGGTTCGGCCACGTCGAGTTCTTCTGGGGGCTCGAGCGGCACATGGAGCTGGTGGCCCAGGTGATCGGGATGGACCCGCTGGAGTTCCGTAGGAAGAACCTGCTCAAGCCAGGCTCGACCACGCTGACGGGCGAGAAGCTGAACGAACATTGCGGTAACCCCCGCAAGTGCCTCGATGCTGCGGCCAAGGCAATTAACTACGGCACGCTCACGGCCGAGGAGCAAGAGCGCCAGGCGCGTACGGGACGCAGGATCGGCAAGGGAGTCGCGACGCTCCATAAGGCGCCCGCGATGCCGAGCTATACAACGACTGCGGCAATTCTGAAGATGAACGCGGACGGGACCGTGGTCATCAACACAGCGCTAACTGAGATCGGACAGGGTACGGCGACCGTTGTCGCGCAGATGGCCGCGGACCGTCTCGGCTTCTCGATCGACCGCGTGAAGGTCGCGATCGAGAAAGACACGGACAAGGACCCGTTCGACTGGCAGACCGTCGGGTCCAAAGGACTCTTTCTCACCGGCAACGCGATCCTCGACGCCTGCGAGGATCTCCTGCGGCGGGCTTACGTGGATGCTGCCCAGGCACTGCGCGCGCAGCCGGCGGACCTTGACCACGACGGCGAGAAGATATTCATCAAGCAACGTCCGGAGGAGTCGGTAACCTTCGCCTCTTTGGCTATCGGGTACGCGTATCCTAACGGCAATGGCATCGGCGGCCCCCTCATCGGCTTGGGCCGCTATACAGCACAGGGCCTCTCAAGCCTTGACAAAGAAACCGGCCAAGGCTTGCCAGCGCTCGACTGGACCTACGGTGCCCACGGCGTTATCGCGGAGGTGGACCCCGATACGGGGGAGTACACCGTGATCAAGATCGCATCGGTCTTCGACGTGGGCAAGGTGATCAACCCCGGCACGCTGCGCGGCCAATGCATCGGTGGCATGATCCAGGGCTTGGGGACGGCCCAGTGCGAGAGCTACCTGTACGACGACGATGGTCACTTGCTCAATCCCTCCCTTACGGACAACAAGATCCTCACAGCGAAGGACCTTCC
>Ga0182027_10003430_pt1 | contig 25162 bp, 13 predicted proteins | sample 712E1DmetaG_FD_121300 | JGI IMG/M metagenome (GOLD analysis project Ga0182027, IMG submission 121300) | Permafrost microbial communities from Stordalen Mire, Sweden - 712E1D metaG (Illumina Assembly) | ecosystem: Environmental > Terrestrial > Soil > Wetlands > Permafrost | place: Sweden...
ATGCCCTGAAGGATAGCAATTTCCCAGAACAGAATTCAAATCGAAAACACCCGTTTTTCCGTGCAACGATGTATACAGTAACGATTTACAGCAATTCAAAATCACAACAGTTGGACACTAGTGGTATCAATTATATCATGAATGAACGTCTTCGCATAGTTTTTGCCTATCTGGTCATCACGCTGATCTGGGGCTCGACGTGGCTGGTTATCAAAATCGGCCTGACGATGATTCCGCCGCTGATCGCGGCTGCGCTGCGCTTTGTCGTCGCCGCCGTACTTCTCTTCGGTCTCGCGCGTCTCTGGAGGATCAATGTGCCGTGGCATCGCCGGGCACTGATGGTTTACGCTGTCGTGGCGCTCTTCGCATTCAGTGTCCCTTTTGCAATGGTGTATTGGGGACAACAATATGTTTCTTCGGGTCTTGCATCCATTCTGTTCGGGACGTATCCGTTTTTTGTCGCGCTCTTTGCGTCCTTTCTTCTTCCCTCGGAACGGCTGACCGTCTGGAAAATGTTCGGCATCGTTGTCGGATTTGCGGGAATTGTGACTATCTTTTCAAACGATCTTCAATTCTCCGGCGGAGCCGCATTCTGGGGGATGGCGGCCATCGTCGGCAGTGCTTTGTTGCAGGGATTTGCCGTCATTGTCATCAAGAAATATGCGCAGGACATCCATTCTGTTGCCATCACCATGATACCAATGGCGATCTCCGGATTGATTCTTCTCGCCGTATCGTTCAGTCTCGAAACCGTTACGATCAGTATGTTCACGTGGCAGTCCCTGCTTTCCATTGGATATCTTGGAGTCTTCGGTTCGGTGGTGACATTTGTCAATTACTTTTGGCTTCTCAAACGTGTGGATGCCGTCTATCTTGCCCTGCTCGCATTCGTGACGCCGATTATTGCGGTGATTCTCGGAATCATGTTGCTCGGTGAAGCATTTGATTCTCGGGTATATATCGGCGCGGCGCTTGTATTGTGCGGCATTGCCACGGCGCACTTTGGCGGGTATACGGTCGCCAGATCCCATTCTGCGGAGAAGTAACCCATGGAGCAAGATCTGCAGATCCACATCCAGCCGGACGATATTTCCCTTCAGGATAAACTGGAAAGCCTTCCGGCATCTCCCGGCGTGTACCAATTCAAGAATGCCGAAGGAGCGATTCTTTACGTCGGTAAGGCGATCAATCTTCGAAATCGTGTTCGCCAGTACTTCCACAAATCGCGGCGGCTCGAGCCGCGCATCGCATCGATGGTGGAAAAAGTTTCGGATGTGTCGCTCATAGCGACGGACTCCGAAGTAGAAGCGCTCATCCTCGAAGCCAACCTGATCAAGCTTCATAAGCCGCGCTACAACGTCAATCTGAAGGACGACAAGAGCTATCCTTTCATTGTCATCACCAACGAACCGTATCCGCGCGTTTTTGTGACGCGCCGCGTTGTGCGTGATGGTTCACGATATTTCGGACCGTACACCGATGTTACAACGATGCGCTCGGCATTGCGGACAGTCCGGGACATCTTCATGATTCGGAGTTGCAACTACCGGATTGATGAAGCTTTCATCGAAAAGAAGAAAGTGAAAGTCTGTCTCGACTATCACATTAAGAAATGCGAAGGTCCGTGCGAAGGACTGGTCGCACGTGAGCGCTACAATGCCATGATCGACCAAGCAGCGAACGTCCTGCAAGGCAAATTGAGCGGCGTTGTAAGGATGCTGGAAATGCAGATGAATGAAGCTGCAGCCGCATTGCACTTTGAAGATGCGGCGCTCTATCGCAACAGGATTCGGGAATTGGAAGTCTATGCCTCGAAGCAGAAAGTGGTGGATGATAAATTTCAGGACCGCGATGTTGTCACCGCGGCTGTGGAAGGATCAGATGCCTGCGGCGTGGTCTTTAGAATCAGGGAAGGCAAAGTGCTCGGACGTCAGCATTACTTCGTCAGCAGAGTGGATGGTCTAACGGAGCAGGAAGTGCTCGAAGCGGTGGTGCAACGGTACTACGAAGGACAAGTCGATATTCCTCCGGAGCTTCTCCTGTCGATGGAGCCTGAGTCGATTACGGTCTTACGCCAATGGCTGGAATTGCAGCGCAAAGGGAAAATCATAATCGTCATTCCGTCGGAAGGTGAATTACTCCGCCTGATGGAGATGTGCAAGAAAAATGCATGGTTCCTTCTTGAAGAATTAAAGCTGCAAAAATTGAAACGGAATGATTTTGTTCCAGGAGCCATATTGTCGCTGCAGCGCGATTTGCGTCTGGCAAAACCACCGCGGCGGATTGAATGCTTCGACATTTCCCATCTGCAGGGCACTGAAACGGTCGCATCCATGGTCGTCTTTGTGGACGGGAAACCGAAAAAGAGCGAGTACCGCAAATTTAAAATTCGCGGGGAAGGCGAACGCAGCGCCAATGACGATTTCGCCAGCATGCGGGAGGTGATCCGCCGCCGGTATGAACATGTCAAAGAACAGAATGAAGCCTTACCTGACATCGTCATGGTGGACGGCGGCAAAGGACAGCTTTCCAGCGCACTGGAAGTTCTCCAGTCACTCGGTCTTGAATCGCAGCCTGTCATCAGTTTGGCGAAACGGCTGGAGGAAGTTTTCGTGCCCGGCGAGAGTGATCCCGTTTTCATTCCCAAAACGTCGTCTGCCCTTCGCTTACTCCAGCAATTGCGCGATGAGGCGCATCGATTTGCTATTACCTACCATCGCTCGCTCCGCTCGAAGCGTACACTGCAAACAGAGCTGGACCTCATCAAAGGGATTGGGACGAAACGCGCCAAAGAACTTCTCGAAGCGTTCGGGTCTGTGCAAGGAGTGAAATTCGCATCTCCGGAACAGCTCGCCGAAGTTGTCGGCGAAAAGGTTGCCGGAAAGATAAGAGAACACTTCACTCTGACCACGTCGGAGGACGAATCGCAAGGAATCGTTTCCGACATTGTCTGACGCTTTCGACATTTCTGAACGAATGAGGAGGTGATTCATGAACACTCCATTTCAACGACGCGCACTCTCCTCAGCAAAACCAGAGCTGTGATGCAGAATATTCTGGCACTTGCTTCCTGAGCAAAAAGATCAATCTTGCCCTATGAGCACTGTAAAGACTATTCCGCAATCATGTTCTTCCGCGACAGGAGACTGCTCGTTGCCGGGAGAGGTGATTCGGGCGTGAGCATGTCATCGAAAAAAAAAGACTGAACAGTTGATTTTTAGGCAATTCTTTTTCATACTCTTCCTGGAAGTATCACCGCTAAAACCGGAATGGACGCCTGTCCGTCCAACTGCTGATGGGGTTTCTTCTTTGCTCCCGTGACGCAGGGGCTAAAGGTCACCGGAGTGCGATCTTTGTTCAGGGATCTCCTAATCAGGACGCATCGGCAGCTTGTTATCACGATCAAGAGAATTGCCTGCATGCTGAAACTGGTGAAGCACAAATTGCATCGTTGCCGGGTATGGTACCTTGGAATCGCATTCATATGTGCCGGCTGCCATTCAATGCTTCTGGACCGTGAGTATGTTCGGCAGCTTCCGTTCAGTCCTACCTCAGAAAATCGTACGGTGTATTACACTCGGGACTATCGCATCGACTCCGACGGACGTCTGTTCGCACAAACATACCGCATCGTTCGCGTTGGTACGTCTATCCAATCGGCACCGCAATGGCTGGGAGTATTCAACTCTTCCATTGAAATACTCCGGGATTTCAACGGCCGTATTCTCCATGGAGATGGGAAAGTCGAGAGCTTTTCCAAGTCCGATCTCGAAACAGCAACTCTGGCGAACAAAAGCAAAATATCTAGTCAGGCCGTAAAGTTTCTTCCCATTAACAAGAGTGTTCTGGCCGGAGATCTCGTGGAAACTGTTTCGCTCCACGAGATGGCCATTCCCTCTTTGGGCATTGAGTTTTCATTGGACGAGCTGGGAATGGACGCAGATAATATTACATGCACAATCCAGAACCCGGGCAGCCGGCCCTTTCCGTCTTTGGTTATCAATGATACGCTTCATCCCGTCATTTCCTGCGGGATCGAGCACATTATGTCGAAATTTCATTGGGAGAAATATTCCCAGGACAATGACAGCTTCATCTTCGGAAAACGCAACAACGCTCCCGGCGTCCTCGCCGCAATTCTTCCCATGAATGACAGTACTTCGCACGCCGATTCCTCCCAGCCTTCCTGGAGAGAATTTGGCGATCGCTACTTGGAGCTCATCCGGAACCGCCTGCAATGGACGCAAGTGCTTGCGGACACGGCGCGTAAGATCACAGAAGGGAAAAACACGCAGAAGGAGAAAATGGATGCCATTTTCGACTATTGCCAGCACTCGGTACGCTACGCTCAAGTATATCTGGAACGAGGGGAATTTATTCCGAATGACTGCGATCTTATCTTTTCCAGGAAGTTCGGAGACTGCAAAGACTATGCTCTGCTGATGTATTGTATGGCCCGGAGTGTCGGCGTCGATGCCGATCTGGCCCTGTGTTTCAGAGGAAGAAATCATGAATTCCATCCCAAGATTCCCGTCTCGCAATTCAATCATATGATTGCGCACTATGCAGAGGGTGGGAAGGATTATTGGTACGATGGGACCAATCGGGCGGGACTTGCCGGCATCACGACCATGGATCTCTGTAATGCAACAGCCCTGGTGTTAGTGCCGGGTGATTCCCATCTCGCACGGATCAGCGAATCCGCCGACAACCTTCTTGCCATCCGCGGGACTCTGCAGCCGCAAGCCAATTCTCTTCGGGGAACAATTGTGCTCGAACTGTCCGGTCAATATTGCATTGATTTTTTCTGGGCGGATCTGCACGCGACCCCGGCACGAATGATGCAGTTCATTGCCTCGTGGGTGCAGAAAGAAATCTCCGGCACACTCACGGCTGCGGACATCCGGTGGGAAAAATGTCCCGGCAAATTTATTATCACATTGGAGTGTGACATCCCTAATGCACTGACGAGTATTCCTCCGGCGCACTATTGCACCATTGCGCACGTTTTGAATGCAATTGCGCCGGATGATATGATGCCGGACAGAATCGACGATGTCTTTGACAATCCGCGGTACGGGAACGTGGATATCGTACTCACCCTCGAAGGAGCCGCGGAAATTTTTGGGGATGCAGGAATTTCCTCCCGCAGTCCGTGTCAAATGGCCGCCGCATTTCATCTTCCGCAAGGGCCATTCTATAGTGAGCAAAGGACTGATTTTGCACGCCGCTACTCGATAGTTCGGGCTGAATTGAACAAACCCCACAAACTCATGGGTACCCAATGACGAACAGAGTTCTTCTTTCGATCCTTTCACTCCTGCTCGCACAAGCTGCGTTCGGAGATGACTTTCTGAGAAACCTTCCCGGTCAAGAACTGCTCCAGAAATTGACACCGGCGGCGTTCAAAAATCAGGACGGCGTTATTATTCTGCGCGAACAGAGCTTCAAATTTGAGTCGAGTACACAATCGTACGGTGGCTTGGACTACTCGGGTTTCAGCACGACACGCACAGAGGTTACGATTGCAAAACTATTCAATGAAGCGGCGGTTCGGAGATTTGGAAATTTTGAATTGGTGTTTCAGGAGCATTATGGAAAGATGTTTAAAAGCGGTTTTACCGCCCGGGCAAGAGTCCTGAAAAGCGACGGATCTGTCTGGACAATGCCGGAGTCCGATGTGCAATTGGTGACGGCGTGGGAAACGAGTGACGGAGAACCGGGGGCGCGCAAAGCCCTTTTCGTCATCCCCAACTTATCCGCGGGGGACGTTGTGCAGATAGAGTACTGCCTGACACAGCCATTCGTCTACTCATCCGGCGCGATCTTTTACTATAGTGATCAGTATCCGGTGCTCTATTCCAATCTGTACATAACGGTACCCCGCAAATTTGAACTGACCCATTGGAGTTTTCCCGCTGAACGGATCCCGCCCCCCGTAGAAGAAGAAATCAGCCAGTCCCTGGGCGCCGGCAATACGTACTTTTGGAGCGTGCGAAATCTTGCCGGTATCAGGAAAGAATCCTTTGCACGACCGTTCGCAGAACAATCACTGATCACTTGCTTTGCCGCAAAGAAAATTGCATCCCTGGGCACGGAAATAAGCTGGAACAAGCTCGCGCGTGACTATGTACAGGATTATCTGGACAAAGATGATCTTTCACCCTCCAGGTATAAAGAACTCGGCCTTGCGGATGCCAAATCGGTAGTCACGCTTGCTACGGTGGACAGTCTTTATACTCTTCTTCGCCAAAAATTCAGGCTTCAAATTCCCAATTCGATCTATCCCCAAAGCCGTAATCTCCGGTCGGTTATCGACTCGAAAAAGGGCGACGCATCCGATCTTGCGTATATCATGGAAAGAATTTTACACCACTGGAAAGTCGATGTCACATTTCTCTGGCTTCGCGACCGGCGGGAGGGTGTCTATGAATCTTCTGTTCCATTGTTGAATTGGTTCGACCGGTTGGCGCTTCAGGTGACTGTCGGCGGGCAAACCCGGACCTACGATTTCGATCGTTCCCTGCCGACTCACTATGTACAGCCATGGTATCTTGCTTCCATCGACGCGCAGCTTGTGTTTGAAAAGTCGACCGTGCCGACAAAAATGCCTCCGGCCCCACCACCAGAAACGCGTCCACTGCTCGAAGAACATCATTTGCATTTTACGCCTGAAATCAAAATGACCGATACGGTTGAGCTGACATTTCAAGGCGCGATGGCACAACGCTATCGTGAAAGCTGGTACGAAAAGGAGAAGAGCGAAATCCTGAAGGAAGTCAGAGAAATTGCAAAGTCATCCTGCTTGGTGTCTGTAGATTCTACGGCGATGAATGACATCTTTGAAGAACCCGCAATGCACCTCCGGGCTATCGGCATATCGAAATCAGTTCCCGAGAAAATCGATTCATTCCTGACCTTTGCACTGACGAGTCATTTGTTGCAGGAATTTCGCGACAAGCTGTATTCGCCTGTCAGGAAAAACCATATCGCCTTGGATGAATCATTTGAGATTCAAGCACGGTGGGATGTCGAATTGCCTGCGGGCTATGCCGTCGCCGAACGTTTGTCGGACAGGACGTTTCTCGGGCCGCAGGCAAGCTCTGCCTCCGTCCATTATGAAACGAAGGAGCGTTCTCTGAAAGTAAAGGCTTCGATGACGATCCCTGTCGATTTTGTCGAAATGCGGCAATATGCTGACCTGGGTAAGTTTGTAGACGATCTTGTGAAAGAATTAAATCGGAATATCGTCCTCAAACTGCGGTGAAGTCGGTCACGCAAAGACTCTATCGATTGCAGCGACTGTTCTTATCCGTTCAAGCTCGGCATGTTTCTTTCCATGCCGGAAAGGACTTTGTGCTGAGCGATCATTGCATCCGATGCAGAAGTTGGCTAGATTCTGAAGGGTTTCACCACCGCCTGCTGTGGCGGTTGACGGAAACTATTGCTTCACCCTTTACCCATGATAAAAGAATTCATAAAAAGTATCGCTGAAACAACCACACAGGGAGATGCGCGGGAAGAAAGCTATTACCAGCATTTTTCCCGCCTGCTCGAATCCTTTGCCGAAGATACCGGCAAGAAGCATATTCAAGTTACTACGCTGCCCAAAAAAACCGAAGCAGGCAACCCCGACTTTCGTGTGTGGGATGGCAGGCAGAAGATCATTGGCTACATCGAGGCAAAAAAACCGGGTGAGAATCTCGATCTCATCGAAGATTCCGAACAGCTGAAACGATACCGCTCCATATTTCCCAATCTCATCCTGACGGATTTTCATGAATTCCGGTTGTACCGCAACGGCGAGCTCTTCGACAAGGTACTGCTGGCGCGTCCGTTTATTGCGAAAAAACTAAGAACCATTCCGCCGGCGGAGAACGAAGAGAAGTTCATCGCGCTGTTGGAAAAATTCTTCGCTTTCTCTCTTCCCAAAGTCTTCACCGCGGAAAATCTTGCCGTGGAACTGGCCAAACGCACCGGATTCCTGCGGGATGAGGTGATCGTCCGGGAATTGGAAGAAGCCGAACAGGGTAAAGGAAAGCTCTACGGCTTCTATACCACGTTCAAACGATATCTTGTTGCCAATTTGACGCCGAAAGACTTTGCAGATATCTATGCGCAGACGATTACGTACGGCTTGTTCGCCGCCCGTACACGCGCAACCGGAGAGTTCAACCGCAAGCTGGCGTACGACCTCATTCCGCAGACCATCGGCATTCTGCGGGATGTGTTCAGCTTTATTTCTCTCGGCACGCTGTCGCCCCATATGGAAGTGATGATCGACGATATTGCCGAAGTGCTGCAGGCGGCGGATGTGAACAAAATTCTGGACGAGTATTACCGCAAGGGGAAGGGCGAAGATCCGATTGTTCATTTCTATGAAACGTTTCTGAATATTTACGATCCCGGCACGCGCGAGAAGCGGGGCGTGTATTACACGCCTGAGCCTGTGGTCAAATATATCGTGCGCGCCATTCACGATTTGCTGAAAACACATTTCGATCTGCAGGACGGACTGGCAAGCAAAGAGGTAACGTTGCTGGACCCTGCGGGTGGAACGCTCACATTCCCCGCCGAGGCAATCAAACTTGCGGTGGAGGAATATACCTGCAAATACGGCGAAGCGGGCAAAACGCAGCTTATCAGAAATCAGATACTCAAAAACTTCTATGCGTTCGAGTTGATGATGGCGCCGTACGCCATCGGCCATATCAAGATCAGTTTTTTGCTGGAAGAACTCGGCTACACGATGCAGAAGGACGATCGCTTTAAACTCTACCTGACGAACACGCTGGATATGGAGGACTTAAAACAGACCGAGATACCCGGACTCGAATCCCTCAGCGATGAGAATCATCTTGCCGGTGCAATCAAACAGAAAGAATCCATACTTGTTATACTCGGCAATCCGCCCTACTCCGCGAACTCGGCAAATCATAATGATTGGACGGACAGACTTTTAAAAGAAGACACTGATGGTGCACAAAGTTATTACAAAGTGGACGGTAAACCGCTTGGCGAGCAAAATTCCAAGCTCTTACAGGATGATTATGTGAAGTTCCTGCGTTTTGCCCAGTGGAAGATACAGAAGGCCGGGCAGGGTATTGTGGGGATGATCACAAATCACAGTTATCTGGATAATCCCACATTCCGTGGCATGCGCCAGAGTTTGATGAAGACATTCAATGAAATCTATATTATTGATCTCCATGGCAATTCATTAAAGAAAGAAACAATAGCTGACGGCGGCAAAGATGAAAATGTCTTTGACATCCGGCAGGGCACCGCAATTATTGTATCTGTAAAAACAAAAAACGGAAAGGGATGCAAGATATATCATAGAGATATTCAGGGATTGAGGAATGAGAAGTATGATTGGCTTTCAAAAAAGCCTTTCAAGATAAAAGACTATGTTGTTCTAAGGCCGGTTGCGCCATGGTATTTTCTTGCTCAGAAGGATTTTGAATACATAGAACAATATGAGAAGTGGAATAGTGTAGTCGACATATTCCCGGTGAACTCTACAGGTGTGAAGACGCATAGGGATAATTTGGCTATTGCCTGTTCTTTGAAAGAACTAGAATTGCGTATGAGTCAATTCAAGGATTTGAGATTTGATGAGGCGTTTATCAGAGAAACCTATAGTATTAAGGATACAGATGATTGGTCAATAAAAGAAGCGCGGATAAAAGCCTCTAAAGATGTAAAATTATTTTCGCGGATATGTAGCTATTATTATAGGCCATTTGACACAAGATTTATCGTCTATGCTGACTATGTCATTGATCGTCCGAGAAGAGAAGTGATGCGGCACTTTCTTAGCACAAATTTGGGATTGCTCATTGGAAGGCAAGGACAAGTCGTCGGTACAGAATCGCTTTGGAATTTAGCTTACATATCAAACGAACTGATTGATGTGAACATGTTTTACCGCGGGGGAACAAATGTATTTCCCCTTTATATCTACGACACCGAACATCGGAAAAAGAAACTAGCTATTACAACAATGATGTTGTTTGAACCCGAAAAAGAATTCGGCACATACCAAGGGAAGAAAGCCAACATATCTCAAAAAGTATTTGCGCAGTTAGAGAAGGCATACGGCAAAGTCCCGACACCGGAACAAATATTGGGATACTGCTATGCCGTTCTGTACAGCAACAAGTACCGCGAAAAGTATGCGGAGTTTTTGAAGATCGACTTCCCGCGCATTCCGTTCACAAAGAGCCTTGAACTCTTCAAAGAAATGTCCGCGCTTGGTGAAGAGTTGATCGAGTTACATCTGCTCAAGCACAAGGCGCTCAACAAACCAGCCGTCAAGTATGTCGGCAGCGGCAAAGACGACACCATCGCCAAACTCCGCTATGACGAAGAAGGCGAGCGGGTATTTATCAATGAGAACAAAATGTTCAAGAACGTTCCGCCGGAACTTTGGAACTATCAGATCGGCGGCTACAAGGTGCTGGAGCATTACCTGAAAGATCGCAAAGGCAGACAAATGGACGATGCGGGCTATTTCTGCCGTGTGGCGGCATCCTTGACGAAAACTATGGAAGTGCAGAAAGAGATCGATGCACTGTTTCCGAAAGTGGAAAAGAAAGTTATCGAGTAGGACGTTCCAAGCACACTTCTTGACTTTTTCAACCGATTGTGGTATGATTGCGCTATGAGGCCGGGACGTTCGTCCTGAAAATCCTCCCAGAAAGGAGCATGACGTATGGAATGCATCCAGGTTGTCTCCGAAATTCTCTCCGTCCTCAAATCGACAAACGAGCATCAAAAAGTGCTTTCCCTGCTGATCGACCGCATGGTACGGCTCTATCATTGTCAGACGGCCGCGGTTATCATTATCGATCCGAAGACTGAGTATCTCTCTGTCGAGAACAGCGAAGGACTCTCGCACACGTTCTGCAAGGCCTTCCGCACCAAAATTGCCACCGGCGCTATCGGGCGACTGCTATGGACCGGTGTACCGCTGTTCATCTCGTGTGTGGAGGATGATCCAGCGCTTGTCGAAGAAGTGCGGCTTGAGCATCCCTTTGCTTCTGCCGTTTGTGTGCAGATCGCTATTGACGGTCGAACGATTGGATATTTGCATGCGGACAGCAGAGAGCCTAATGCATTCTCAACTGCAGACGGAAGAATTTTTCAGGCCTTTGCGGATTTTGCCGGTCTTGCAATGGTGAAAGCGCATCTGCATGAGGAAAACATGCGTCTCAATCCGTACGACAATGAGACCGGTTTGCTCAAGTATCATGCATTCTTTGAAAAATTTGAAGATATGCTCCAGCGTGCCGAATCGTCTGAAGAGTGTTTTTCCATTCTTCTGATGGATGTCGATAACTACAAAGAAGTCGTTCGTATCTATGGCCATGATCCCGCCAAGGCCATGCTGCGCGAAATCGCTGATACCGTACGTGGTTCGCTGCGGAGTATCGATTCGTGCGGAAGGTATGGATTTGACGAATTTATCGTTCTTCTGGAGAACAGGAATCTGCATGAAGCGGTTGCCGACGCAAAGCGTATTGCGAAGAAAATTCACGAGACGCTCATGACGCCGCAGAAGATTCAGACAAGCGTCAGCATGGGCGTGTGTACTTACCCGCAACATGGTGAGGCGCAGCAGGAACTTCTGCTTGCGGCAAAGGAAGCGCTCTTTGAGGCTCAGAGGTCCGGGCGGAATAAAGTGGTGTCGGTGGTTCTGCCGCAAAAAGGAACGGTGGTGTGACGAACACAAGGACGCTGAGCGAAGTCGAAGCGTCCAAGACAAAGGACGTCATTTGTCTGAAAATCAAAGACAACGTCTCTCTCGTCACCACGCTCCAGCGTGGTGACGCAGGTATCAAGTGATCGGATGCGGGGGTTCTGGATACGTTCCCACGGTGGAGCGTGGTGGCGAGGAACTCGGACGCTTCGGTTCCGCTCAGCGACCGGAAATAGAAAACGGCTCACGTGGAACGTCGTGAGCCGTTTCTCTTTTCAGCTTCTACCAGCCGGGATCAGTTCTTCAAATCATATCCCTTAATAACCTCCTTGTCGATTGAGAAAATATATTTGTCACTTGGGGAAACGAAGAAACGCGGACGCTTCGCTTCTTTTGCCTGCCAAACCAGCTTTCCGGTTTCCATATCAAGGCATGTAAGTTGACGCTCCACGCAATAGACGAGTTTGTTGCCAATGATTTTCGGCATGTACTGCACATTGTCCTGATCGTATTCCCATTTTTGCATCCATTTGACTTTCCCATCGACGGTATTTATCCGCGCAATTCCTTCACTTCCTATGGCAAAGATTTCATTCTGAAAGTACATCACACGGAGGCATTTCTTTGCAGCCGCGCCCCACACAGTGAACCAGCTATTATAGATCGTGATTGCATCCGCCTGTTCCGCTTCTGAAATGAACCGGTCATATTCATGCCCGCTCACTTCCTGATGTGTTGAATAGGTGGTGGTGTACGTACCGGAACCATAGGTGGTGGAAACGTTAAGACTCACGCTGCCGATCGGCCATTCCTGTATGGCATAGGTCTTCTTAAATGGCATTTCGCCGATCTTGATGTCGTTCATCTTGATCTTCAAATCGAATTTGCCGCCATCCGGCCGCATCTGGAGTGCGTAGATATTTTCCTGATCACCGAAATAGATACGCTTGCTTGCAGAATCGTAATTATTCCTTAATGAGAAGCCGGGAGTCAGAAATCCGGGATCAACCTTCGTTTCAATCCGCCAGTATTGCTTGCCGCTTGCAACATCATACGCAGCGAATCCATAGGGGTCCTCGTCCCACTTTTCTTCCACTTTCATTCCCATGGAATCGAAGATGTTCTTTGCCGGTTCCAGCGTGACGGAAAATTTTCTTGTGCCGAACTTGATGTACAATACACCGTCGACAATCATTGCATCTGCCGGGAATCCCTTCAGCGTTTCTTTGCTCAAGAAAAGGCGTTTTTTAGTGGAGAGGTCATAGACGGCGAGATTTTCATCGCCGATCAATGCAACATACTTGCCGTCAAACAGGGGGGCGAGCTGACTCGGCTTGTTCTGTTGCTGGCCGCTGCTGGAATAATCCACAAGACGCACATAGTCTTTGAACAGGATGCTTCCCGTCGCCGGATCGATTACACAAATGCCGTCGCCGCCCGAATCATGTGTTTCGGGATGTTCCATCTTCGAAATGTCGACAAACGCAAAAACGAGATTCCCTTCATATTCTTGGATGGTGTATTCGAATCCGAGGTTGTCATAGCCGAAGGTGTTCTGCTGTCCGCCGAGATTCATCATAAAGCCTGTGAGGGCGCGCACCCACGCCGGGCGGGCAATCTGTGAACGCGCAATTGCCGGTGTACGGTAATTTACCTTGCCGGTCAATGCATCGATGCTCACTAGGCGCACTTCCGTTCCGCCGGAATTCGTGCCGTATGCAATGAGCAGATTATTCCCGATCACTTTGATATAGCGGTGTGCATATCCTTCAAAATTCTTGTCGTCCTCCTTCGATTGCCACAACAGCCGTCCCTCGAGCAGATCGATGGCAAACATTCCGTCCTGCAAGCCTGCGAAGAAAATTTCTTTGCCGTTGACGGTTTTTATCTCATACGTGCGGAAGTCTCCGACCTTCGCCTTGATTTCCTGCGACAGGCTTCCCGTGCTGTCGTTAAAGAAATAGACCTTATCCTTGCCGAGAATTGCGCAGCCGTGCGCGGTTTCCATGATCGGCTCGAAATCTTCGTCGAATTTAATCGGCACCCGGTTGATCTCCATATTCTTCGTCACATCAAGGACTGCAATGCTTTTGTCGAGCAGGAACAACGCGAATCGCTCGTCCCCGGAAGAGTGATACCACTTGCGCGATTTCTTGAGGAGGCCGCTGTTGATTTCGTAATCCTTACCTGTGAAAACCTGCTTTCCGTCGGAAAACTGGAAGAGACCGCATTTGTCTCCGTCCAGCAGCACCAGCAGCTTGTTCTGTTTGTCGAGCGCAGTCCAGTTCCAGCTTCCTTTGTCCACCGGCCCGCTGTTGTATTCAATCTCTTGACGCCAGAGTTCCTTTCCGGTGGAAAGATCAATGCCGAGATGTATATCCTTGTATCGAAGGACGGTCATGTTGCCGATGAAGGAGAGGTTCTTGAAATTGTCCTGTGAGATTTTCGTGTAAGTTTGTTCCCACTGAAGTTTCCCCGTTACGGCATCGTAGCTCTGCAATTTCTTGTCATTGCTCACCAGATAACGCTCGCCGACAAGCTGGTGCACGGCATCTTTGTCGTATCCCTTAATGCGCATGTCATAGATCCGCTTGCCTGCAGCGGCGTCATACAGCCACACATATTCTCCCGCGCGCAGAAAAAGGAATTTCCCTTCGCGGAGAAATTCGTAATCACTAATCTCTTCATCCAGCTCTTGCGTCCATGTTGGAACCTGTCCGATGGCAAATGAGACGAATACCAAGACTGCGAACAATGGAAAGAGTATACATCGTTTCATGGTGACCTCCAGTGTGTAGGTTCGTGGAGCACGTACGTGTGCGAGGGGATTCCCGGATAAAAGTAGTGAGGAATTGGCAGAGAATCAATATCGTGGAGGGATGAAAAAAAGAAAAGCGCGGAAGGATTTTCCGCGCTTTCCGTAGTACCGAAATCTGACAAAATCGCTATTTTTGCAGTACCAATTTTATCGTCCGGACGCGGCTGGCCGTCTGCCCGTTCCAACCTTCGGTAGGGACGAGATCCCGTTGTGCCGATGGCACGACGGACAAGCGGCAGAAATAGATACCGCTGGGATGGTTTGCTGCGTTCCATTCGACGCTGTATGTGCCGGCGGTGAGCATCTGTGCCATAATCGTTTCCTGTTCTCGGCCCAAGAGGTCATAGATTGTCATCGTGGAGAATCCTGCCGCAGGGAGCGAGAAGCGGATATGTGTGGACGGGTTGAACGGATTCGGATATGCAGGAAGAAGCTCGAATGTCGCTGGTGTCTGCTCCGATTGTTTGAGTATTGAGACTGCCATCGGCCCGCGGTAACTCCAGCGAATGGCGTCAAAAATGATCTCCTGTCCTGCGGAGTCGCTCTGATCGCCCAGGCGCACTGAACCTGCACTCCCTTTGGTGAAGTTGTACGTTCCAAGAGAAATCCAGTCATTTTTGTACGCCTTCTGATTCGCAACAACGGTTTGGATGCCGTCGCGGTGTGTAATTTTGTATCGCGAGGCGACTGAGTTGCTGTACGGAACGTATGCGAATACTTCATACGATCCGTCTTTGGAGAGATTGGGCTGCCACACTGCGTAGCAGGTGTCCGATGTATTCGATCCCTTCGTCTTTACAAACCAAAAATGATTGTTCCAACCCAGCGTCCTTTCCTGCCACATGCTGAGAGTTGCCGGCGGATAAAAATTCAGATAGAACGAGTTCCCGAAGACAACATCGTCGACGAGTGTATCCGGCGCAACGGGAGGCGTGTATTGAGTCTTGATGCACCATGCGACACCGGTCAAATTCTGAAAGCCGTTGCTGTATCCCGGCCAATCGTACACTGCTCCTTTGCCGTTCACGCTTGGGTACGCCACATTTTTATTGCCGTATGGATCATTGAAAATTAAGGCGTGATCTGAATAAATACCGCGTGCAATAATAAGATGCCCCGACGATGTGAGCATAACGCACATCGTATACGGTCGTCCTGCATAGATCTCTGATGTTGCATCTGTGTACGGCGGCGCATCAGATTCGGTGGCTTGCAGTTTGTGATTGGTGTAATACCCGGCCATGCGTGTATAGGGACTACCGGTGGACCACATATATCCATATCCACCCCAGGCATAGGCACCGCTGTAGTCGAGCGCCGCAGATGTGTAGCTTGTTGTCCAATAGGTGTATTTGTCGGCCACATAGCTGCCATAAGGACTGTAATGTCCTGCTGACAGGCGGGAGACCCAAATATTCCATGGGCGGAGAATATTGTAATAGGCCAGTACCATCGATGCGGCAGTTGGAGCGCAGGAATAGTAGCCGCTGTGCCAGTTCGGCGTATCATAGACTTGATTTACATACGGAAGATTGATCGTGTCGAGAATCGGTGCCTTCACGTCTTCCAGAGAAACACGTTGTAGTTGCAGAACCGGTTGATACTCCGCAGCCGGCGCCTGTTCTAATCCGGGATTCTGGTCCGACGATCGAATCCGTTTAATAAGGTTCTTTCCAATTTGAGCGCAGAGAATGGAAGATCCGTCGCTGCCGTACGACGGATCTGTTTCACATTGATCAGGAGTAAATGTCAATTGTGTGCGGGCTGTACCATCGAACCGGCATGACCAGATATCGCTGTTGATGAGGCGTTCGCGTTCAGACGTCGTTTTTGCATAAAGAATCGTCGTACCATCCGGTGACCAGCTTGGCGAACTGCCATTCTCCAGCGTGTATGTTTGCAGTGATTGAAGGTCATACACAAAAAGATCGCCGCCGAGACTTGAGTAGAGGAGCTTCGAAGCATCGGGTGACCACTGCGGATTGAAATACCCGCGCGGAAGGGAAGTGAGCTGCGTCTTTTGGCCTGTGGCCAGATCCAGAACAAAAATTTGATCATTAATATTGTTGAATGCGGCGCGGCGGCCATCGGGCGAAATCGGTGCCAGATTTGCATAGACGCCGAGAGCATAAGATGTGGATGTGGTGCCATTCTGCACGACGAGGTTCTCTCCGACTGTGTATGCAATCTTTCCGTCGCTGGAGAAGCTCACTTCACCGCATCGCTCTTTCGGTATAGTGAGCCGCGTGATTCGTCCGGAGGTGATATCGATAAGTGCAGGTGTCTGCTTTCCATCCGTCTCGATAATTTTCACGCCGAGCGTTTGTTTATCGGGTGAATAGGAAACAAAGTTTCCGATGCCGGGTGCAGCGGCGAGTTGCGTCGTGCCTGTTGCCGTTATCAGTGCAAGAGTTGAGCCTAAATTATCGGAGACAACAATGCCGCGGGGTGTTTCCACCGGCCGCCTGGCTGCCAGCAGATTCTCAAAGTCCAGTGTGTCTGTCTTGGAAGGAATGCCGCCGAAGAGTTGTGTGGTGCAGAGAAGTAATAGAGCAAAGTACCGTTTCATGACTGTGCCGCGCCTTCCTGTAATGGAAATAGTACACTAAGATAGGAAGGCTTTTGATGAGTCACAAGCGCAGGACAGACGGTGTTGGCGCCCGGACCACCGGTCGACAGACCGGTGTTTTTTTTACAAGAGTATGAGTTTATGCTGAGTGTGGCGGAAGTGCTCACCACTCTCATCAACCGTCGTCTAATCCTTCGCCGATAGCTTACCCCGCAGTGATGAACTCAGTGATGAGCAGTCTTTGCCACTTGAGCAATTCAAAATCAATTCGACAGTAGGACAGGCGTTCTTGCCTGTCCCAAAAGTGTATAAACCAAAAGCAGCTCAGGCAAGTATGTCCATCCTACTTTAAATTAATTTCCAAATCTGCGGCAACGTGATATCCCCGCTCAATTATTTGTTCGCCCTTGAAAATTCCCCAAGAAGGGAATCCAGCATATCGTTTCGTCATCTGGTAAAGTTCCAGCGCACTATTCGCCACAATCAGGCAGAGCACCTTTCGTGTGTTCGACGGATTCGGGAGAACAACGACGAGTCCGTCATCCGGATCCGTGTACATCTTTCCGTGCCATTGGAACGTATTCTTGCCGAAAACAAGTCCGCATTGTGCCGCCAGCGATTGTGTCAGCTGATTGTCAGCAGCGCCGCCGAGTACGATTAGGTCATGTGAAGCAAGATCTCCATTGTCGACTTCGCTTTCCTTCACAACCGGCAGAAGCCGCTCGGTGAAGATGTCCGCAAGAACTGTCTGATAGCGAAGCGCGAGTGTGTGCTGTGCTTCAATAGTACGTGACGTGCCGTACACGATCAGTGTCTGATGGAAATCGTCAAAGAAATTTGAATAGGTGAAGAACCGATCACGTTCCACCGGTATGTCGTTGCCTGCATTGAATGTGAGCTTCACCGGTCGCTCTTTGGTGAAGAAGGTCGACTCCTGTTCGGCCTCGGCAATTTCCACAGGCAAGAGGGTTACTTTTTTCTCCGTTTCGATACTCACAGACGAAAGGAAGGTGTACGGCTTTGACGATTGCTTCACCGTCAATCGCGTTTGCCAGCCGCTGTCGATTCTTGTCGCTGCCGCTGTGATTGAAACAGTGGGAATATCGTCCCGTTCAATCCACTGCATGATAAACGGGCGAAGCGTCTTGCCGGATATTTTTTCTGCGGCGGCAATAAATTGGGACGTCTTCAGCGGCTTCTCACGATATAGTGTGTGCACGCCATTCATCACACTGGAGAAGACATCATTGCCCAACTTGAGCCGTAGCTGATGCAGCGCATAGGTGCCGCGGATTCTTGGAACAACGTAATCTTTAAATCCGTCATAACGCCGTTGTGCTTTCTCCGGAGTCAGAGTTCCTTCGCGCGATGTTGTGTAGAGGAGCCGACAGTTCATTTCTGCCAGTTGATCTTTGAGAGATGCGGCCGCCGCTTTCGCATCGCCGGGCAGACCGTTCAGCATGTTCCAATAAGCGGCAGTACCGCTCACGAACCAATTATCGGCGTCGGAGGCGGGATACACTGTATTATACCAGAGGTCTTTCGATGCGTACGTGTACCGGTCTTTCACTCCAGAAAGGTCCTGCTCCGGCCGCGCGGCTTCTTTCTTCTGCTCAATATGGTTCGCCTTCATTTTCTCGACGACGTATTTCGGGCTGAATGCTGTATAGCCGAGCGTCAGGTGGGGAATGGCATTCGGATAATCAGACATCAGCCGGCTGTTCTTTTCCGGAAATTTTTCCCGGAGCGTCACTTTGCCGTAGTGAGCAAACAGCATCATCTCCTGTGCCATCGTGCCGGTGGTGACTTTTCCGTCGCAGGCATGCGGACGGTTCACCGGCGACGTCCCCAAAAAGCGCATGGCACTTGGTCCATCAATCACGCCTTTCTCTCTTCGATAATAGTTGAGAAAGGAGGTGTCCCGGTACACGTTGCCGTAAATGAAATCATAAGGTGCATTGGATGCATCGGGGATGTATTCCTTCCGAACTTCCGCATCTTTTGCATTATTGACGCTCCAGTAGAATCCTTTTGTGCCGCCTGGAAAATCATTGGCACCGCTTCTCCACAGCTTGCTCTGCTTTGTGCCGAGCAGCAGAATGGCAATTTCTTTCGACTTGGTGTCGGCGATCAACCAGTCATTGGTGTAGAGGCCATTGTTTTTCTCTGTAAGGATTCTCACGACGTCATCGATACTTTCGCCATACTGTGCCGCAAGGCGAATACGGGAAGATTGCGGAGTGCCGTCGATCTCAAACGGTGTCTGCGCCACCGTCGTTTCACCGATCATGATGCCGCTATCATTAATATAGAAATCGGATCCGGAATGAATGCCGCCGGGGAATGTTTCGTACACGAGTCGATGTCCTTTCGCCGGCTGAAGATCACAAATCACATTCCAATGCACGCCGGTATATCCGTTCCACATGAACAGCTGTCCAAATACGATATCTCCATTTTTGGTGGCCGGCCCGTTCGCGAGGAAGGAGGAACACTTGTGCAGGCGCTCCGGTGCATTGATTTCATCTTCCTGCACGCGGAAACTGCGGCCGCTTATCGGGGTAGTCGTCTTTGCGAGCGCATCGCCCAACTGCCCGAGGTCGACGATGGAATTCATCGTCACCACATCCAGCAAATCGATCGTCCGTCCTGTGACGGTTGCGCCCGCTTTGATGGCGCCGTCAGTGATGCCTTTCATTTCCGTGAGAAGTTCTTCATCAAATTTTCGGAGAAACATCGCATCGGTCAAGGTCCGTTTTTCTGCCCAGGAAATTTTCGGATTGTCGGGATTGTACCGCAGCGCAATGGCGTCCATGTAATTACTGATCTCTTTCGCGAGCAGATAGCCGTATTGGTAACCGCGCTGATATGCATCGCCTTCGATGTGTACAAAAATCCAACCATTGTCAGTATAACGGAATGCCGGCCCAAACCATCGGACGGTTTCCATCGGAATGTATTGAGTAATATCCGTGACTTCTTCCACCGTAACGTCATCAAACCATGCCTTGCCCGTTGCACCGCCATTATACCCGAGGTGAAGCTGCACGCGGTCTTCCTTTTGCGTTGCGAAAAACAGCATGGACACTTGCTGCCACTCTTTTGTTCCACCGACACTCGGTGCATGATTTGTGAAGGGGAATGAGGCCATTGTTACCGTCGCCGGAACGCCGGTCGGATAGCGGGTGCCGGGATCCGAGAAAGCTCGGTCTGTCTTGATCCAAACGCTCAAACGGTAGAGCTTTCCCACTGAGAGCTGAAGCGGGGCGGATTCTGTCGTGGACGAAATCATTCCGGTGTTTTCAATCAGCAAACTGGATGTGCCACTGTGCCGAACCTCCTGCACGAAAGAAGGAGTGCTGCCGATCGTGCGCACCCATCCCCCTGGTTGTTCAAATCCGGAGTTCGGAATCTGCTGGCCGGATGCCGATGTGGGTTGAAGAATGAGCACTGCTAGAAGAGAGATTGCGGTGAAAATGCGATTCATGTGATTTCCTTTTTACGATGACAGATGTGACAATATTGCATCAATATGCAAAGATTTGACAGAAATTCAATCAATTTTCAGTACATTGGAAAGTGATCGCAGATTACGCAGATTCATGGATTAACGCAGAATAGCAGGACCACGATTGTGGGTACGCAGAATAGTAGCTTAATATACAGACATCTGCGCAATCCACTAATCAGTGTAATCTGCGATAGTTGCAGGGATGATGAAGTGAAAAAAGAAAACGACATGGAAGGATTGCTCCTTAATCCCATTGGAGTAATCCGGACACCATTCAAATCAAAATATAGTGCTCCCCGGCAGCCGGCATCTGCAACTGCGTCGAGCGAAGGTGTCATCACCTTGTTCGAGCAGCACAATTACCATCAGGCGCTTGAGGGGATCCGCGGATTTGACTATATCTGGATTCTTTTTTGGTTTCATAAGAATAAAAACTGGAAACCGATGGTTCTTCCTCCGAACGGCGGACGGAAAAAATTCGGAGTCTTCTCAACCCGATCGCCGCATCGACCGAATCCGATCGGACTTTCCGTGTGCCGGCTTCTGGAAGTTGACGGGCTGACACTACGCGTTGAGAATCCTGATATGCTGGACGGCACGCCCGTCCTCGACATCAAACCGTACCTTCCGCATGCGGAGTCTTTTCCCGCTGTGCGTGCAGGATGGATCGAACAGGCCAACGAATCGACTCCGGCGCCGTTTGCAGTGACCATCGCCTCCGAAGTGCGGTGGATGCTCGAAGAAGTGTCAAAAGCAGAATGCGGGGAAGTGCTGACCTATGTCAGCGAAACGCTCGCTCGCGATCCCCAGCCGCATGTTTATCGACGTATCAAGGAAATGGAGGACGGCACATTTGTGATTGCGGTCCGGCGATGGCGAATACTGTTTGTGGTCGAGGGCAAGAACGTCCGCGTCTTCGGTATTTCACGTGCACGGGAGAAGGCGACGAACGATGATGAATAAACGCACAGCAATCGAACTGCTCTGTCCCGCACGGGATTATGAGACGGGGATTGTCGCGATCAACCATGGCGCTGATGCCGTGTACATCGGGGCGGCGAAATTTGGAGCCCGCTCCGATGCCGGCAATCCAGTGGCGGATATTGAACGCCTGGCGGCATACGCACATCGTTTCGGCGCGCGCGTGTATGTGACGCTGAATACGCTGTTGTACGATGACGAGCTTGATGAAGCGCGCACGCTTGTCGGTCAGATCCACGATGCAGGCGCTGATGCGCTGATTATTCAGGACATGGCGCTGCTGGAAATGGATTTGCCACCCATTCCTCTCTTCGCAAGCACGCAAACGCATAACTACAACGTCGACCGGATTCAATTTCTGGAGCGGGTGGGGATTCAGCGTGTGATTCTGGCGCGTGAACTTACTCTCAAGCAGATCGCAGAGATTCGCAAACAGACTTCTGTTGAGTTGGAGTTCTTTGTTCATGGTGCACTCTGCGTCAGCATGAGCGGCCAGTGTTATTTCAGTCAGGCAGTTAAGGAACGAAGTGCAAACCGGGGCGAGTGTGCGCAGATGTGCCGCCTTCCGTATTCGCTGATTGACGCCAACGGAAAGGTGCTTGCATCCCATCAGCACTTGCTTTCTCTGAAAGACCTGAATCTTTCGGATCGTCTGGCTGATCTTCTCGCCGCCGGGATCACATCGTTCAAGATTGAAGGTCGATTAAAAGAAATCTCCTACGTAAAAAATGTCACCGCATTTTACCGATTGAAGCTCGACTCGATTCTCGAAGGTCGCAAAGACCTGCGGAGATCATCCTCCGGAACGACCTATTTCCTCTTCCAGCCGGATCCGGAAAAGACGTTTAATCGGGGAACGACGAGTTACTTCATCAAAGGGCGGCGGCCGGAGATAGCGTCGCTGCGGACACCAAAATCGATGGGGAAAGCGCTCGACCGGGTTACAGGTATCGACGACCGCTCATTCACGATCGAAAGCGCCGAGCCGCTGCATAACGGCGACGGGATTTGTTTCTTTGATGAGGATGATGAACTTTGCGGCGTGAATGTGAATACTGTTGCAGACGGGCGCGTGACGCCAAACGACATGGCCGGTATCCTGCCCGGAACTCTTCTCTATCGCAACTACGATCATGAGTTTGTGAAGATGCTCAAAGGGGACACTGCGCGGCGAAAAATCGGCGTCGTGTTCACGCTCGCCGAATCGCCGGATGGTTTCATTCTGACCGGGGTGGATGAGGATGGATTTCGGGGAGAAGCCGCCGTTGTGCATCCAAAGAAAGCGGCAAAGAAGCCGGAGACAGCACGCGAGACCATTCTGTCGCAGCTCTCAAAGTTGGGAGATTCGATTTTTGTCCTCTCGGATATCACTGTCGATATGTTGCAGGTTTTCTTTATTCCGGCAAGTATCCTGAACCAATTGCGACGCGAGTGCGTTGCCGCTCTTGAAACGGAACGGAGCAGACATTCTGTGCCGTTGCAGAAGAAAATGATCCCGAACGACGTCCTGTATCCGATTCAGCGGATAGACTATTCATATAACGTTGTCAATAAACTGTCGGCGCGTTTCTATGCAAGGCACGGAGTCGAATCAATCGAGCAGGGATTTGAATTGCAGCAGGATGCGTCAGGGAAGGCGTTGATGACAATGCGCCACTGTCTGAAATTTCAGGCGGGCCTTTGCCGGGGCGATTGCGGCGGGAATGAACAGTTATTCCTCACAGACGGGAAGAACCGGTATGCGCTGGAGGTCGATTGCGATCAATGCATCATGAAGATCATAGCGCCCTAGCAGAAGTCTTGCAATTTCTTCTTTCCACTCTAACGAACAGCGAAGGACGCATCAAGCGCCATTCTTGTTCACGGGATGTGTGATTCGGGGCGACTGAACGTCCTTCAAACCTGGGGCTACAACAAATCGAGACCTCTGAAAAAGTCATTGCGTGGAGCGAAGCGACGAAGCAATCTCTTCAAAACAAACGAAAACCAAGATTGCTTCGACATCCTTCGACTGCGCTCAGGACAGGCAAAACGTCTCGCAATGACTTAACCCTGTTGTTTTTCAGAGGTCTCAAATCTTATGAACGAGGGCGAGCTCTTGATTTTGTTCTGCTAATTGAACATGTTTTATGTGAAAATGGCTCAGTGTGCCTGCTTTTCAATGATAGAAGGAGTTAATATGAGACTGAGTGCGCGAAACAAACTTAAAGGCAAAATAGTCGCGGTGGAAGAGGGTTTGATCACCGCAAAAGTGAAGATCGATTTGGGAAATGGAAATGTCATCACTTCCATTATTTCCCGTGAAGCTGTTGCGGATCTGGATCTGAAGGTCAATGATATTGCCTACGCAGTCATCAAGTCCACCGAAATCATGATCGGCAAAGACTAATCCCACACCATGATGGGAAGAATAGAAATTGAATTCCAGATTTTCGTCAAGCGTGACGGACGGCAATTGCTGGGGCCCGGGAAAATTATCCTACTGCGTGAAATCCATCGCAGCGGCAGCATGCGCATGGCGGCAAAGGAATTGAAAATGTCTTACCAGCATGCATGGTCTATCATAGACGAAATGAATCAGGTTGCCCCGTATCCCGTAGTGATTAAGCAGCGGGGTGGCACAGGCGGTGGAGGTGCAACGCTCACAGAATATGGCAAGAGAATTTTGTCAGAGTTCCAGATTATCGAAGCGGAAGTGCAGAAGTTCTTGAAGCGATTGAATACGGAAATTAACCTATAAATTTTTTTTACCTGGCGTTATCTCCATTGCGAGATAACGGATGCCACCACGACATCTTCGCGACATATGAGTATTTCTATAAATCAATCTGTTCATCATTATCCTCTTGAATGAATAAGGACGCTAAAATGCTTTTACCCATTACTTATACGCCGATAGGAATTATCCGAACTCCGTTCACCGGCATAGCAGGCATGCCCTTGCAGCCATCCGGTGCACAAGATGTTTTTGGAACGATAGAACTGAATCCAGAACTGAGTCTTGGACTACGCGATCTGGAAGGCTTTTCACATATCATCCTTTTATATCACTTCCATTGTGTTACTGAGTGCAAACTTATGGTTGTTCCTTTCTTGGATGATGTTCCACACGGCATTTTTGCAACACGTGCGCCGATACGTCCGAATGCGATTGGAATTTCCACCGTGCGGTTGGAGAAAATCGAACAAAACATTCTTCATGTCAGCGGGATCGACGTTCTCGACAAAACACCTTTGCTGGATATTAAACCATTCTATCCGGGATATGATAACCGGATCGATGCGAAGAGCGGATGGTTGGCAAGAAAAAAAGATGTTGATATCGGAAGCGTCAGATCAGACGACCGATTTGTGTCCAAGTCGCATACTTCCACAAACAAAACAGAGCAACAATCAGCGGAGGATGACAAATAGCCCGATTCTATTATCACAAATCACAAAAAACATATCATATAACACTAGTGTCCAACTGTTGTGATTTTGAATTGCTGTAAATCGTTACTGTATACATCGTTGCACGGAAAAACGGGTGTTTTCGATTTGAATTCTGTTCTGGGAAATTGCTATCCTTCAGGGCAT
>Ga0182027_10003431_pt1 | contig 25155 bp, 22 predicted proteins | sample 712E1DmetaG_FD_121300 | JGI IMG/M metagenome (GOLD analysis project Ga0182027, IMG submission 121300) | Permafrost microbial communities from Stordalen Mire, Sweden - 712E1D metaG (Illumina Assembly) | ecosystem: Environmental > Terrestrial > Soil > Wetlands > Permafrost | place: Sweden...
ATATATGTGTGCTTCCATAGGGTGTCCATGAGTTCCTCCTCGCAAAAGATTGCGAGAAGTTCGGTAACATTTCAAATGAGTTGACGATCCCATGGTGGGTAACATTTTATGTGAGTTGATACGTCCGGTGGCGTTCAAGGCTCGTAAATTGTAAACTTACGGCCGATGACGGCCAACGGCATGACAAAGGGGATAGGGCAAATGGGAAATGGTAAATGGGGCAAAACGCTTCTCACTTTTGCCATCTGCCTTTTGCCATCCGCCGTCCTGTTGGCCGCTGATTCAAAGCCTCCGGCGGAGCCTCCCTTCGCGATTCCCTCGCGTAACGGCGATATTACCGATTACAACCCCGGCAGTGAAAATCCTCCGCGTCAGGTCATCGTCATGATTCAGGACCTCCACGCCAACGTCGGTGTCCAGAAAAATATCGCCGCTATTCTCTATCGGCTTTTGCGGACCAACAAAATCCCTTCGCTGCTCGTCTGTGTAGAAGGAGCGTCCGGGGAAGGCGATGTTTCCCTGCTGCGCAGCCTGCCCGGATTTGTGCGTCACGGATTTGAGGCCATGCTGCTCCACAAGGCCTACCTGACCGGGGCCGAACTGGCGGCCACCGAGGCCGCCGCCGATTGGCCGCAGCAGCAGAACGTGATCTTGAGTCGCGTGAAATCCTGGTTCAGTTCCAATCGCCAGATCGGACCTGTCTCCATTTCTCCGATCCTCCTCTGGGGAGTCGATGATCCGGATCTCTATCGCAAAAATTGGAGAGCCGCGAAGTTCGTCGATCGCACGCATTACCAAGCGCTGGAAGAACTCAAGTCGACTCGGCAGATGCTCAGTCCCGGCGCGGCAGGTCCTTTAAAGAAACATCTGGATTTACTGGTCAAGATGCTGCTTTTGCGACTCCAGCCGAAGGATTATCAGGAGTATCTGAAGGGCCGGGCATTGGATCCCCGCGGGTCGCCGTCATATGAAGCCACCTTGAAAGCCGCCGAGACCTATTATGTCGCGGCCCAGCAGCGTTCCGCTGCCATGGTTCAAAATCTCATCAACCGTATGGGAAAAACGCCGGGATACACCGTTCTGGTCAGCGGGGGATTCCATACGCAGGAAATGGCGCAGGCGCTCAAAGCGCGCAACGCGACGTATGTGGTGATCACTCCCCGTGTCACCGTTCTGGATCAGGACGAAGCCTACAAAGCAAGGTTACGGGAAGAAGAGTAGACCTGCAGGGGCGCACCGCCGTGCGCCCGTTCCATCTCTAGAAAGATTTCCCAACCATCGAGCCCTGCGCGAACACGGGAGGGTGCACGGCGCCGTAATGAGCCCTGTCCCGCAGGACGTAGTCGTTGGTGATCGCTTCCACCGGAGACCAGAACCAGCCGTTCGGATCCCATATTTGAGCGAGCGGATAGTGGGTGACGACCTGCTGAAAGGCCCGCAGCGCCTGCGCGTAATTCCCTTTCTGGTCCTGCGCCCGGCCAAGAATGAAGTAAGCGGCGGCCACATCATTTAACGCCCAATACTTGAAAATCACCTTGCTGTCTGAGGCGCCGCTGTATTCCACAAGATGGCCTACTTCTTCCCGCTTTTTCTTCTGAAGGTAAAGAGCCTGAGGGGACCACTCGTCGATGGTGGCCTGGGCCTGAAGGATGGCCTGGTCCCACTTTTCAGTGTTCAGGGCTTTCCACGCTTCCGCTGTCATGTCTTCGGAGTTCCCATAGAGAATCCCGGGGCCGCGCTCCGCCAGATGGATATTCTGCGGAAGTGAAACCGGGACACGCGCAATGGAAGCAATCGAGCGGCCCGCGATCGGATCGATCCCGAGTCCGGCATAGCATCGCCAGATTCCGGCGATGAGGGAGACGGCCGGTCCTTTCCCGGATTCCTTGGGCGCTCCCCAGCCATAACGGAAAAATTTTCCAGGCGTGGCATACGGATAGGCGCTCAGGTCGTGGGCCTCTCCAAGCGCGGCATGGTCGAATTCGCGTGTGAGCTTTTCCGCCTTCTCCATATCGATGGCCGCCTGGCCCGGATGGCCCGTTTTGGCGGCGTATTCAGCCAGCTGGCTCCAGGCCAGGATATATTGGCCGAGGCCTTCATACCAGATGACCCGATGCCGGTCTCCCTCGGGACGGTTGATTTGCTCGGGATGCATCCGCAGATCGGCATAAGTCCGGTCGGCTTCATTCTGATCCGTAGGATCAACGCCCTGCTGGTCTCCAACCGTCACTTCGAATTTCTTTGCCGCTTCTTCCATCAGACGTTCCGCATCGATGCCCCGCGCGGCCAGGCGCCGCGGCCCGATCGCGGAAATAAGCCAGGTGACCGTGTCGAGAGCGGCCATGCGGTCTGGTCCTCCGGGGTTGATCCCGCGCAGCATCCTGCCCTGACGGGTGTCGTACGCGACATCCAGCAGCCAATGTTCGACATGATCCCGCTCCGTCGTGATGGCGGCCCGGGCGTTCTTCTCGAGCCTGGGATTTCTCAGGAGTTCAGTCAGAAAGGCATAGTAGCTCAGATTGTTTTCCGTGGAAAAAATCCGGCTCCAAGCCGCGCCATAGGGGTCATTATGCGCGGCCATGGCGATCCCCCCGTTTTCATGGGGAACGGTATTGGCCAGCCAATATTCAATATCGAGAGCGAATCGAAGCGCTTCGGCGTCCTTGTTCCGGTTCGCGAGGGTCGCGGCGAAGAGCCCGGCCCAGGCGTTAGGACCGGAATGGATCGTTCCTTCGATTCCTGGAGTACCGAAATCGGCGTTATAAAAGTTGGCCAACCCGCGCATTCCATGGGTCACGCCTTGCCGTTCGGGACCCGCCGCCCAGGCGTTTTTAAAGAAGCGAAAAAGCTGGTCTGCGCGCTCCCGGTCGCCGAAATGAATCGCCAGGAGTCCCATGGCGGCCTGCTCATAGGTAGAGGCCTGCTGTGAAAGTTTAAGGTCGGCGGAATCCGGGAAACTGCGAAAGAGCCCCGTTTTCGCCGTCCAGTGGGTTTCGACCAGGCGGCGGTAAATCGCATCGGCATGTTCCGGTGTGATAAGTTTTCGTGCGAATGTCGCGGCCGCCGGGGAGGTCCGGCTCACGGGCACCCCAAAAAGCTGTTGAGATGGAATTGAGGCGGTGATAATTAACGAGATGACGACATGAATGTTGCGCGGCAAAAACATAAAAAATGAGCTCCTTATTCTGTCGGGACGCCCTTCTCGGAGCCATGCATATAACGGAACTTCTGGTGAGTGTCAAGGGGAAAATGTTAAGCGGTCTTAAGCGGTGCTGCTATCGTCCGACCCAGTGGCATCCCTGGGCGATGAGCATTCCGGCATAAGTGCCGATGACATTGCCGGAGATCGCGAGCAGAAGTCCCAGAGGAGCAAGGGAAGGGCGATAAACGCCTGCGACAATAGGGGTGGAAGCTGTCCCTCCTATATTAGCCTGGCTGGAGGTAACCAGGAAGAACATGGGGACACGACAGACATACCCGTACATCAGGAGCAGGGCGGCATGGATGGAGACCCAGACGTAGGCCATTGCGATCAAGAGCGGCGCTTGAAGAATGTATTGCAGCCGCGCCTTGGATCCGATCGCGGCCAGAAGCAGATAGAGACAGAAATACCCCCAGCGTGAAGCGCCATAACGTTCCAGGCGCGCGGCAGGCGTGAGAGACAATCCGACGCCGACGATTGTGACGAGCAGAAAGGCCCACCCTGAGGCCGAGAGAGACTCCGTCTGCGGCAGACGTTCCGCGGCTCGCAAGCAAAGAAGCCCGATTCCAATCCCGAAGGCAATGAGCCAGATCGCGTGCCAAGCGGAAGGCTTGGCGACGTTTTCCCTCTCGGGGGATGACGATGTGAGAGAAAGCCGTTTGACTACATCATCCAGCGTCGACATATCCGCTTTTACCCAGCGGTCCCACACTTCCTGCCAGGGGGCCAGGGCCACCAGGAATCCCATCCAGGAATACGTAATGACCGTATCAACAATAACCATCGGGGCAAAGACATTATCGGGCGCATGCAGCCCTTCTTTGACCGCCAGCATATTCGCGCTGCCGCCGATCCAGCTGGCCGAAAGCGCGCCGACCCCTTTCCAGGTTTCCGGCGGAAGCCAGCGCGCGAAAAGGGCGTAGGCGCCGACCGCTCCGATGGCGATCCCTGCCGCTCCCACGGCCATCGCCGTCAAAGCGGTCGGACCCAGTTTCATGATCGCCGGCAAATTAATATTCAGGAGAAGAAGAACCAGGCAAGCGCAAAGCACATAGGTGGTGAGAAAATCATAAACCCTGGAATGATCCGGCAGAACACCGCAGGTCGCCAGGATCATCGGGATAAAGTAACACCAGAAGGCGCTGGGAAGATAATGAAAAACCTTACGAAAGGCCGGAGCCCTTTCCAGGGACGGCAGGGCGATCACAATCAGCAGGAGGAGAGAGGCAAGGACGAAAGGATTCTGAATCACATCCCGATTCCGGCGCGGATCGTCTTCACTGAGAATTTGGGGCCCTTCACCAGAAATCCTCCCCGGGGCAAGAGCGAATCAAGCAGGAAGACGGAATCAAGGTCGACCCACTCAAAAGCGCCGGTGCCGCAGGCCAGGTGCACGCTGGCGGCCAGTCCCAGCTTGGATTCTTCCATGCAGCCGATAGAAAGCCGCTTCTTAAAGCGCTGGGCGATATGAATGATGTCCAGCGCTCCCAGAAGGCCGCTCTTCGCCACTTTGATATTGACCCCATCCGCCGCTTCGGCTTCAAAAACCCGGACGGCGTCGGCGGCGGTGAGTACGGATTCGTCGGCCAGCAGCGGGACGTGCGTTCGCTGCCGGAAGAGCCGCATCGAGCGAAGATCGTGTTTGCGAAAAGGTTGTTCGAAAAACACGAGAGGAATCTGCGCCCGCTTCATCCGGTGGGTGAAGTCGATCGCCTGCGACAGGCCGAATCCCTGATTCCCGTCGGCTACCAGCGCCGCTTTCGGGGCCGCTTTGTGAACGGCGCGCATCCGCTCGAAATCTTCCCCCGGCACGGCCCCATTTAGCTTGATCTTCAAATGCCGGAATCCCTTTTTCACCGCGCGGCGCGCCTGGTGGGCGAGCTCCTGGGGCGTTGCGATGGACAAGGTCAGATCGGTTTCAACCGCTGCGATTTTTCCGCCGAGGAAGCTGGCGAGTGATTGATGGAGCGTCCGGGTGTAGGCGTCGAGGATCGCGCATTCCATGGCCGCCGCCGCGGTCGGGTGAAAGGACTGGAGGCGCCAGGCCGCCGCCACCAGATCGCGATAATTCTCGACGGGTTTGCCGTACAGTTCCGGGATCAGGCTTTTGAGGCCCCGCAGCATATTCTCCTGGCCCTCGGTCGGCATGGCGATCGAGGAGGAGGCTTCCGCGAGCCCGCGCATTCCGTTGGAGAGCGTCAGTGTGATCCGGACATTGTGAGTTTCGGTTTTGCGGCCGCCGGCGGTAATAAAGGGATTCAGGAGCTTGAAGGATACCGGCTTGATCTCAATGGATTGAATGGTCGCCATAACTAATGCAGAAAGCTCCCGAAATATAGGACTCGTTCTCCGACGCGGTCTCCAGATTCTACTTCATCCGGGGCTTTCCCATATTTTTCTTTGAATGATATTTCCCGCACGACCATCCCGGTCTGAGGCGCTTCGATGATCTGTCCGTTGCCCGCATACAGCGCGACATGCGTGATCTTCCTGGGGTTGTCGGCTTTGGCGGAGAAGATCAGATCCGCTGGCTTCAGTTCCGTGCGCTTGATCGGTTTGGCCTTCATCCATTGTTCGTGCGCGTCGCGGGGAATTTGAGTCCAATGTTTGCGGTAGGCCAAATGAACGAGTCCGGAACAATCAATACCGCTTTTCGAGAGACCACCCCAAAGGTAAGGGGTTCCGATGGCTTTTTGAGCGAACTGAATAATGTCTACGGGCCCCAATGAGATTCCCATCTTTTCTGGGCCACTATCTCTGCGATATCCAAGGGACTTGCTCAGGATCCACCCTGGGTATCCTTCCCATTTGTTGTGGTGCGTGAATTCAGGTTGTTCGACCGCTTCGATGCGTGCCCAGGGGCCGCTGGATTCGTGGATCAGCACGAGCTCGCCGGAAAGAACTTGCGTTTCACGCAAGGTGTCGGCCGGCTTTTCGTCGGTCTTCAAAGGCCGGCTCCAGACGTCCGCGACAGAGACCACGACGACGGCGGACCCCGGTCTGACGGCCAAAGACGTCATGGGGATTATGGCCACGGCCACCGCCATGGGGAATCTGAATCTCTTGATCACTCAGGTATGATATATTTTCGTTAATGAAAATTACCTTCCTTTCCGATGCCGGCAGCTGGAAAAACGCAGCGATCGGCGGTTTGGCGAAGCGGCTCCAGAAAAAAAGACATCGGGTTGTCCGCGTGCACAAAGTGGAAGCCGTTCCCCGGGGAGACATTCTTTTTATTCTCGGTTTTTTCAAGATAGTCCCGCTTTCCGTTCTGATACGGAACAAAACCAACATCGTGGTCCATGAAAGCGCTCTGCCGAGAGGGCGCGGATGGTCTCCGGCGACCTGGCTGGTCCTCGAAGGCGCCAGGGAAATCCCGATGACTTTGTTTGAAGCGGTTGAAAAAGTCGATGCGGGACGTATCTACTTGCGCGGGAAAGTCAGACTCAAGGGAAACGAGCTTCTGCCGGAAATCCATGAAAAAGTGGCGGACGGCATCATGCGTCTCTGCGAGACTTTTGTGCGCTCCTGGCCGGCCGTCTTGAGAAAGGGAACACTCCAGAAGGGGCAACCAACGTATTATCCGAAACGCACCCCGCTCGATTCGCGCCTGGATCCGAGGCAGTCCATCGCCAGGCAGTTTAACCTTCTGCGTATCGTCGATAATCAATCGTATCCCGCATTCTTTACCCATCGCGGGTGTACTTACATCCTCAGGATAGAAAAGAAAATCTGATCAGCGGGCGGCAGGCGCCTGAGTTGATGCGGCTGCCGTCCCCGCACCTCTGCGAATAGAATCGGGGGCGGCAGGCGCCTGAATTGATGCAGCTGCCGTCCCCGCAGCTCTGCGAATAGAATCGGGGACGGTTGGCGTGGAGGGCGTGACGGTGTAACGTTCCAGCGCGGCGGAGACCTTCCTATTCAGTTCCGGATAATTGGTGCTGACGTCGCGCAGGTCCGCGACACGCGCCTGCCCCTCTTCCGTCGCCTTCGGCCCGCCGTCCGCCCGCTTAACGAACTCCTCAATGTAGGCGAGACTCGAAGTGATATAGGTCGTGGCCGCCTGGTGGCGGTCGGCCAACAGTTTTTTGCGTTTTTTCTTGATCCTTCGCGGGACATAGACCGCCATCAGATCATCATAGGCCTGGAGAGAGACGTCGGACGCCGCCTCCATGCGGCCCTTCTGCAGGAGACCTTGCGCGAGGGCCAATTCCCTCAGGGATTTGTCATAGGGATCTCCCACCTGGAGCGGTTCGATCGGGGTAATGGGCTGAGTGGAAACCGTCAAACCGCCCTCCGGGATGATCCCTTCGGCTTCGGTGTCCACCGCGGGACCCGGCTGGTCGACATCATTGTTTTCCGGCCGGGAAGTATCCGAAGCGGCCAAAGGAAAACAAGCGAAGGAAATGAAGAAAAAAACGATGCACAACTGGCGATTCATGCAGTCGGGAGTATTATATAATCGACCGTCGTGAAAAGAACTATTTATTGCGGCGATTTGCGTAAAAACCATACCGGCCAGGCGGTCACGCTGTGCGGCTGGATCCACAGCCGCCGCGATCACGGCGGCGTGGTGTTCTGCGATCTGCGGGACCGGTCCGGGCTTGTCCAGATCGTTTTCCATCCCGAGAAGGCCGATCTCTTCAAAAGCGCGGCTCAGCTGGGCGGCGAGTATGTCGTGCAGGTCACCGGCAAGGTCAGCCCCCGCCCGGAAGGGACCCGCAATCCCAATCTTGGGACGGGGGACATCGAAATCGAAGTCGAATCCCTTGATATCCTGAACACCTCCAAACCGCCGCCCTTTGAAATTTCCGATTATTCCGAAGCGGGGGAAGATGTGCGTCTCCGCTATCGTTTCCTCGACCTGCGCCGCCCGCCGCTCCAGGCCAACATGATCAAGCGCAACCGCATCACTCAGGAAATACGGCAGTCGCTGGTGGCCGATGGTTTCCTCGAGATGGAGACCCCCTTTTTGACGAAATCAACCCCGGAGGGTGCCCGGGACTTTCTGGTCCCCTCGCGCCTCCACTCCGGGAGCTTCTACGCCTTGCCCCAGAGCCCCCAGCTGTTCAAACAGATCCTGATGGTCGCCGGCTACGATAAATATTTTCAGGTGGCCCGCTGTTTCCGCGATGAAGACCTGCGCGCCGACCGCCAGCCGGAGTTCACTCAGATCGATCTCGAAATGTCTTTTGTGGACGAGCTCGACGTCATGCAGGTCGTGGAGCGCTTTGTGTCGAAAGCCTTTTCCGCCACGCTGGGAATTCCGTTCCCGGGCCCGGTGCCGCGGATGTGCTACGACGAAGCCATGGGCCGGTTCGGGTCTGACGCTCCGGATACCCGCTACGGCATGGAGTTGTCCGATCTTTCGGAGATCGTCAAAACGTCCGGTTTTAAGGTTTTCGCGGGGACCGTCGCGTCCGGAGGCACCGTTCGAGCGATTTCAGTCCCGGGCGGTGCGGCCTTCTCCCGCAAAGACACGGACGACCTGACCCAGTGGGCTAACACCATGGGCGCCAAAGGGCTTGCCTGGATCAAGTGGACGGCGAACGGCCCTGAATCTCCGATCGCCAAATTTTTCAAGCCGGAAGAATTGAACGCCATCCGGGAGAAAGCGCAGGCCAAGGAGGGGGACATCACCTTTTTTGTCGCCGACACCCAGGCGGTCGCTTTCAAGGTCCTCGGTTTTCTTCGTAAGCGTATGGCCGAGAAACAGAAACTCATCCCCGAGGGAAAGTGGAATTTTCTCTGGGTGGTGAAGTTCCCATCCTTCGAGTGGGACGCGGAAGTCAAACGCTGGAACGCGGTCCATCATCCTTTTACCTCTCCTCGTCCGGAGGATTGGCCTGTCCTGCGCGACGCCGTCTCCACGGGAATCGGCGATCCATCTAAGACGCCGCTCGACAAGGTCCGTGCCCGCGCCTACGATCTCGTTCTCAATGGCACCGAAATCGGCGGCGGCAGCATCCGTATCCACAACACCGACAACCAGGACCTCATTTTCAAGCTGCTTCAAATTCCTCCGGAAACCGCCCAGCTGCAGTTCGGGTTCCTGCTGGAAGCCCTCGCGTATGGCGCGCCCCCGCACGGCGGATTTGCCCTCGGTCTTGACCGCTTCGTCGCGCTCCTCATGGGAGAGCCTTCGATCCGAGATGTCATCGCTTTCCCCAAGACCCAAAAAGGCCAGGACCTCATGTCCAATGCCCCTTCGCCGGTGTCCCCTTTACAACTGCGCGAATTAGGCATTAAATTGTCGTAATGGTGACGAAGAAAGTCCACCTTTCGGGGTCGGACGAAGCGTTACGGTTGTTCGGCCAGCATGATCAGAACCTGCGCGCGCTCGAACAGGAATTCGGCGTGCAGATCTTCGGCCGCGGCGAGGTGCTCTCCATCCGCGGGGCACCGGGAAAAGTCGAAAAAGCGCTCATCGCTCTAGACGAGATGCGCGACACTCTCATTTCGGGGTCTGACCCAACGGCGCAGCACAGTCGAGATTCGGGTCAAACCCCAATTCAGGAAACGGTTCAGGCGACCTATACGAACGCTCTGGGCAAGTCTGTTCGGCCGCGCACGCCAAACCAGAAAGCCTATGTGAGTGCCATCGGCTCCCATGATCTCGTGGTGGGGATTGGGCCCGCCGGGACCGGCAAAACCTATCTGGCGGTCGCCTGCGCCCTGGCGGCGCTCAAAGAAGACAAGGTCTCCAAGATCGTTCTCACGAGACCCGTGGTCGAAGCCGGAGAAAAGCTGGGTTTTCTGCCCGGGGACTTCTACGAGAAGGTGAATCCTTATCTTCGTCCCCTTTACGACGCTTTTTATGCCATGCTGGGGCCGGACCGGTTCCGGCTCTACCGCGATGAGGAGACCATCGAGATCGCACCCTTGGCCTACATGCGCGGCCGCACGCTGGAAAACGCCTTCATCATCCTGGACGAGGGGCAAAACGCGACTCCGGAACAGACCAAAATGCTCTTGACGCGCATGGGTCAAGGATCCAGACTTGTGGTGAACGGCGATATCACGCAGATCGATCTGGCTTCAAAGAAAATGTCCGGCCTGATTCAGCTCCCCATGATTCTCAAGGGCATCCCCGGCATTCAGGTCATCCACTTTACGCAGGAAGATGTGGTCCGCCACCCGCTGGTGAAGGAAATTTTGCGGGCGTATGATGACTGGGAGAAACAGGGGGAGTCGAGGTAACCCATGGGTAAATGGTGGCTGAGCGGTATCAAGCGAGCACTGCAATCAATGCTGGACTGGGTGCGCCGGGCGGAGGATCAGAGTCCACGCAAGAAAGCCCCTTCGCTTCTGGCGCGACAGGTGCATATCCCGACGCCGATCGTGACCCTCGGATCCGCCGCGGTGCTCTTCGCGATGCTCCTGCCCCAGGTGGGCTTTACCTTGTCCAAGATTACCGCGCTGGCCGGCCTGATCGCTGTTCTCACGCTTTTCTTCGTGCTCTACATCCGCATCGACCTGCCGCAGTTCGCCAACGATGATGAGGCGGTCTTCCTGATCGGCTTCTGCATGGTGTTCGGGGTGGGGATGGTGGAGCTCTTTCAGCGTTTCGAAAATTTTTCTCCGTACGCCGTTCCCATCGGCGCGATCACGATCCTGGTGACGCTCCTCCTGCACATCCGCCTGGCTTTTCTCATCGGCGTCATGCTGTCGCTTTTCTGCGGCGTGCTTTACGGACTCTCCTTTAACGCGGTGTTCGTGGCCTTTTTCTCCAGCATGGCGGCCATGCTGGCGTCGCACCATGTCCGTCACCGGTCGGATATTGTCCGTGCCGGATTTCATGTTTTCTGGGTGACGGCCGTGTGCCTGTACGGCCTGGGGCTCTTTTATCTCTGGGGAACGCCGCAGGTTCTGCAGCGCATCTTCTGGGGCGGCGTGAACGGGGCCTTGTGCGTTCTTTTGTCCCTCGCGCTCCTGCCGGTCCTGGAGTCCTTCTTTTCGCGCATCACGCCCATTACGCTTCTGGAAGTGGGGGATTTTAACCGGCCGCTCCTGCGGCGGCTCATGATCGAGGCGCCGGGAACCTATCACCACACCCTCCTCGTCTCCGCTTTGGCGGAACAGGCGGCGGAAGCGATCGGGGCCAATTCTCTGCTGTGCCGGGTCGGCATGTACTATCACGATGTCGGAAAACTGGAGCATCCGGATTACTTCATCGAAAATCAGACGATGCGCCGCAGCCCCAAGGATAAGGCGGAGTTCCATGACAAGCTGAATCCCTCGATCTCCAGCCTCGTGATCGTGTCCCACGTCAAAGACGGGGTGGCCCTGGCGCGCAGCTACAACGTGCCGGAGGAAGTGGTGCGATTTATCCCGGAGCATCACGGGACCAGCCTCATCAAATATTTTTACATGCAGGCCCTGGAACAGGGCGACGAAGAGGCGCCGCCGACGGACGCTTACCGGTATCCCGGGCCCCGGCCTCATTCCAAGGAATCGGTGATCGGGATGCTCGCCGATTCGGTGGAAGCGGCCAGCCGCGCGATGGAAGATCCGACCTATGAACGCCTCAGAGGTCTCGTCGAAAAAATCGTCAACAGCAAATACATGGATGGACAGTTTGATCAGGCGCCGATCACGCTGGAAGACCTGCGCAAAATCATCGACAGCTTCGCGGCGTCTTTGTCTGCGATCTACCATGTCCGCATCGAGTACCCGGAGATGCCCGAGAAAGACAATCCTCTGCCCTTCCCGCCGCGGTCGTCGTCTGAAGCGGAATGAAAGAGCCGTTGGTCCAGTTCACTCTGCTGAAATCCACCTTCATCCCGCGCCACGCCGTCTCCAGGCAGGATTTTCAGGCGCTCGCGGCCTTTGCTCTTGGCCGGCAGGGAGTGAAGGGGCCTGTCGAGCTCACGGTGGATCTTACGGGGCACAAAAGAATCCAGGAGCTGAACCGCCGTTTCCGGGGGGTCGACCGCACGACCGACGTCATTTCGTTCCGGAACGCTCCTCCTCCAGCGCTTGAAGGGGATCTTGCCATCAACGTCCATCAGGCCGTGATCCAGGCCAAAAAATGGCGCCACTCGCCGCGCCGCGAAATGCGGCTTCTTCTCATCCACGGGATTCTGCACCTCTTGGGCTATACTGATTACGAGCCCGGTCCCCGGCGGCGCATGTTCAAGCGGCAGAACGCGCTTCTGCGGAGCTGGGAAAGGAATCATTCCTGATGCCCTATACCTTCGAATTTCTCATCATCGGCGTGATGCTGGTCTTCAATGCCATTTTTACGGCATTTGAAATGGCGTTGGCGTCCGTTTCTCAGGCCAGGCTTCTGGTGCTCGTCGATCAAAAGAGGGCCGGGGCAGCCTCGGCGCTTTATCTTAAAGAACGTCTGGGCTCAAGCCTGGCCGTGGCCCAGGTCGGGATTACTTTAGCCGGAGCCATCGCGGCCGCTACCGGCGGCGCCGGCGTTCAAGAATCCATTGCGCCTCGCCTCCACGAGGCCTGGCAGCTGTCTCACAATGCCGCACAGGCATTGGCTGTTATTTTCTGCGTCATCCCGCTGAGTGCCGTCACGATCGTCTTCGGGGAATTGATCCCTAAAATATTTGCGATTGAGAATAAGGAATGGGTCTGTCTAAGGCTGGCGCCGGTCATGCGCGGGTTTGCGGCGGCCATCTGGCCGGTCGCACATTTCTTTGAATGGATCGTCACCTCCATCCTCCTCTTCGGTCGGAAGAAATACCAGGGCAAGATGGATGAATGGGTGGATATCCCCGGATTTCACGAGCTCCATGCGGCGGTATCGCTCGCCCGGACGAAGCACTTGATGGGCGCGCAGGAAGAAAAAATCGTGATGTCCGCCGCCCAGCTGTCCCGGCGCCGGATTGATGAGATCATTCTCCCGGCGCGGGACATTTCGATGATCCCCTCCGGGCTGAGCCTGGCCGAAGCGCTCATCCGGGCGCACCTCGATCTGCATACGCGATTTCCCATCAGCGCCGAAGAGAACAATCCGCAGACGATCGAAGGCTACATCACGTTCAAAGACCTGGTGTCCGCGCTCAAGATGCACGCGGCCACGCCCACCGTCAAAGGGATTGCGCGTCCGATCAAATGGATTTTCGCGGACATCCCCATCTCGCAGGTTCTGGAGCAGATGATGCGCGAAAAGCTCCACATCGCCATCGTGGCATCCCGGGAGGACCGCGTCTTGGGACTCATTACCCTGGAAGACATTATTGAAGAGTTGGTGGGGGATATTGAAGACGAAGCGGATTCTCTTCCCATGCATCTGCATCCGACCTCGGGCGGCTGGATCATGGGTGGCGGGGTGCCGATGAATGCGGTGTCTTCGCGCATGGGAGTCCCCTGGTCCTCCACCTTCGCCAGGACGGGGGCGGACAAACCCACTCCCGAAACCCTGCGCCTGGCGGACTGGTGCGTCCAGATCCTGAATCGACCCCTTAAGAAAGGCGAAACCGTGCGCGCCGAAGGGCTTCAGGTGACTGTCCGCAAACTCCGCCGGCACCGACTCTCCGAAGCCTTCGTCTCCAAAGCCCCCGACACCCTCAAGTCGTCGGTTTGACAACCGTCGGCGGGATCGAATATCCTAAACACACCTGCCCGTGTTGAACCATGATTCATAATGTCCGAGCGGTCACCTTGTGGTCTCGCCGCAGCCGCGAGGCGGACAAGGTTGTCGGGCTTTTTACACGGGAGATGGGGCGGGTGACCGCCCGGGCGACGAGCGCGGCCAAGGCCACGGCGAAATTCGCGGCTTTGACCGAGCCGTTTGTTGAAAGCGAAATTGCTCTTTATCTGGTTCCCGGGCGTGGGTGGGGGAAAATTGTCGGGGGAAGAATCCTTTCGACCTATCCTTCTCTCAGGACAGAGGTCAGCCGTTCAACCGCCGCTTCCTGGATCTGCGAAGTGGTGTGCCGGCTGACCCCGGAAGAGCAGGAAAGCCCCGAGAAATTTGATTTGCTCCGGGAAGCCCTCACGGCCCTGGCCCTGTCTCCAAACCAGGGAATGATCCGCCTGGCTTTTGCCATCCGGTTTCTGGCGGCAGCGGGTTTTGGCGTTCAGAATCGCGATCCGTGGAGGCACCTCGCGCGCGAGTACCCCGAGTGGGCCGTCGGACTGATTGAAACGCCTTTGGAGTTGATGGGGCAGGAACAATGGCAGGATCCGGCGATCACCGCCGTCGAACATCTGGCGGGAAGCATTGTGACGGACCATTTGAATCGCCCGCTGCACGTGAACCGGTTCAGACAATTGTCGGGTGTTGAAATATGACCTTTCAAGAAATTATTCTGACGCTGCACAAGTACTGGGCCAAGCAGGGATGCCTTCTGTGGCAGCCTTACGATATTGAAAAGGGCGCCGGGACCTTCAACCCGGCGACGTTCCTGGAATGCCTGACTCCAGACCCCTGGAAAGTCGCTTATGTGGAACCGAGCCGCCGCCCCGCCGACGGTCGTTACGGTGAAAATCCCAACCGCCTTCAGCATTATTATCAGTACCAGGTGATCTTAAAGCCTTCGCCCGCCAATGTTCAGGCCCTTTATCTGGCCTCTCTGCGCGCGATCGGAATAGATCCCCGGCAGCATGACATCCGCTTCGTGGAAGATGACTGGGAATCTCCGACGCTCGGGGCCTGGGGGCTCGGATGGGAAGTCTGGCTGGACGGCATGGAGATCACCCAGTTCACCTATTTCCAGGAAATCGGCGGCGTGAAGCTCGATCCCATCTCAGTGGAAATCACTTACGGCCTCGAGCGGCTCGCCATGTATTCTCAGAAGAAGAACAGCGTCTTCGACATCCTCTGGACGTCGAAAACGACCTACGGACAGATGCATCTGGAAGATGAAAAACAATTTTCCCGGTACAACTTCGAGCTGGCCGACATCGACCTCCTGCGTCAGTCCTTTACGAATTACGAGAAGGAAACGCGCCGGCTTCTGGGCTCGGGCCTCGTCAAGCCAGCCTATGAATGCGTGATGAAATGTTCGCATGCTTTCAATCTCCTGGATGCGCGCGGCGCCATCTCGGTTTCCGAGCGCGTGACCTATATTGCCCGCGTCCGGGCGCTGGCCTGCGCTGTTGCGCAAGCGTATGTTCAGCCGTCATCCCCTGCGGTCTCTGGCAGGGGACCCATGGGTTCCCCGCCAGTGGCTGCGGGGAATGACGTCAAAAAATTATGAACCGCGAGGCGCTTCTGGAAATCGGGTCGGAGGAACTCCCCGCTTCCTTCATCGCCATGGGCATGCGGCAGCTTAAAGTCCTGGCCGAGGAATCGCTCAAGACGAGCGGCCTGACATTTTCGTCTATCGATACCTACGGGACGCCGCGCCGCCTGGCGATTGCTATTCACGGCCTGCCGCCCAGTTCCCCGGACCAGAAGAAGGTCGTGACCGGCCCTCCCGCCGCCATCGCCAGGGATGCCCAGGGCCAATGGACGGCGGCCGCCATGGGTTTTGCCCGCAAGCAGGGGCTCAAACCCTCAGAGCTCGCGATCGAAAATGGAAAAGTAAGTGCCGTTCTGCAGATCAAGGGAGTCTCTACCCGGCATCTCCTGTCTGAGCTCTTCCCGCAATGGATTACGAAACTCGAATTTCCAAAATCAATGACATGGGAAGCCAGCCGTTTCCGTTATCCCCGTCCGATCCGCTGGATCGCGGCGCTGTATGGGGCGGATCTGGTGTCCTTTCGTCTGGCCGGCGTGCGTTCCGCGCGCTGGACGCTGGGCCTCGGTCCCTGGGCGCCCAAAAAAATTCCGTTGACGCAGGCGGGCAAGTACGTGATGCTCCTGAAAAATCAGTGCGTCCTCGTTGAACCCTCCTCCCGCCAGGAAGCGATCCGCCGGTCCGCGGATCTTGCGGTCAAACGTATCCATGGCAAGATCCATATGCCGGCGTCCCTTCTCGATCAGGTGGCCAATCTGGTCGAGCACCCGGTCGCCATCCTCGGTAATTTTGATCCCGCGTATCTGGATCTTCCGAAAGAAGTCCTGATCACCTGCCTCGAGCATCACCAGAAATATTTTCCCGTTGATCAATCCTCAGGAGGGAAGCTTCTCCCTCACTTCGTCGGAATCCGCAACGGCATGTCGGTCCATCAGGAGATCGTCCGTGAGGGATATGAGCGTGTTCTGGCCGCCCGGCTCGCGGACGCCCGCTTTTTCTACAACCAGGACCGGAAATGTCCCCTCGGATCCAAAGTGGAGGCGCTCAAGGGTGTGATGTTCCAGGAGAAGCTCGGGAACCTTTTTGATAAGAAAGAGCGCGTTAAACAGCTCCTGGAAACTTTGGCTTGCGCGGCAGGCCTGGCCGGGATTCCGGAAAAAGCCACGCATGTGGCGGATTTATGCAAAGCCGATCTTGTGACCGACATGGTGCGCGAATTTCCGGAGCTTCAAGGAATCATGGCACGCATTTACGCGCAGGCCGATGGTGAACCCGAGGACGTGGCCCAGGCCCTTGAGGAACAATACTGGCCTATCACGTTATCGGGCCGCCTGCCCTCGTCGGATGTTGCCGCGCTGGTCTCTTTAGCCGATAAACTCGACACGCTGGCCGGTGACTTTGCCGTCGGGCTGATCCCGACCGGATCCGCGGATCCTTACGGGCTTCGCCGGGCGGCCGTGGGGATCCTCCGGATTCTTGAGGACAGAAAATGGAATCTGAATCTTGAACAGCTGGTGGATCAGGCGGTTGATGCGCAGCCGGAACGCTTGAAAGAAACAGCTTCTGAAACCAAAACGAAGCTGAAACAATTCATGTCGCAGAGATTCTCGGCGCTGTTGGAGGAACGTGGTTTTAAGGCCGATGAGATTGACGCTGTTCTGGAAATGCGCATCGGAGTGGTCCCTGATACGCTGGCGCGCTTAAAATCCTTACAGGACGTGCGCTCGAAAGAGGAATTCAAATCGCTGGCCGCTTCGCATAAGCGAGTCAAAAATATTTTGCGCCAGTCAAGCCTGTCCGAGCCGGCGAGCGATCGTCAACCCCAGCCGGAATGGCTCAAGGAAGAGGCCGAACAGCAGCTCTTCGCGATCCTCCAAAAGGTCCAGCAGGAAGTCTCTCAACACGCTCAGCAGAAGGACTATCGAGAAGCCCTCTTATCCATGGTGATCTTAAGCGAACCCCTCGCTAATTTCTTTTCAAAAGTCATGGTCATGGCGGAGGATGCTGCCTTAAAAACCAACCGGATCAAGTTGATGTGGTGCGTGGCGCAGGTATTCGATACGGTGGCCGATTTGTCTAAATTGCAAAATGCCTGAGAGGCAGGCATGAAAGATCTCTGGCTCATTCTCGCCAATGTCGCGCTTCCCTTGTGCGCCGGAGTGACCTTCTTCGCCCTGGCGCGCTATGCGGCGATCATCGCTCCGATGCGCTTCCTGGTCACGGGGGATATCACCTATAAAGGAGCGGCGTGGGGGTTTGCCTTCTTCGGGCTCTACCTCATGACCCGCCCCCTGCAGGTTCTCCTCGGCCCCCACCCGATGCCCTCCATCATCACCTGCATCCGCGAGTTCGGGATGATGGCGCTGTTCGCTCCCGCCGTTTTTGTGGCGATGATGAGCCTGTGTTTTGGGTCGGACCGCATCCCGAAAAAGCTCATCGTGGGGATTTTCGCGCTGGGATTATTCCTGGCCTCATCCTACGTGCTCCTTGAAACGCGGGCGATCCATGGCTCCGAAGTCATTTTTCGGATCGGCCCCTATCCTGCCTACGACGGGGTCTGGTTTAATAACCCGGATCCCCACAGCCAGGCGCTCATCGCCATCATTTATGTGCTGCAGTTCATCGATCCGGTGTTTATTCTTCTCCTGTCCGGCGTGATCGTTTTCCGGCACGCGCGGCATTACCCTCTGGATAAGAGGGGGGTCTATGACAATATGCCGAAAAAACTTTATATCCTTTCGGCCGCGGTCTTTGCTTTTCCCTTCGGGATGCTCATCGCTGGCGCCCTGATTATTTTCCTGCACGTGGTGTTCCAATGGTGGCTGTACTACCTGGGGGCCTTGATTTCCGGCCTTCTTGAAGCGGTCAGCCTCAGCCTTCCTCTGCGTAAAGATGTCCAGGTCAGCGAACACGCTCAATAATCCGGCTCTAACGACCTTCCTGATCAACGCTAAAAAACCATTGCATTTGTGAATTAGCACGCTAAACTAATCGGGCCTATGTATGTTAAGGTTCGTAACGCGACCCGGAATGTCGATCTGGGTCAGAAGGTCCGCGTGGCTGAATCGTTGCCGGCACGGCTGATCGGGCTTCTGGCAACGCCGTCCCTGGCGGCGGGCGAGGGCTTATGGATAAAGCCATGCGTCTCTATCCATACGTTTTTCATGCGCTATTCCATCGACATCCTCTTTATTGACGTCGGAAACAAGGTGCTCGCCTGCCAGACGCTGCCGCCCTGGCGCGTTTCGCGCTGGGTCACCCGAAGCCGCGGAGTTCTCGAACTCCCGGCCGGAACAGCGGAACGCACGGCGACGGGGGTCGGTGACCAGATCGAATTTGGGGACCTGCCGGCCGGACAGGACGGCGTGAGCTGATATGTCCGCTCCCGCCACCAAAGGCGCCGCCAATCCCAAGGGCGTCGTTGATATTCTGCTCAATCGGAAACTGATTACGGAGGGCCAGCTCCAGCCTGCCGTGGATGAGGCCCGTAGGACTGAAAAGCCCATTCAGCAGATTATCGTCGACAGAAAACTTCTCGATAAAACGGTGGTCCTGAAGGCGCTTTCCGAAGAATGGCGCATCAAGGCTGTCAATCTGACGGACATCGAAGTTGATCTGGACGTGGTCAAAGTGATTCCCGAAGCCACGGCCCGCCGCCACAAGGCCGCTCCTTTCGCCAAAGAAGAAAATGTGCTGTTTGTCTCCATGGTCGACCCGCGTGATTTCTTTGCGGTAGAAGATATACAGCTGCGCACCGGTTTTGAAGTCCAGCCGTACCTCGCGCTCCCCGGGGATATTGATACGCTTCTGGATACGGCCTACGGGGTGACGACAAAAGCCGCCGACGTGGCCGAAGTCAGCGTGGAAGACATCATCAAGGGTGTGGCGGCCTCGGGCGGAGGGGATTCTTCCGGTGATGAGCTGACGATCGGAGGAGTTCAGGAAGAACTGTCAGACGTCGCCGATGTGTCGGCGGACGCTCCGGAGGTTGAAAAGCTCGTCAACGCCATCATCCTCGGAGCGCTTCAGCAGAAGGCCTCGGATATCCATATCGAACCCTTTGAGAGAAAGCTGGTGCTGCGCTACCGGGTAGACGGGTCGCTGCGCGAAGCGCCCTTCGGGTTGCCGTATCCCTTCCGCAACGCCCTGATCGCCAAGATCAAGATCATGACCAACCAGATGGACATCACCGAACACCGCAAGCCTCAGGACGGGCGCATCCAGGTGACCGCGAAGGGAAATCCGATCGAATTTCGCGTCAACGTCGTTCCGACGGTATTCGGAGAGTCCTGCGTGATGCGCGTGCTGGATCGCTCCTCCATCCAGGTGGACATGAACAAGATGGGATTTTTGCCGGACACCCTGGAAAAGCTCAAGCAGATCCTGCAGCGGCCCTACGGTCTGATCCTGGTCTGCGGCCCGACCGGCTCAGGAAAGTCGACCACGCTGTACGCGTCCCTCAATTCCATCAATACCCCCGACATGAAAATCCTGACCGCTGAAAACCCCGTGGAATACAACCTGCCGGGCATCGTTCAGGTCAACGTCAATCAGGAAATTGGTTTTGATTTCGCGACGGCTCTGCGGTCGTTTCTGCGCCAGGATCCTGACGTCGTCATGGTCGGAGAAATACGAGATAAAGAAACCGCCCAGATCGCGATGGAAGCGGCCATGACCGGTCACCTGGTTTTTTCGACGATCCATACGAACGATGCTCCCAGCGCGGTCGCCCGGCTCCATGAAATGGGGGTGCCCAGCTTCCTGGTCGCCTCGGCCATCGAAGCGGTGCTTGCCCAGCGCCTGGTGCGCCGTGTCTGCAAAGATTGCCGTGAGCCGATCAAGCCGACGCCGGAGATGATCAAAGTATTTGAAGACAATAAAGTGGATATCTCCAAGGCGACATTTTATAAGGGGAAAGGCTGTGGGACCTGCAACCTCCAGGGCTACAAGGGACGCGCGGCGGTTCATGAACTTCTGGTCATTAACAATGAGATCCGCGCGCTCACTCTGACGGAGGTGGCCGCCGGCCCGATCCGGAATATGGCGCTGAAATACGGGATGCGGACGCTTTTCGTGGATGGATTAACCAAGGTCGCCATGGGCGTGACCACGCTGGAAGAAGTGTATACGGTTGCGACGCAGGGGGAATAAGGGCGGATGGACGAAAAGCTGATCATCGTCTGCAGTCACTGCAAAAAGGAGCTCGCTCCCGACGCACAGTTCTGCCATCATTGCGGAGCTCCCTCGGGCGCGGCGGATTGGTCGGCCAGCGGGGACGACAACTTCGTCAAGGGTCTCTTCAACCTGGCCAAAGGGCTCGCGTCCACGCTGGATGTGGACGCGCTCCTCAAGCGCATCGGACAATCCGCGGAACAGATGTTCCTCTGCGAGGCATCCGCCATCATGCTCCTCGATGACGATCAGAAGAACCTCTTCTTTAAAGTGGCCACCGGAGAAAAGGGCGGTCTGGTCACCAAGTTTCGCATCAAGATCGGAGAGGGTATTGCCGGATGGGTGGCGGAGAAGCGCGAAACGGTGCTGGTCAACGATGTGACGCAGGATCCTCGCTTTACCGGCCAGCAGGACCAGGCTTCCGGATTTAAAACGAAGTCCGTGCTCTGTGTCCCGATGATGGCGGGAGGCGATCTGGTCGGTGTTCTCGAGGTCTTGAATAAGAAGGTGAGCGAAGGATTCACCGATGCGGACAAGAGCCTGCTGGAGAGTCTGGCGAGCCTGGCGGCGCTCGCCATCACCAACGCCCGTGTGGTCGGAGGATTTCGCAATTTTTACAGCAATACGATCGAAATCCTCATCAGCGCTATTGAAGCCCGGGACATGCGGATGGCGGGCCACTGCTGGCGGTTCGCTCAGCGCGCGTCGTCCCTCGGGCGTAAACTGGGACTAGAAGGTCAGGTCCTGAAGGACCTCTATTATTCAGCCCTCCTGCATGACGTCGGGTTCCTGAAGGTGGCCGGCGGATGGAACATGTCGCGGATCCTGGTGATGGAATCTCCGCACATGGAACAGACCCATCCGATGATCGGCGCCGAAATGATCAAAGGGATCGATATCCTGAAGGGCGCCGCCAATCTCATCCTCTTCCATCACGAGAATTATGACGGGTCCGGGTTTCCGCGCGGACTGCACGGCGAGGAGATCCCGATGGGGGGACATATCCTGTCGGTAATCGAAAACTGTGAAGAGATGCGCATGAACGGATACGCGGTCGAGCAGATTCAGGCCATTCTGGTCGAGCAGGCCGGGAAAAAATTCCATCCTGACGTTGCCAAAGCTTATTCTGAAGTCCTCAAGGCCGAAGAAGCCAAAGCCGTTTAACCCTCTCTGAGCCTTGATATAATCCCCCTTTGGTTGTCATCCCCCGCGGGTGTTGGCGGGGGATCCATGGATCCCCTGCCAAAGGCCGCAGGGGATGACGAGGAAAGCGAAAGGATTTTATGCGTAAAAAAATAACGGTGGTTGGAGCTGGGAATGTGGGCGCGAGCGCGGCGGCTCGGCTGGCGGAAAAAGGGACTTTTGACGTCGTTCTGGTGGATGTCGTCGAAGGAATGCCGCAGGGAAAAGCTCTCGATCTCTCACAAGTGGGGCCCGTCGTGGGGTCCGATGCCACGATCATCGGAGCCAATGATTACGGTCCAACGGCAGGCTCTGATCTCTTTATCGTCACGGCCGGCATCGCCCGCAAACCGGGCATGAGCCGCGACGATCTGCTCAAAACGAATACCGGGATCGTCAAAGCGGTGGCCGAGCAGATTAAGAAGACCTCTCCGAACGCTTTTGTGATCGTCGTTTCCAATCCGCTGGACGCCATGTGCTATGTCATGAAGCAGGTGACCGGCTTTCCCCGAGAACGGGTGATCGGCATGGCGGGAGTTCTCGACTCCGCGCGGATGGCCACGTTTATCGCGCAGGAGCTCAAGGTTTCCGTTAAGAACGTCAACGCGTTTGTGATGGGCGGGCACGGCGACACGATGGTGCCGATGCCGCGCTATACCACCGTGGCCGGCGTTCCACTGCCCGAACTATTACCCAAAGAGAAAATCGACGCGATCGTGAAACGAACAGCCAACGGAGGCGCCGAGATTGTCGCCCTCCTTAAAACGGGCAGCGCCTTCTATGCGCCGAGCGTCTCTGCCGTTCAGATGGCTGAAGCCATCCTCTATGATCGCAAGCAGATCCTTCCCTGCGCCGTCTGGCTCCAGGGCGAGTACGGGTTGAAGGATGTCTTTGTCGGCGTGCCGACCAAGCTCGGGGCCCGGGGCCTGGAAGAAATTATCCAGCTTAAACTTTCAGTCGACGAACAAGCGGCGCTGCATCAATCGGCGGAATCCGTCCGCGAACTTCAGAAGATCACGGGAGTCTGATGCTCCTTACTATCGACGTCGGCAACACGCATATCACCGTTGGCCTGTTTCAGGCGAAGGAGCTCAAACATACCTGGCGCCTGAATACGCATCGCCACTACACTTCAGACGAGCTTGGGATCCAGTTCCTCAACCTTCTCGCGACAAAAAACATGGATGTATCCCTTCTGGGCGGCGTCTGCATCGCCAGCGTGGTCCCTTCGCTGGATGAGCCGTTCCGGGCCATGTCGCGGACCTATCTGCGCCAGACGCCGCTTGTGGTGGGGCCCGGCACCGATCTTGGCATCCGAAATCTCTACAAGAATCCTGAAGAAGTCGGCGCCGACCGCCTGGTCAATGCCGTTGCCGTCCATGCCCTATATAGGAAGCCGGTGATTGTGGTGGATTTCGGGACGGCGACAACCTTCGACTGCGTCAGCGCCAAAGGGGATTATCTCGGCGGGGCCATCTGCCCGGGGCTGGAGCTGGCCGGGGAATGGCTGGCCACGCATACGGCCAAATTGCCGAGGGTGGCCTTCCAAACAGTTCCTGCCAGGGCGATCGGCAAGACCACAAAAGAAAGCTTGCAAAGCGGACTTTTCTGGGGGTATATAGCTCTGGTCGAAGGTCTTTTACAGCGCTTAACAAGAGAGATGAAAACTTCTCCCGTGGTCGTCATCACGGGCGGATTATCGTCTCTCATCGGTCCGCATATCAAAGCGGTCACGCGCATTGCTCCGGATTTGACGCTCGAAGGACTCCGGCTCATTTGGGACTTGAATAAACGGAAGAGCCTGCCTGCCGGCAGGCAGGGGGGACACAATGAAATTTGAAAAGGTTCTGGCCATTGCCACTGTACTTAATCTGATGGGAGCTTCTGCGCAAGCGGTGACGATACAGCAACAGGCGATTGTTGATGCGGAGACGGCGAGGGTTACGGCAGATTCCAACCTCTTGAGCGGATGGATGACCAGTCAGCTCAAGTATGTTGTTCCTTTCAATTCAACGTCCGGCAATGTGGTTCCCAGCCAGCTGAAAATCTTCGGTTTCGAGGTTGGGGTCGAAGGCGTCGTTTCAGGAACGAAAATGGATGTGGATGGATTGCATAACTTGAACACATCCCTGGTGGACACGAAGAAACTCGACATGTTCTCCCGGCTCCCTTTCCCGATGGTTCTCGGTCATGCAAAGATCGGCCTTCCCTTCGGCATCGATGCCGGCGTGCGGATCGGCGGCATCCCGAAGACCGATGAGAACAGCGGCAACGCCAAAGGGTCGGTCAAAAATAAAGTCTTCGGCCTCGACCTGCGCAAGAAAATCATCGATGAGGGGGCTCTCAAGCCCTTCGGTCTCACCGTTGGTCTCAATTACACGCATGCGGATGGATCTCTTGATGTCACCAATACGTACGACGCGTTACCCCAGACCATCAGCGGCCAGAGTGTGGCGATCTCCAATGGCCTCACCACCGAGCATGCGGACTGGAAAACAAACAGTGTAGGTCTTCAGGCCATCTTAGATAAGAAAATCTTCATCATCACGCCGTACATCGGCGCCAGCGTGAACCGGAACTCGGGAAATATCAATAACTCAATGACCACAACGGGGAGGGCCAGTGCGCTGGGGATTTCTCAGGATTTTTCGGCGCCCGGCGCTTCGACCGACTCAGCAAATAAATGGGATGTTCGCGCTCTGGCGGGGTTTGAGTTGTCCATTCTTCCTTTCGTCAAGCTGGGCCTGCAGGGAGAATATGCCGGCAACAGGAACATGGCCGGCGCCTTGGGCCTCAGGATCCAGTTCCGCTAATCGATAAGTCTTTTCGGATCAACCAGGAAGCCTCGGCTGATGTCAGCCGGGGCTTCTTTTACATGTATTTACGCCTGAAATCCTCTGTTGACATTCCCGTGATTTCCCGCTAAATATGACCAGTTGTACGACAAAGGCTTCCCCCGAGTAATTGGGGTGATTTCGCAAAACTTCCGGTCCACCCAGAAGTCTGGGTGGAAAGCGGGGTTGCCGAAAAAAATGAATAACCGATTACAGGCATCCCCTGATACCGGCAAGTGGTCCGCCAGACGTCTGGCGGGCAGCTTGCTGTTTTTGTGTCTGGCCTATGCGCTCAGCTCCAATTCCTGGGCGGCTCCCGCTCATATTGATGAAGTCCATGGCGACGTGCAAAAGCGGGCTGTCGGGTCCCTGCGTTGGGAGCCTGTGACGCCGGGAGAAAAAGTGGAAGAAGGGGCCGCCATCAAAACCGGTCCCAACGCCGAAGTCGATATCCTCACCGAGCAAGGCCATCGCTTTATCGTCCATTCCGAAACCACGGTCGAATTCACCTCTCTCCAGGCGGATGAGACCAAAGCTCGCCTGGAAAGCGGCCGGGTCCTGTCTAAAGTCGTCAAGCTGAAGGAGAGGCAGACCTTTTCTGTCCAGACGCCGACAGCCG
>Ga0182027_10003432_pt1 | contig 25150 bp, 23 predicted proteins | sample 712E1DmetaG_FD_121300 | JGI IMG/M metagenome (GOLD analysis project Ga0182027, IMG submission 121300) | Permafrost microbial communities from Stordalen Mire, Sweden - 712E1D metaG (Illumina Assembly) | ecosystem: Environmental > Terrestrial > Soil > Wetlands > Permafrost | place: Sweden...
GCTATCAGAATGCCATTTTCAGCCTGTTGGACACTATTATAAGGGTTCAGACGGGGAAAACTTACGGCGACATCCTTGAAAGTAAAGTTTTCAAGCCCCTTAAATTGACCGATGCATCAACAGGTCCTGCCGTTTTTTTAAATGAAAATAACGACATAGCCTATCCTCATAATCTGAAAGGAAAAGTAAATGTAGCATCTTCGCCCAACCTGGGTTATTATGATTTAATGCCTGCCGCCGGAGTGAATGCAAGTATTTCTGACATGGGTAGATGGTTACTGGCATTGTTAGGCAACAAACCACAATTTATCAACCGGGATGTTTTAAACTTAATTGAAACACCTGTAATCGCAACCCGTCTTAAAAGAAGTTATTATCAATTTTGGGATCATATTGATTCAAAATCCTATAGTTTGGGATGGCGAATTTACTCTTATAAAGGAAGAAAGATTATATATCATGGTGGTTATGTAAAAGGTTACCGGTCGGAAGTAGCTTTTTGCCCTGACGAAAATATAGGAATGGCATTTCTTCAAAATTCATCTACAGATCTTGCCGCAAAAGTTGTTCCCATGTTTTTTAATATGTGGTTTGCTCAGGAAGATTCAACTTCAGCACCTATTGTTAAAGAAAAGATTGTAGGCATTCACAGAAAAAAATCTTTAATAAAAGACCGGACCCGGTAGATTCAAATTATTCATTCCCCCATTTTTTAAGGTTCCCCGAAATAAAATCAATTACTTTCTGATGAACTTCTTTTATTGGAATGTCAATATTTATTGGCTCTCCAAAGGTGATATAAATTGGTTTGTTGCGACTTAATGGTCCCAATTCTTTCAATAATTTCCCATTTTCAAGAAAATCTGTTTTTATAGCAACCGGAACTACAGCAACTCCGGCCTTAGCTGCCAGCTTAACCCCCAATGTATTAAATTCTTCAGGTACAAATTCCACTTTTCGTGTGCTTTGAGGAAATATGACGATGGAAGTTCCACCCGATAAGAATTCCTGGCCCTTTCTCATCACAACTTCCAGATCTTCCCGTAAATTTTTTCGGGTCACCAGAATAGGATTGCGGGCCTTCATGACAGGACCAAATAATGGATGTTTTACGAGACTTTCTTTAACCACAAAAGTGACTTCCCTCATCGGAGCAATAATGCCGGGAAATACCATGGTTTCCAATGTACTCATGTGGTTACTGACAAAAACCACGGATCCTTTGCTATTGCGAATATTATCGAGACCCCGTAGATGAAATCTCCCGCCACATCCTTCAATGATGCGAAAAAACACTATAGATGTATTCGACCAGGCCTGTCTGTCATAAAGTCCTTTTAAGGCTATCCTGCGTGATTTTAGAACGAGCATCATGTATTTGAAAACAAATACCCATCTGCTATTCAGCAAAACCTTATCCCAAAAAAATCTGGGTGTATTCTCATTCGTATCGTAAGAATCTGAAGTAAAAATGTTGCTTTCCAATGGTTTATTTTTATGTTTGGCAGAGGCTAAAGTTAAATTGTTTCTGTGTAATATGAAGCTAACTATCCAAAGAATGATAAATATCTTGAATATAATATTTTCTATAGGCTATTCATTTCAGATTTTGCTGTATCAAAAGTTTCTCTGTGTACCTCGATTTAAACTCTGTGAATTCTCTGTGGTACTAAATGATTAAAATACAGACCTGCCTGCGCGTAGCCGCTTCGGCGAAGGCAGGGAGTCACAGAAAAAGAAAATGAGTTCACAGAGATAATAAGAGTTGGGCTCATTAAGTTTTACTAAATAATTTATGTAGCCAGAATTACAGTCTTATCGATTTTATTTCATGTTGTTTTTTGGATGAATCAATCCTGTTTGTATTTTTACATACACAAAATTGTTCGAAAATTAAAAATAAGATCCATGGGAAGAGCATATGAATACCGAAAAGCGTCAAAAGAAAAGCGTTGGGGCAAGATGTCCAGGTTGTTTCCAAAATTGGCAAAAACTATCACAATAGCAGCCAAGGAAGGGGGTCCCGAACCTGATATGAATGCCAAACTGCGAACGGCTATTCAGATTGCAAAATCCCAGAATATGCCAAAAGAAAATATTGAAGCAGCTATAAAACGTGCGGCAGGCAAGGACGCAAGTAATTTTGAAGAAATCAACTATGAAGGCAAAGGACCACATGGGGTACTTATTATTGTCGAATGTGCTACCGACAACCCGACCAGGACAGTTGCGAATGTAAAATCATATTTTAACAGATTGGGGGGCGCAATGGCACCTTCCGGTTCGCTTGAGTTTATGTTTAGCAGGAAAGCAGTCTTTGAGTTTGAAAAAACTGATGCAATCGTTATCGAAGATTTAGAACTTGAACTGATTGATGCGGGACTCGAAGAAATAGAAGTTTATGATGACATAGTGCATGCCTCCGGCGACTACACCAGCTTCGGATCTCTTTCGCATGCATTTGAGAAATTGCGTATTGAGTTGAAAAAGGCTTCTTTACAGCGAATAGCAGTTTCTCCGGTAGAATTTACTGAAGAAGAACTTGTCGATATTGAAAAGATGCTTGATAAAATTGAAGAAGATGACGATGTGCAGGCCGTATTTACGAATATTGCATAGTTATCCATTTAATAAGCTGACTTTGAAAGAATAAAAATTACAAATTCAGCGACTCACAGTTTTTTGATTGCAGCCCAAATTTCTTTGTTCCTTGCAATAGGATTTAAATGTAGATTTGAAAGGTTCTTCATATTGATTCCATAACCAGGCAAGAATGGATGTATGTGTATTGCGGCATGCATCCATGACCGATTGATAAGGCTGAGTACCATTCGCAGAAAATTCCCCGATAATTACGGGTGCAATTTCAGTATTCTTAAGTTCTGTAAGAATATTTTCAATATTCTGTGCTGATAAATCCCAATATGTTTGATAGGCATGGATATCAAATACAATATTTTTTCGCCCCTGCATAAGTTCAGCCCCTTTCTCCAAAAATGGTTCATACCCCTGCCCCATTGCGTTTCCACAAAGAACGATAATATTATTGGCTTCGGTACTGCGAATATTATCAGTCAATAAGGTCGCGTCACTTAACCATTGCTGACTGGACGCTGTTTGTTCTTTCTTCCAGTTATAAGGTTCATTCCAGACTCCAAACCATACATCTGTTTGATTTTTGAATAGAACGGCTATTTCCTGCCACCTCTTCTGAACAGATAAAAACCTTGAATCGGATGAAGGGATCGAACCCAGAAGTTGACAATCGGGATAAGGCGTAGTTCCACCATGAATTGCATCCGAATCCCACCAGACTGCGGTTAATATAGTTACAAATCCCTTATTTCTTGCGAGTTGAACAATTTGCAGAAGTTCTTCATCGGTTGTCAATTTCATATCAATGCATTCACGGGTTATGTCCATTCCCCATGCTGCAACAGAGTCATAACTCCAATCCCAAATACTCATCTTATCAGTACCCCTGAATTCCCATTCGCAGTTATTCTTCTTCAAGACTGCACCTACAGTATAAAATCCTAAAGTATCAACTTTAATTTTCTCATCTTCCGATACAGAATTTTCCTTGCAAGCAGAAAGCATCCATGTAAACAAGATCAGCAACACATAAGTCATTCGGCCAGGGAAATGGAACAATGTCGCATTTTTCAAATTTTTATGGAATCTTTCAAAAAGACTTGAATAGATTTTAAGAATCATTGTTTTTCGGTTATATAAAGGTGAGATTCAAAATTATATTGAAAACGCTTTGATATATTGATTTTAAATAAGCCATTCGGCCGTGCAATCAAATTGAACTTTCTTACAGGCAGGATGTTAATACCTTTTACAAGGTACCAACTTAAACTATAAGATCATGAAAAAAAATATAAAATTTTTGCCAGGTTTTATCTTACTAGCAGCAATGATGATAGGAAATGCATTTATAACCAGCGCTCAAAATACACCTTCCGATAAGATCCAAAAAGCAATATGTATTTTATATCCTACACAAGGTAATAATGTAACCGGAACCGTTACTTTTACCCCCTCAGGTTCGGGTATAAAAGTTGTTGCAGATCTGCAAGGCTTAGCCAAAGGGAAACATGGTTTTCATATTCACGAATGTGGCGACTGTAGTTCGGCTGATGGCATGTCGGCAGGCGGACATTTTAATCCGGATAGTAAAAATCATGGATCTCCTATGGACATGATGAGACATGAAGGCGATTTAGGAAATATCGAAGCAGATGATGCAGGAAAAGCACATCTTGAATATGTTGACCCAACATTAAGTTTTGAAGGAGTTCATTCTATAATCGGACGATCCGTGATAGTGCACAAAAACGAGGATGATATGAAAACACAGCCGACAGGTAATGCAGGAGCACGCGTGGCTTGTGGCGTAATTGGTATTGGTAAATAGGAAAATTTATAAGTAAGGACATTATTTCAATATTCACCTTGTTTATATTCTAATGTCCATATCATAATTGATTTAAGAACAAGCCCGCCTGCCAAAGTACGAAGTACGGCGGGCAGTGAACATCGATTAGCGATTATTGATTTATTAGGAATAGCTATTACGCGTAATATATTCTGAAATCCTAAATTGTTAACCGCGCGAAGCGCGCTCATGAATACCTAAAATAATTATAAAAGGTGAATAATCCTTGTTCGATATTCAATTATCATAAAACAAGCTATTTCGATTTTTTAAAAAAGATTATTTGAGGGAATTACAATATAAAACATTATTGATGCTTAAAATCGGAGCAATCAATTCAGGGAAACGGGTATTTTCCAAAATAAGTAAAATGCTTCGGTATTACTGAATATCCCTATATAAAGAATATAACTGATTAATTATCGGTCCTTTTCTGATTTTTGTTGTTCTTTCGGGTAAACCCTTTATAAACAAGATATATCACGAAAATTATAAAAATACCCAGAAAAGCATAGGATATATATTCGTAATACTGGTTTAACTTATCCTTTTGTGAATATAAAAATGTTCCGAGAATTGCCAGTGTAATATTCCAGATTGTAGCACCGAGAACAGTATAACCTACAAAATTCCGGATATTCATTTTTGATAATCCTGCAGGTATTGATATAAGATGTCTGATTCCGGGTACAAGTCTGCCAATAAATGTAGAGGCATTCCCATGGTCATTGAAATAATTTTCGGCCTTTACAACGGCATGTTCATCGATAAACATCAAATTTGCTATGCGTGTATTTGCTAATTTGTATATGATTTTCCTTCCAAGGAAGAACGCAAAATAATAATTAAAAAGTGCTCCCAGCAAGGCTCCGAGAGAGCCTGACAGGATTACAAGAAAAATGTTCATATCGCCCTGAGCCGCTTTAAATGCAGCTGGTGGAATTATTATTTCTGATGGAAGAGGAATAAATGAACTCTCGATAGCCATCAAAAGAATTATTGTATAATATGTTATGTGGCCTAAATACCAATTAAGAATTTTCTGAAATAATGCTGTCATCTATAAAAATTAGAGCAACAAAAATACGTTAATTTATTTTATCTCAAATAAACACAAATTATTAATGCGAATTAAGAGTTAAATTAAATAAATCAAATTTAACCGCAATGCACACAAAGTCATCCAATTATGCTCTTTTAAACCAATTGAATTGCGGATCTCTTAATACCCCATTGCACAGACCATATCATCACTGAGTCAATCCCTTTTATGAACTAATAAATTATTAAAAATTTTCTTGGCGTTCTTTGCGCCTTCTTTGTGTTCTTTGTGGTTTATTTTTTTTCAACTCTTAATGCGCATTATTCATTAGGAGTCAAATAATCTTAAAACCCCTGAAGGACCCTTGACTATTTGGGCAGGAGCTTAATTTTGACTTTCAAGCTAAAAATTTCCCTTGTAGAAGAATTAGATTTTCAAATAAATTTCCGAAGAACATTCACCAGATCTAATGGTTTTATTGGCTTGGTTAAGTAATCTGAAAAACCAATTTGAATAGCCTGATTTTGGTCTACTTCCTGTGCATAGGCCGATTGTGCAATAATTGGTACATACTTGTCTAATTTCCTGATTTCAATAAACGCATCTATTCCATTAAGTATGGGCATCTTGATATCCATAAGGATAAGATCGAATTTAATATGAACTGCATTTTTAAACATGTCTACTGCTTCCAATCCATTTTTAGCCCAATGTATTGTAGCATTTGTTGGTTTGAGTGCTTTTTCAAGATATAAATAGTTAGCAGGTTCATCTTCAGCAATCAGAATGTTAATATTCGAAAAATTGGATGAAACGATATCCTTTTCAATTCCGGACGAATCTTCCGAATAGGCACTCTTCGGATTATTTGGTAAGCTAAAATAGAAAGTTGTCCCTTCCCCAAACACGGATTCAACCCAAATTTTGCCACCCATTTTTTCGACAAGATTTTTACTAATAGAAAGTCCCAGACCAGCACCTCTGTATAGTTTGGTCCTGCCAAATTCCAATTTTGTAAATGGGTTAAAAATATTGTTATATTCTGAACTGTCGATACCAATACCCGTGTCGGAAACATAAAATTGGAGATTGTCTTCTAAATTTTCAAAGCCAAAATAAATATGTCCCGATTCTGTAAATTTTAATGCGTTGGTTAGTAGATTGGAAAATATTTGTCTGAAGCGAATCGCATCATTTTCAATGAATACATCTGAAAGAGTCCGAATATATTTTATTTCAAGATTTTTTGAGGTTCTCATTTTAAAAAAACGTTCAAGTTCTGTGAGAACATTATCGATATTGAAATTTGTTTTGTAAATATTTATCTGATTGGCTTCGATTTTTGAAATATCCAGTATATCATTGATAAGGACCAGTAAAGAATCGCAGTTTTTGTTAATTATGTCGATATAATGGTGCTTTTCATCTTCAGACAGGGTAAAATCTTTAAGAAGAGAAGAAAATCCCACAATTGCATTCATAGGTGTCCTAATCTCGTGTGACATATTGGCCAAAAACGAAGATTTTAATTTATCGGAACTTTCGGCTTTTTTTAATGCACTTTCCAGTTCATATGTGCGTTCATCAACAAGATGTTCGAGGTGACTACGATGTTTTGCCAATTCTTCATTCTGAGTAGTTATTTCGTCCTGTCTTTCTTTCAATTCATAATTGGCCTGTTGAAGTTTATTGACACTTTCTTTAATTTTTATTTTTAATTGCTCTTCCCTTTTCTTTAAATTCCTGAGATGCAACCGGAATATAAATATTAAAGCCAGAAGAAATAATGCGATAGTGACAATCCTGAATAACCAGGTATCCCATACCGGGGGAGTTATAGTAATAGCCAATGATATGCCTTCTTCGTTCCATTTCCCGTCATTATTAGACCCTTTTACGCGAAAAGTATAATTGCCCGGATTGAGATTAGTATAAGTAGCTGTACGCTTATCACCTACGTAATTCCATTCATTTTCAAAGCCTTCCAGTTTATAAGCATATTGGTTTTGATCGGGAGCTGTATAATCCAATGCTACAAATTCAAATGAAAATACAGATTGTTTATAGGACAAAGTAATTTTGCTTGTTTGTGAAATATGTTTTCTTAATGGAGAATCGGTTTCGCCAATTTTAGCAGTTTTATTAAATATTGTAAAATCTGTTATAAATACCGGTGGTATATTGGGATTATCGAAAAGACTATCAGGATTAAAAATATCAAAACCGTTCGTGCCGCCAAAAAGTATTTCGCCTTTTAAAGTTTTATAACAACTGTTGCGAATATAGCCTTTCCCCTGAAGCCCATCGGCCAAAGTGTAATTTTTGAACGACCCTGATTTCGGATCGAATTTAGATATCCCATTTGCGGTACTAATCCAGATATAACCATGATCATCTTCAACCAAACCGTCAATATTGTTATTGGGTAACCCATTTTGTTCATAGTATATGGCAAACTTTTTATTTTTTGGATTGAAATGATTTAGTCCGTTAATAGTTCCAATCCATAAAGTGGAATCGTGTGCGGGTAATATTATGTTGGTCTGATTATTGCTTAACATATTATCATCTGAGTCCTTTCTCGAATAATTCTCAAAAGTCTCATTTTCAGGATTGAATATGCTAAAACCATTGGTATGCCCTAATAAAATATTCCCCGCATAATCTTCTGCCAAAGTAAGCACCCAATCGGAAGGCAGCTTACTATTTTTAGTATTATAAGCCACAATGGTATTATATTTTTTGTCATACAAGCCAAATCCAATACCACTCGTTGCAATCCATAACCGACCTTTGTGATCAACTAAAATGTCAAATATATTTTTACTGAGAGTTTCGTTCTTCCCCTGCGTGAAATTCGAAAAAGTTTTATCCTTTCTATTATACAAATTAAGACCGCTTTCCCAGCCACCCAACCAAATATCGTTGTCCTTATCTTTGCATATGGCCATAATAACATCGCCTCTCAGATTTGTATTTCTTGAATTGAAATGAGTGATTTTCCCATTCGTTCGATTCATCAGGTTGACCCCACCCCCATCCGTACCAATCCACAAAGTACCATCATCGTCTTCAAAAAAACATTTTACAACATTATAACTTAAGCTGTTAGGATTACCTGGAATTTTTCGATAGTTAGAAAACTTCTTTTTGTTCTTTTTTACAACATTGATTCCACCGGTATAGGTTCCAACCCAAAGGTTCCCGGTTCTATCTTCATATATGGCATGAACTGAATTATTATTCAGACTATTGGGATTATTTTCATCATTTCTGTAATTGACAAATGTTTTATTTTTAGAATCGAAGTAATCCAGTCCACCATTTTCAGTGCCAACCCAAATACATCCCTTTTGATCAGCACATAGTGATAGTATTGCGAATCGTCGAGTGTCATTTGTAGGTGGTTTAAACGTATCAAAGAAGTATTTTCCGGTTTTCGTACTATTTAACCTGCATAATCCACCCCCAACAGTGCCTATCCAGATGGTACCCTGATTGTCTTTAGTAATTACAAAAACATCATTATTCGGCAGGCTCAATGGATCAAGCGCATTGTGGATCAGATGAGTAATAACTTTTGATTCCGGATTCAGGATATTAATCCCCAGTCCTCTGGTACCTAAAATAATATTGCCGTTTCTATCATCAACAATAGAGCATATATCATCATTGTTTAAAGTATTGGGATCGTTTTCATTATGAACAAAATGGATGAATTTTTTTTTATTCCTATCAAATAAATTCAAGCCTTTGCCAATTGCGCTTATCCATAAACGAGCTCTCACATCTTCATAAATACAATATACCCTTTGTCCGCTCAAACTGCCAGGATCTTTTTCAGTATGTCTGAAATTAATAAAAGCATCCCGGTCTCTGTCATATTGACTCAGACCACCGTCACTGCCAATCCAAAGTTCTCCATAACTGTCTTCGAATATGCAATCAATTTGGTCGCCGGCAATACTGTTTGAGTCCTTAGGATTGTGATAGTATTTGACAAACTTATAACCATCAAATTTATTAAGCCCATTCATAGTGCCAAACCACATAAATCCTTCTTTATCCTGTAAAATACTGGTTATGGAGGAATGGGATAATCCGTCATCCGGAGTAATGTATTCGAATTTAATATCCTGTGCAATAACAGGTGTAAAAACAGATTCTAATAGAAAAAGGATAATGAAAATAATTTTAAAACCCATGTTTTCCAATATTCTGAAATAACATATTAAAGTAATAAATACATGCGACAATTAAAAGTATTTTTAAACAATAGACTACGTTCAAAATGACGTCAGCTAAACTTGGTTCGAGCCAGAGATATGAATGTGAGAATGGCTATATGATCAATCCTGTCGACGTATCCGGTTTATATTCATTCCGGAAAATCCCGAAGTATAAATTTTACTTACAAGGATAATTGATAGGGCTTGCAATTTGATAGCGGATTCTATATTTTCCATCGGATGATTTTTTCCATATGATCATATAATTATTTTTTTCAGAAATAATTGCTGGTTTCGCAGAAGTAGTATATTTAATCGTCAAAACACCTATTTCGATTGCCATATCGCCATTAATTTTTATGTCATCGGAAGAAAGGCTCATCTCCGAAATTTTCAAGCCCGTTTTAAAATCATCGATAAACTTTTTTTGTAAGTCGTCCCTGCCATCAATTCTTTTGTCATATTCCTTAGTATAATAACAACTGGGAGAATACAAATCGATTAGGCTGTCGACTCTGGCCTTTATAGAGAAATTTATTAATTTTTTATCATTGACTTGTATTTGTTTCTCAATCAATGATTTTTCCTCCTTTTTATCCTCCTTTTTTTTATCTTTATTAACATCTTTAGTCTGGCCAAAGCTGCCCATTATTATGCAAAATGTGAAAGCAGTAAAAACAATAGTTTTTTTCATGAAATTTATATTTTCGTTAAAACAAGGAACAATTTTAATCAATGAAATTGACAATACCTTGTTTCAGTAGTAAAGAATTTTTAAGCATTCACACTTATTTGACTAACCTTTATAAAAATTGAAATATAGTTTCGATTTTAATATTATTTTTGCGCACAAATGAATTAATTGAGTAAGTCTCACAAAGTTATCATCATGATATCTATTAAAAAAGAAAAAGGTTTAAACCTGGATGATTTCAGGCAACTCCTGTTTGCAGATGGAAGGGTTGAATTTTCGGAAGAAATTGTAAAACTTGTTGAGCAAAATTTTGCATTTCTTAAGAGCCATGCTGAAAATAAAATAATATATGGGATCAATACCGGATTAGGTCCCATGGCCCAATATAAGATTGATGACGAAAACAGGATTGATTTACAATTAAATCTGATCCGAAGTCACTCAGCAGGCGCCGGTAATCCCTTGGATGATTTAAGTGTACTTTCTACTTTACTTGTAAGGGTCAGATGTTTTTGTGGTGGATATTCAGGTGTGCATGTCAGCGTTATTGAGATCCTTGAACAGTTGATCAATAATAGAATTATCCCTTATATTCCGGAGCATGGAGGGGTGGGCGCCAGCGGTGATCTTGTGCAACTCGCGCATCTGGCGCTTGTTATGATAGGTGAAGGAAAGGCCAAGTACAAAGGTGAATGGTTTGATACAGCTGACCTATTCAAAAAGCTGAATATTACCCCTTTGAAGATTACTATCAGGGAAGGCCTTGCTTTAATAAACGGAACCTCTGCCATGACGGGTATCGGTATTGTCAATCTGATCAATGCTAAAAATCTTCTCAATTGGAGCATACTTGCCTCGGTTATGATCAATGAAATTGTTTCCACTTTCGATGATCACTGTTCTCCTGAACTTAACCGTCTCAAACTTCATGAAGGGCAACAACAAGTCGCTGCAGCCATGGCAGCAATGTTTGAACTAAGTCAAATGACTACCAGCCGAAAAGACAAGCTTTATTCAAACTCAAACAACGGAAGTTTTAAAATTGATATCAAAGTCCAGGAATATTATTCCTTGCGTTGTGTACCGCAGATACTTGGTCCCATATTGGATGCGATAAAATTTTCGGAACAGATATTGATTAACGAAGCCAATAGCATTAGTGACAATCCGATTATCGATGAAGAATCCAATTTTGTATTTCATGGTGGAAATTTCCATGGCGACTATATTTCATTTGAAATGGATAAACTCAAAATAGCCATTACAAAGCTCAGTATGTTGGCAGAAAGACAATTGAACTTTATCCTCAATCACAAATTAAATAAAATTTTACCTCCTTTTGTAAATCTTGGGACCCTGGGTCTCAATTTGGGTATGCAAGGTGCACAGTTTACTGCTGTATCAACAACTGCAGAAAATCAGATGCTGTCAAATCCTATGTATATCCATAGTATTCCAAATAATAATGACAATCAGGATATAGTTAGCATGGGTGCTAATGCTGCCCTGATAGCTAAAAAGGTCATTGAGAATGCTTACCAGGTTATTTCAATAGAATTTATGGCTATACTTCAGGCGATCGATTATTTGGAAATCAGCTCGAAATTATCTCCCGAAACCAGAAAAATATATATAGAATTAAGAACAATTTTCCCAAAGTTCACGGATGATTATGCTATATATACTGATATCCAAAAAGTGATTACTTTTATTAAGGAAAATCATAAAGATATTGTCACTGCAAAATGAAAAAGATCGCATTAATAACAGGCGGATCCAGAGGTATTGGAAAGGCCATATCATGCCAGCTTGCCTTAGATGGCTTTTATGTATTGATAAATTACCAAACAAACATTGACGCTGCAACACAAACCCTAACCGAAATAGAAGCCGAAGGAGGACATGGCGAATTATTACCTTTCAATGTTGCCGACCGTGTCGAAGTTAAACAAGCACTGAATAATTGGAAATCGAAAAATGAAGGAGAAAGTATCTCAATACTGATCAATAATGCAGGGATAAGAAAAGACAATTTGTTTATCTGGATTGAAGAAGAACAATGGGACCGTGTAATATCCACAAATTTGAATAGTTTTTATTACATTACCCGTCAGTTAATTCAAGATATGATCATTGGTAAATATGGGAGAATTGTAAATATAGTTTCATTAAGCGGTCTGAAAGGCATGCCTGGTCAGGTAAATTACTCAGCTGCTAAGGCAGGCGTAATTGGAGCAACCAAAGCACTGGCTCAGGAAGTTGGTAAAAAAAATATTACCGTAAATGCTGTTGCCCCGGGGTTTATTAAAACGGATATGACCAAAGACCTGGATGAGGAAACCTTAAAAAAACTGATTCCATTGAACCGTTTTGGAAATCCGGATGAAGTTGCCGATCTGGTTTCATTCCTTGTGTCAGAAAAGGCTACTTATATTACAGGTGAAGTAATATCAATAAATGGTGGAATTTATACTTAAATTTATTATTTTACGACAGTTTCAAATTTGTATTTTGGAATAATTTATATAACAAATAATAGGTGCCAAACATTCATAAAATTTTACTTTAAACAATGAAAAGGGTTGTCATAACAGGCATCGGCATTTATTCGGTGATAGGTAAAAATATTTTGGAAGTAACCCAGTCACTTCAGGAAGGCAGGTCAGGTATTGGTATTGATCCGGAACGTAAGATCCTGGGCTTTCGCTCATCACTTACCGGTATTTTGGAAAGACCAGTTCTTAAAGGAGAAATTCCACGCCGGATGAGAGTTTGTTTAGCCGAACAAGGTGAATATGCCTACGTTGCAACGTTAGAAGCTTTAGCGGATGCAAATATAGATAATAACTATCTGGATAATAATGAAATAGGTATTTTGTATGGTAATGACAGTTCGGCGGCACCGATCATCGAAGCGGTAGATTGTATTCGTGAAAAGAAGGATACTACAATGATTGGTTCCGGATCGGTATTTAAATCAATGAATTCGACTGTAACCATGAATCTGGCCGTTATATTCCGGCTAAAAGGAATAAATCTTACCATAAGCGCCGCTTGCGCGAGTGGATCGCATGCAATTGGACTTGCATATCAGTTTATTCGTACCGGACTGCAGAAAACGATTATCTGTGGTGGTGCACAAGAAATTAATGCTTTATCTCTCGGCAGCTTTGATGGATTGGGTGCTTTTTCAATTAATGAAAAAGAACCCCATAAGGCTTCCCGGCCATTCGATATAAACCGGGATGGATTGGTGCCTAGTGGCGGAGCGGCTACCCTGATACTGGAAGAATATGAACATGCAATTGCGCGTAACGCAGAAATTCTTGGCGAAATTGTTGGTTATGGATTTTCATCGAATGGTGATCATATTTCGGTGCCAAATATAGAAGGCCCCTACCGATCACTTGCTAATGCTTTAAAGGATGCAAACCTGACTCCGGATAAAATTGATTATATCAATGCACATGCTACTTCAACCCCGGTTGGTGATGCCGCTGAGGCGCAGGCCATTGCAATGCTATTCAAAAAATATAATACACCTGTAAGTTCAACTAAATCAATGACCGGGCATGAAATGTGGATGGGCGGTGCGAGTGAAGTAATTTATTCAATGCTCATGATGAAAAATAACTTTATCGCTCCAAACCTGAATTTCGAAGAACCTGATGAATTTTCTAAAGAAATTAACATTATCAATAAAACAACGCCAAAGGAAATCAATTTTTTTCTCTCGAACGCATTTGGATTTGGAGGGACAAATTCATCTTTAATTATAAAAAAAGTTTAAAATTTGCTCACTCATAATAATTAAAAAAATAGTTGAAATGAAAAAAGAAGAAGTAATCGCAAAAGTGAACGGATTTCTGGTGGAGGAGTTTGAATTGGATGAAGCACGACTTATACCAGACGCAAACTTACGCGATGACCTTGAAATTGAAAGCCTTGATTTTGTGGATATAGCTGTTGAAATCGAAAAAAAATTCGGTTTTAAAATTAAAGGAGAGGAAATGATCAATGTAAAAACCCTCGGAGACTTATATAATTATATCATCTTAAAAATTAATTAATGTCTCACTGGGATGGACGTTCAAGAGGCAACATCTTAGGTTACAAAATATTCATTTTTCTCCTTAAGTATGTCCATATTCGTATTGCGTATTTTGTATTGCAATTTGTGGTTTTTTACTTTCTCATTTTTAGTAATAAAAAATTCATCTTTCATTTCTATCGAAAAATACTTAAATACAGCGCCCTTAAAACAGAATTTGCAATCTATAAAAATTATTTAGCGCTGGGAAAGACGATAATTGATAAAGTTGCTGTACTGGCTGGTTTTAGTCATAAATTCACATACGATTTTGAGGGAGAGGACTATCTTCAGCAAATATCGGATGCAGGAAGAGGGGGTATTTTCATTGGTGCACACTCGGGGAATTACGAAATTGCTGGTTTTTTACTCAAACGTATAAAACGACCAGTCCACGTGATTATGTTTGATGGCGAACGCGCCAACATTAAAGAAATAATAGAAAATGTTACAGGGGGAAAGCGTTTTAATGTAATATATGTCCAACCCAATGATATTTCGCATATATACCAGATAAAAGAAGCCCTCAGTAAGGGAGACCTTATAGCCATTCATGGTGACAGGTTCATTGAGGAAAGTAAGAGCTTTGAATGTGAGTTTTTTGGGATGAAAGCTAAATTTCCATTGGGACCCTATTATATGGCAGCACAGTTTAATGTGCCCGTTAGTTTTGTTTCAACGATGAAAGAAACGGATACACATTACCATTTTTATGCAACCCCCCCCATAATGATTGAAGGTACAACCAAAAAAGAAACCATAAAATCTATCGAAAAAACAGCTCAACTTTATGCTACTGAACTCGAAAAAATGATACGAAAATATCCTTTGCAGTGGTTCAATTATCATGATTTCTGGCAAATAAATCAATAATTTATTATGAAGGACTACGGAAACGATGAAAAGTCGGCTGTACAGGCCAAATTTGATGCCCAGAAAATAGCTTTCGGCCCAATTATGTTTCAGGCTGCCCGCCTGCTAAGGAAGTTTGAAATTCTTAAAACACTGCACGAACATCGTAAAGAAGGGCTTACAAAAAATGAAGTCGCTGATAAATGCAATCTTCCGCTTTATACTGTCAAGGTGCTGCTTGAAGCAGGTATTAGTATGGAAATTGTGTATTTAAAAAACAATAAATTTTTTCTCACAAAGACCGGATGGTTTATTCTTAACGACCCTCTAACAGGCGTTAACATCGACTTTGTCCATGATGTTAATTACAACGGTTTCTTTTCTCTTGAGGAAAGCTTTAAAAATCAGCGACCTGAAGGTCTTAAAGTTTTTGGAGAATGGAACACAATTTATGAGGCGCTGTCAGAATTACCCCCTCAAGTTGCGAAAAGCTGGTTTGCTTTTGACCACTATTACTCCGATACAGCTTTCCCTGAATTGCTTGCCGCAATTTTTCAATCAAAACCCAAAAGACTTTTGGATGTCGGAGGAAACACCGGTAGATTTGCCATAATCTGTGCTAAATATGACCCCGATGTTCATATAACTATACTCGATTTGCCCGGTCAGCTTGAAAAAGCGAAGAAAGCCATAGAAGAAGAAGGACTGCAAGATCGCATTGACCTCATACCAATGAACCTGCTCGACCATTCCGTGCCTTATCCTTCGGGTTATGATGCAGTTTGGATGAGTCAGTTTTTGGATTGTTTCCCATCTTCCGATATTGTAAGCTTACTTATAAAAGCAAAAAATGCAATCAATCCTGATGGATTTGTCTATATCCTGGAATTATACTGGGACAGACAAAAATACAAGGCCTCCACGTATTCACTGCATGCCACTTCCTTATATTTTACTTGTATGGCCAATGGAAGTAGTCAGATGTATCATTCTGAAGATATGTATAATATGGTAAACAAAGCGGATCTGGAAATATCAAAAGAATGGGACAATGTTGGGGTAAGTCATACTTTGTTCAGATGCAATCATCGAAATAAATGAACGAGAATAACAATATCCTGAATTATATACCTCAACGTTCACCTTTTGTAATGGTTGACGAGTTGATATCTGCTTCCGAAAACCAAACTATTACGAATTTCAGGATTACACCCGATAATCTTTTTTGTGAAAACGGGTTTTTTTATGAAGGTGGAATTATTGAGAATATAGCCCAATCGGTTGCTGCCGGATCGGGTTATAAGTCAAGGCAAAACAACGAAGATGCTCCGGCCGGAATGATCGGTTCAATAAAAAAGCTGCAAATTATTAAACGTCCCAAAGTTGGTGAGACAATTCATACTATTATCAGTCTTATTGCAAATTTCGATAAAGCCCTTGTTGTAGAGGGCCGTATTTCAATTAATAATGAAATAATTGCAAAATGTCAGATGAATATTTTTCTAATTAAAGACCTCAATATAAATCCGTCATAAAATAATTTTCAGCCTTTTCAATTATCATTTTTGTTATCAATGAAGCCTTCCAAAATAAATTATAAATCAAAAAACCTGCCGTAAAATTTTTAAAATTCACCCCAATAAATCGATTTTAATCCCACTATCAAATAATTTACCCCATAGTAGTCAGATAAAAACCATAAAGTTAACAAATGTCGACCAGGTGCTGTTACTTTGAAAAAAAACTATGAATACTTCAACAGTAAATTATCAGATAAATAATACCACCATTAGTTCACTGGAAACTGTCCTTCATAAAAAAGGTTATAAATGCATTGTTTTGAACAACGAAGCAGAGGTAATTGACTTTATCAATAAGTTACCAAATGATGGAATTATGGGACTTGGTGATTCTATTACAACCTGTGCTCTTAAAATAAGAAACCTGCTTATAAAAAAGGGTAGTTTAATATTTTATTCCTGGAATGGAGCGGAAGATTATAACCGAACGATCGAAACTTTTGAAGAACATCCGGATCCTGATTTTTATCTAACCCGAATAAATGCTATCACCACCAAAGGTGAAATAATGGTAAAGGATTATTCCCGAAAAGCAGCTACAGAAAAGAAGTTTCCAAAACACATTTTGGCATTTGCAGGCTATAATCGAATTGTAGATAAATTTAACGAAGGGAATAGTGTAATCAAATATACAATTTTCACTGAAAAGCCTGAGAATACTGATTTCACAGTGGTTTTACTACCATTTATATGTTATTGAGTAATTAATGGTTGAAGTTAAATTAACCGCCAATGCTGTTTATTTAATTTTCCGGAATATTCAAAAATCAGGATTATTCGTATTTCCTCCTGTTAAACCATGATTCAATAAGGGTGAAACCTATATGTATCATATAATAATTTTCCTTTATGAGACCGTTTGAATTATCACCCCTTTGCCCTAATTCGAAAGAAAAATTGACAACAGAATGAAGGCTGTTTATTGGAAATGCCAGTCCAACGACAGCCCCATATTGCTTTATTTGCTGGCCACGTAATTCAAGGTATGTTGCTTTATAGTAACCCCCTAACCTGTAGCTCATTATTTTCATATATTGTTTACGCAAGTAATCGCTGGGTGCATATTCCATTCCAAAGTTAATTTGCTGACTGTTTACCAGGTTGGCTGCTTCTCCTAGTGGCTGTTTATTTGACCAGAATTGTGCAGAATAGTCAAGGTCAGCAGTAAATTTATTATCCTTGGTCACAGCAAGTCCAAGTCCAATTTTGCCAGGGATAGTGAAATCTTCCAAAGCTTTTGTACCTGTAATCAAAGTATCACCATTGCTTAAATACAATTTGTTCGTATTCTTTGATTTTAAATACTGATTATTTGCAAAAACCGCCCCTAGTGTATAATTCAAACCTTTAATTTTAAACCGATACTGCAATCCATAGTCAAGGTAGATCCGGTGTAAAGTATAATCGTTTTCACCGAGCACAACTGGTGTAGTTGTATTATTTACATAATAAGTTATTGTTTGAATAAGAGGTCCAAACAGGGCAGATGTATTAATTCCGATAGACAAATTTTTGAATATTCTGAAAGAATTGCTGAGATAACATTGGGTTAGTCCTCCGGAACCTTCCCTGACAATAACATAAGGCACATTGGAGCCATCGATAGTTTCTACTGATGCGATTTTATATCCCACACTACTAAATGGTACAATTCCGAGGCTCATTCCCCACCAATTGTATACTTTGAATCCCATGGCGAGATAATTAAAATTTGCAAGGTAATCTGTTCTCTCTCTGACAGAACTTGTGAATTTTGTTTTTTTGCCAAACACACCAATTTCAAATACAGATGCTGAGCTGTCAATTCCATTGTATGAGGCAGGGTTTGTGTTATTTAAAAAGCCTTTGGAGGACAATCCAAAGCCAGCGCCACCCATTGCTTGTATTTTGCCAAAACCAACAGGTTCCAGATCACCTACTCCATATAAAGAATAAGGAGATGTAGTATTGTTCTGTGACAGTAGATCTGAATATACTAACTGGAGAAATACAAGTATCAGTATATTCTTGCAAAATATATTTATCAAAGGTAATAAACGGTTTTTTTTACTCATAAAATACGTATTTGATATTAAGCTTTGGAACTTCATTCTCATTTCCTTGTCCGGTGAGAATCAAGCGACTCAGTGTGGAAGTATAACGAGTAGTGGTTAATCCGACAAGCAATCCATGATCGGTATTATAAAAATTACCTGCAAGTTCAGAGAATAGATAACTCGTTATATCAAAAGTATAATAAATAGGTAAGTCCGAATGTATATCATCCTTATGTTTGATACCAAAAATATAATTCAAGTTTCTATCAGCGAGATATCCATTTACACGGTTAATTTTATCAGTTGTAAATAAAATGAGACTATCCGGCAAAGGTATCGTTTCGTCACTGCCAAGTTCAGCTTTTATTATTAATTGAGCGCTTAATATTTTACCCTTCCTGGGAAATTCGAGAAATGTGCCCATGTATGGAAAATCGATCCTTGTCATTAATCCCACACCTGCCTGCATGTAACTTTCACCATTGCTTTTGGATGACTGCAATCTGTCGCGTTGTGTCTTTAATAATGATAATGGCAAATCACTATAATAACCAGATATTTGATTATACTGTTTGGAAGAATTCGTCAGTGGAAAATCATACTCCAGATTAGAAGTTGTTAATCCTTGCCGGTGAAAATAAAGCCGGAACATCAATGTACTATCGAATGCCTTATAACCAATTACTACATGGCTTTGAGTGGTATCGACAGCCAGATAAAGTCCATATAAATATTGCAAGAGAAAGATATCATTTGTTGTAAAATTTTCGGGATGGTCCCTAAATTCATTGAAAAGATATTTTCCGAAATTATCATTAATTTTGATGGATACCGTCTGTCCGCTTCTCGGCTGAGGATACCAGGAAGTCTTCGTTCCCAGTAAGGAAGCCGAATCAGAATTATAGGGAGTGCGGGAGGTATTGTACATATATTTGCCATCCGGGAAAGTAATTTCACCAGAAAGTTTATAAACCCTGATAGTTTGAGGCTTTGTTGTATCTCCGTAGTAATCACCCGAGTATCTAAGGGTAAGTCTCATCGAATCAAATAAATCTGTGCTTTCGATCGTTCTTACAGTCGGCAAGCCAAGTGAAAATACGGTATTGCATTTAATATTGCCCAGATTGCCGTCTGTATAGAATCCAACTAACAATTTGCTATAATTTGAAGTTGCTATTGAATCCTGCTTAATTGTACTAAAATATACTGTACATGTATCGATTTCTACCAGGTTTGTATTAGGATTACCCACCAGGTCATTCCCCAGTAAAAATAAATTAGTATCGCTACTCTTACAACCACCTAAAAAAATGCAAAGAATATATATCCCTGAAATCCATTTTAGACCTCTACCCATAATTATTCAATAAAATTAAGCCAATTTCAATCGGCAATATTACAGAAATATCTTTGAAATGCAGTCAAAGAGAAAAAAAATAGACCAAAAGCAAGCTTTTACAGATCAATCCTATTTATTTATCTGCTTTGTAATATCATATAAAATCAATATCTTTCGCCGTTTTTTTAAGTAAAACGAACAAACAGGAAATAAATTTTATCGCAAAGCCGAAAATGAAATAGATAAAATAACTTATTTTGTCCATAAATTAGGCTTGAATGTCTATTTCTTTTTATTGTAAGTTTTGCTTAATCTATGTTTACATAAATAATTTAAAAACTGAAAAATGAATATTCGTAATAGTTTGCTTTTCTTAATACCCCTTGCTTTTGTAATTTCCTGCTGCAAGGATTCAAACTCAACCATTATTTTAGGCAATTGGGTTCACAAAACATCATTTGATGGCACCGCACGAAGAGATGCCGTAGCATTTACAGTAGGCAGACGTGCTTTTATGGGAACCGGTTATGATGGAACAGATCGTTTGAGAGATTTATGGGAATATGATGTTACTACTAATCAATGGACACAAAGGGCATCGCTTCCACTCACAGTTAAAGTCCACACAAAAACTACCGGTGGAGCTGACACTATTATAACAAGAAATGTCTCTACGCGCAGTGGTGCAGTTGCCTTTTCAACTGATAGCAAAGGCTATATAGGAACCGGTTTTACCGGAATATTACAATTGTCTGACTTTTATCAATATGATCCTGCCACAAATACTTGGGATACAATACGTTCATTGGGAAGAACTTCCTTAGCTGATTCAATCTGCGCAACCTCACGATCCAGTGCAATAGCATTTGCCATTAATAATATTGGGTATGTGGGATCTGGTTGGGATGGTAGTTATACTAAAGATCTTTATGCTTACGATCCTTCGACTGGTGACTGGACTAAAAAAGCAAGTCTTGGCGGCGCAAAACGTATGGATGCAACAGCTTTTGTTATCAATGGCTTGGGCTATGTACTGACAGGTATTGATAATGGAAACTTTTTAGTTGATTTTTACGCTTATGACCCAAATAGTGATTCATGGTCGCAAAGACGTGATATTGCAAACACAAGTCCTGACTCTTATGATGATTCTTATGATATGAAACGAATCAAAGCTGTCGGTTTTACTATTAATGGTAAAGGATACTTAGCTACCGGGGCTACCAATTCTGTCCTTAATACAATTTGGGAATATGATCCTGCTACAGATTTTTGGACTTATAAAACTCCTTTCGAAGGTGCAGCCAGAGCCGACGCAGTAGCTTTTGTTGTGGATAGCACAGCATTTATAGCAACAGGGGCAAACAGTGGCTACTATTTTGATGATATATGGGCTTTCCATCCTAAAGATCTTTACAATTCTACAGATAAAAAATAAAAAAAGATTTACGATAATCATAAGTTCGGTTCTTGGATTTATGATTATCCTTTCTTTTGTTTTCCTTATCCTTGTCTCCGGAAGGTATCACGAACGGGTTTTTCCGTCTGCCAATGGCTGGGGTTATGAAATTGAATACAGAGACCGGGTATTAATTCATCAGGAATTCATTCCAGGTATTCGAGGACAAATACCCTTTGCAAGTAAAGAAGACGCGAAAAAGATTGCCGACCTGGTAATTCATAAGTTGAAGGAAAGTAATAAATTACCGACTGTAAATTTTAAAGAATTAGAATTACTCAAGATTAAAATCAATGAAATCAAGTAATAATGCAAATTAAGAGATGGAAAAAGTTAATAGAAATCATAAAATATAAGGGTTCGCTCATTTAGAATTGGTGTTAAGCTCTAGATTTAACCTCTATCGAATAAAATCTGCTATTACTCTGATTAGATGGAGGTAAATAGCCACGGGCTAAAGCCCGTGGACAAAGTAAGACATACTTTTAGCGCCGGCTCCAATCATTTTTCGAGATTTAAAGTAATTTCCGGCGCAATTAAACTATTCTTGAACAAAGTATTCAGAATTGCGAACCAATTATTGTCGAACCCTGATTCTGAACGTAGCGTGGTGCGCATATATTGCAGTTCAATGACCCCGGTCTAAAGACCGGGGCTATTCATATATTACTACCAAGAATTTGCAGGGCAAGCACTAAGGGTTCTTAATGTTTGATTCTTAATTCGCATAAATAGCTGTGTAATGCTTCAGCGATATAAAATGTTCAGGATTTCCTTATAAAAAATTATGATCAAGATATTCTAAAAATTTGTCTTTAAATTGTTCGCTTACAGGTACATAAACCTTACCGAAGACAATTCTGCTTCGTTCAATCGTATTAACTTTTTCAAGATTTACAATAAACGAACGATGAACTCTCATGAATTTAGATTCCGGCAATTTTGATTCAAGCACTTTTAAAGAGCTCAATGAAAGTATTGGCAGGGTTTCATTCTGAACAAAAACCCTTATATAATCTTTCGATCCTTCGATATAAAGAATATCGCTGAAGTTTACCCGTCTGATTTTATATTGTGCTCTAAGAAATAGAAATTCATTGTTTGTCTCAATTCTCGGGAGTATTCTTCGTTCCATATCAATAAGTTTCTGAGCCTTTGCTGTCGCCCTTAAAAATTCTGCATAATCGAAAGGTTTTAACAAATAATCGACCGCTTCAAGCCGGAATCCTTCCAGTGCGTATTTGTCATAGGCAGTAGTAAAAATAATTTTAGGACCTTTTTTAAGTGTACGGGTAAATTCAATACCTGAAATTTCTGGCATTTGGATGTCAATGAACATAAGATCAACTAATCCGTTATCAATCTGATCCATTGCATCAAAAGGATTGTAGTAAGTACCCGTCAATTTTAAACCGGATGTCCTCAAAATATATCCTTTTAAGAGCTGAACAGCCAGTGGTTCATCATCTATTGCTATTGCATTAATCATTCATGTGAGGATTATAAAGCGTTGGGAAAAAGAGCAGCATGGAACGACGATTCTGATTTAAATATTCAAAACCAGATTCTTAGATTAAGAACGTGAATAAAAATTATATATGATTTACTGCCAGGTTAATTAACAAATTTTAATATTTTCCCTGTAGAAAATTCATTCGGTATGTTTGCAAAAATTCAATTATAAATATTTCTATATATTTCAAAATATCATCACTAAACCGCCATTATTCATACCGAATTGCATCAATCGGATTCAGTCTTGCGGCTTTTCGTGCAGGGTAGTATCCAAAGAATATTCCAATGGCGGCACAAACCACAAAGGATAGAATAATAGACCGGGCACTGATAAGTACAGGCCATCCCATAACGGATGAGATTCCTTTTGTAGCTGCAATTCCCAATAATATTCCAATTATGCCGCCAATGACACTTAACAGAATTGCTTCAATTAAAAATTGCATAAGTATGTCAAGTTCCCTTCCACCGATCGACATTCTTAAGCCTATCTCCTTAGTTCGCTCTGTTACCGATACATACATAATATTCATAATGCCTATTCCTCCAACCAGAAGGGATATTCCGGCTATTGCCCCCAGTAATACCGTGAGTATATCGCTGATGGATGTAAATGTTTTAATGAGATCGGACTGCGACATTACTGAAAAATCATTCTGGTCGGCAGGTTTTAGTTTATGTTGTTTTCTCATTATGTCCGTTATCTGGTTGATTGCATCTGTTGTTGCGTCTTCGCTTTTTGCAGAAGTAAAAATTGCCTGGATCCAGGTAATAGCCAAGATTCTCTTTTGTACTGTTGTATAAGGCGCAATCAGGAGATCATCCTGATCCTGGCCAAATGAATTTTGACCCTTTTCTTCCAGTACTCCGATAATCTTTAAAGGGATCTTTTTAAAGCGGATCGTTTGCCCGATCGGGTCGGCATTTTCTCCAAAAAGATTTTTTACTACGGTTTTTCCGATAAGGCAAACTTTGGCATAACTCTGAATTTCCTTTTCTGTAAAGTATCTGCCGCTGGCAATATTTATTTTTTTAATCGCAAGATAATCCAGATCAGCACCGAAACAGGTAGTAGGCCAATTCTGATGACTAAAAACAGTTTGACCTCCGGCCCTTACTTCAGGGGAAATGGCGCTAATGGCATTCGTTCCGGTCTTAAGTGCATCAACATCCTTAAGTGTAAGGCTTTGGCTGCTGGAATTTCCCATTTGTACCCCACCTCTGAATTGTGAAAAGGGTGTTACAAAAACCATGTTAGAACCCATACTGGATATCTGATCCTGTATACTTTTTTTTGAACCCTGTCCGATTGCTATCATGGCAATAACTGATGCCACTCCTATTATAATTCCGAGCATCGTCAGAAAAGCCCTTAATTTATTGCGCCTTAATGCACTGGATGCTACCCGGGTCAAATTCAAATAATTCATTACTTCAACTTTTAAAGGTTACAAACTTTCCTGTTCTACCGGTATGTTTTTCAGTAACTCCTTGGCAATAAGCCGATCTGTAATCATTTCTTCCTTTTGGATCAAGCCATCGCGAAAAACAATGCTTCTTTTTGTACAACGGGCAATGTCGGTTTCATGCGTTACAAAGACTATTGTTTTGCCCAGGTCGTTTAACTGTTGAAACAAGGCCATAATCTCATATGAGGTGCGGGTATCCAGGTTTCCGGTTGCTTCGTCCGACAAAATGACAACCGGGTCGTTTACCAGGGATCGTGCAATAGCCACACGCTGCTGTTGGCCACCCGAAAGCTGATTGGGCATATGGTATAACCGGTCGCCCAGTCCAACAGACTCCAATGCATGAATAGCCCTTTCCTTTCGTTCCTTTGATTTTACACGGGAATTATAAAATAAAGGCA
>Ga0182027_10003434_pt1 | contig 25142 bp, 23 predicted proteins | sample 712E1DmetaG_FD_121300 | JGI IMG/M metagenome (GOLD analysis project Ga0182027, IMG submission 121300) | Permafrost microbial communities from Stordalen Mire, Sweden - 712E1D metaG (Illumina Assembly) | ecosystem: Environmental > Terrestrial > Soil > Wetlands > Permafrost | place: Sweden...
ACCGCCTATTTGCACATAAATCACATGCGGCGAAAGACAGCCGAGTTGGTTCCACGCCACCACATCCTCCGCGGCATTCGTCACCACGCGCCGCGCACCCAAGCCCGACAAAACCTCGCGCGCCACAAAACCAAAGCTCACACGATGGCCGTAGCCGAGAAAACGAGTTTTGACCGGCAAACGCGAGCGAATGGCTGCAAGCGTCTCATCATTGCCGGTCGTCGTGACACAATCGGCCTCGGCAAATAACGCATTCTCCAAATCAGCGTTGCCGCCGCGCCACTCGGCGATTTCAAGGCACGCCCCAAGTTTTGAATCGGCATCGTAAATCGAATGTGCAAACAATCGCGGAAGAAACGATGCGCCCCTTGCACATTTCACAAATTGAGCTGAACGCGCGAGCAAACCTAAAACGATGCTTGTCATGGTCGGATTCGGAATGTTGCCCGCTGTGATGTGAACAAGAAGCTCCGGTCCGGTTGCCGTTGCCATGCGCGAAGAATTAGGTTTGCCATCGGCACAAAAATCGTCCAGCCGTTTCGCGTCACCGAATTCCTGGACGAGTAGTGCGTGAAAATTATCGGGTGTGAGTTGCCGGAAAAAATTATCCAGCCCCTTTGCCAGTGTTTCGCGTGAGAAACCCGTTTTTGCCGGTCCCTCTTCAAGCGCAAACTTTCGGAATCGATCGCCGGCCTGAAGCCAGTTTGCAGCCACTTCACTCAATACTTTCACCATGCTGTTGGTGGAACGCGATGCGAGATAGCGCTCGCGATTACGTTTGAGCGTCTGGCACGCCTCCATGATCATCGCGGGCGATAGCGTCGCCTCCGGCGGTAGATCAGCGAGAAAATAGTTTGGTAAATTCATTTTTTGGAGGGCATTGCTTCGTCAATGCCCAAATCAATCAGGGAAGTGACGAAGCACTTCCTTCCATCATTAGCGAACAGCCTCGAGGTTCTGTGAATTGCGCACGACCAAGCAATTCAAAACCGTCATCGTGGCGAACGCCCAAATCTTCTGTCTGAATTGCCATAACGGAAAATACGTTCGCCAAATCAAAAACACGAATCAGGCCGGTTTCACCATCTGCCACTTCACGATTTGTTTCAGATGAAATAATCTGCACTCGCGCCCATGGCGGAAACTGAAAATTCCGGCAGAGGTAGGGCGCGGTGTCCCCACCGCGCCGCTCCCCGGCGGGCTGGGGACAGCCCGCCCTACCAACGGCCACGTCATAACCCTGCGAGCTCAACTCGCTCATGCCGTATTCGCTAACGATGTGACTTTGCGGAACGCCGAGCCACTCTGCAATGAGCATGTGCAATTCGTCTTTCGGCATCGTGCGTGAACGGTTCTTGTAACCGCCCGTTTCCATCACGCTAGAACCAGGCAGCAGATGGAAACGTAAATTGTTTTCCGTCAGAAAATCCAACAAGTGGACGAACGAAAACGCCGTTCCGAGCAGCGTCAACGGCTTTCCCTCATCGCAAGCAGTTTTCAATTTTTTAATAGTTGCAGCAAAATCAACCGCCCACGAATCATCGTCGGAAATATTTCCAGTGAAAGCGGATTCAGGCAGACCCAATTTCTGCCGCACGGTTTCAAACATGTGAACAAGGGAAGAATGCGGCGCGGCGTTTTGGTTCGGTGTCAGAAAAATGAGTTCGTGCGCGTCACCAAAGTGAAACTGAAACCACTTCCACAATGACGTTTCATATACGGCCAGCGATTCTGCATTATGAAAATGGCGGCTCGGACGCTGTTCTGTCGTTCCGCTGGAATGAAAAACGGTGGTGCATTCGGATGGCGCAAGACAGGTCAATTCAAGTTCTTTGAACGCCGCTGTCGGCACAGCAGGAATTCGTGTCCAATGCTCGACAACTTCTGATGTTAGTCCGCGAGTCTTGCAGATTTTTTGATATACACTGTTGTACCTGAATTGAAGTTCGAAGAGTTCAAGGGCTAGTTCATTAAACTCGTTGTCTTGCGCTTGCCGCGCCGTATCCCGCATTAGCGGGAGAAGGCGGGCGGCGAAATTGGAAAGTTCAGTTATCACGCGGTTTTTGTTTGTCGGCTGGTTTTCCGCCACAGCCGAATGACATTGTAGCGCGAAATGTCTTTGCGGCAAGTATGATTGCCATGGGATTTGCGGCAGAGGATTGCCAATGCAACGTTTGTCCGCCACACTGTTCTCTCCAATGAACAAACGGTTTTACATCACTACCGCGATTGATTACGTCAATGGCCAGCCGCATCTCGGCCATGCCTACGAGAAAATCGTGACTGACGTCATCGCACGGTCGCGCCGCAGTCTGGGGCAGGAGGTTTTTTTCCTCACCGGCCTCGACGAACACGGCCAAAAGGTCCAACAGGCCGCCATCGCCGAGGGCAAGACACCGCAGGCGTATTGCGATGAACTCGCGGCGGACTGGAAAGCCTTTGCAAAGAGACTGGAACTGACCAACGACGACTTCGTCCGCTCCACCGAACTGCGTCACAAGGAAATCGTTCAAGCCGGCCTCGCGAAAGTTTTTAAGGCCGGTCAGATCTATAAAAAAACCTATCAGGGCTTTTATTCGACAAAAGAGGAAACATTCCTGACCGAGAAGGATCGCAGTCCGGATGGAACCTTCGATCCCAGCTACGGTGAAGTCATCGAGTTGAAGGAAGAAAATTACTTCTTCAAGTTGCATGAGCAACAGCAATGGCTGATTGATTACATTGAAAAAAATCCAACATTCATCGCGCCCGACCATCGCCGGAATGAAGTCCTTGGTTTTCTCAAAAACAATGAACTTGAAGATTTGTGCATTTCACGTCCGGCATCGCGATTGAACTGGGGCATTCCCCTGCCCTTTGACCCGAATTTTGTGACCTACGTCTGGTTTGATGCACTGGTGAATTACATCAGCATCGCCGCCGCGCATGGTGATCAAGTTGTGCTCAACGCACTTGGCTCTCAACCCTCAACTCTCAACCCTCAACTCTCTTTGTGGCCCGCCGACATTCATGTCATTGGCAAGGACATCGTAAAATTTCATTCTGTTTATTGGCCAATTATGCTCAAAGCAATGGGGTTGCCGCTGCCGAAACAGATTCTTGTCCACGGCTGGTGGCGAAAGGAAGGCGCGAAAATCAGCAAAAGCACCGGCAACATCGTTGACCCCATTGCGGTCATTGACGAATGGGGCTTGGACGCCTTCCGTTTTTATGCATTGCGCGAACTCGACATCGGCCCGGATGGCAACTGGACTGATGCTGGATTCAAAGCACGCTATCAGGCCGAGCTCGCCAATGGTTTGGGTAACTTGGTCAACCGTTCGCTTTCGATGCTCAAGCGCTATCGCAACGGCGTCGTGCCTGCGTCTTCAAATGAACTTTCCGACGAGGCGCAAAAAGTCATTACTGAAACGCGCACACAGCTCGAACAAAACCAACTCCAAGCAGCGTTGCACAGCATCTGGTCGCTCATCACAAGAGCCAATCAATACGTGGACCAGACCGCGCCATTCAAGCTGGCCAAAGACCCGGCGCAATCAAAGCGGCTGGACGAGGTGCTTTATAATCTGGCTGAAGTCTGCCGCGTGCTGGCTGTTCTGCTGTGGCCATTTTTACCGGGAACAGCGACGAAGATTTATGCACAGCTCGGTTTGACCGGTGTGCCGGACAAATTCTCTGAAGTCTCGTGGGGTGGATTAAAACCCGGCCACAAAATTGGCGAGCCAGCACCGTTGTTTCCTCGCAAGGATAATTGAGCTAATTTAACGGCACACCACGGCGAATGTAGGTCGGGATGTCGAGGTCTTCACCTTTGTGAATTGTCGGTTCGCTTTTATCAAACCGCCCCTTGGAAATAATCGCCAACGGCAATTGTGTCTGAAGCATCCTGGAGTTGGCTTTTCGCGACCGGCCACGAGGTTGCCCGGACAGCAATTGTTGGCGTTGCCCCATCGTCAATGATGGTGACTGCTCAAGGTTGTGCGTCGGACGAACGCCGAAACCGCGCGAACCATCTTCCTGTTCCGACGGTTCTTCGGGCGTAGCCGCCATAGGCACTCGTGTGGACACAATATTTTCCTTCGCTGCAATGACAGTGACGAACAAACGGTTCTTCAACGTTTCGTCCACCGCCGCACCCATGATGATTTGCGCCTGTTCACAATGGCGGCTGATTTTTTCCATCACGCGGTTCACGTCGGCCATCGTCAAATCCTTTCCACCCACGAGGCTCACGAGCACCGCATTGGATTCGGCCAGAGCGTGGCCTTCATCAAGCAGCGGATGCGCGAGCAATTTTTCCACCACCTCACGCGAACGCGCCGGACCGCTCGCCTCGACGGATGCGAATGCGCTTTCAGAATGGCGATCGCGCACCAACGCGCATAAATCGTCAAAGTGGATTTGAATCAAACCCGGCCGTGTGAGCAATCGCCACACGCCCCGGATGCTCTCCGCCAGCAAACCGCCGGCGATGCGGAACGTGTCGAGCACGCTGGTATTTTCATCGATCAGCTTGAACGTTTTCTGGCATGGCAGACAAATGACACCATCGGCAACAGATTTAAGCTGTTCCAATCCTTGTATCGCCTGCTGCTGACGACGATTGCCTTCACAGGTGAATGGCAATGTCACAAACGCCAGTACCAGTGCCCCGGTTTCCTTTGCTGCGCGCGCCAGCACAGGACTGATGCCGCTGCCAGCGCCACCGCCCAGACCGGCGACGATGAATACCACCTCCGCGCCTTCGCAAGCGGTTTTGAGCGTGGCAAACTGTTCCTCGGCAATGGCATGGCCGCGTTCGGGATCGCCGCCAGTGCCAAGACCGCGTAGCAATTTTGTTTCAAGCTGGATTTTCACCGTGGCAGATGACGCCTCCAACGACGGTGAGTCGGTATTGATCGCAATGAAAACCGCACCCGCGAATTCCTTCTTGTCCATGATATCGAGCAGATGGACGCCGGCGCTGCCGATGCCAAAAATTTTCACAGCCGGCGCTTTGGACGGGTTAATAACCTCCGATGGGGTTTGAGCTTTGGTTTTCATGGTTCAAACGGGTTTATGACCGGCGCAAGATGTTCGTGATGGCGCCCTTGATTCCCTGGGCCAGCGACGGGCGACCTTCGCGTTTGCGCGTTTTGAACGAACCGAATCTTACAAGGCCGATACCGGTGATAAATTCCGGCTGGTCGAGCGCCGACTTCAAACCGCTAATGGAGTTGGTCTGGCCGAGAGACACCGGCATTTGCAAAATCGGTTCGGCGAGCCTGGCGATATGGGGCGTACGAGCACAGCCGCCGCACAAAAAAACGCCGGCGCGCAGGTAATCAGACAGCCCTGCCTGTTCCAAATTATGCGTGACGAGCTGGAAAATTTCCTCCAGCCGCAGCGACATGATTTGTCGCAAATGCCCGACATTGACCGTTTTGAGCGGCAGGCCAAGTTCATTGGTGATTGTGACCGCCTGTCCCTTACTTTCCTCATCCATCAGTGCCGAGCCGTGCTCGAGCTTGAGTTTTTCCGCGCGACTCAACGGCACTTTCAAACCATAAGCCAGATCGTTGGAAACGTGGTCGCCACCAATCGCAAGCACACCTGTATGCCGGATCACTCCACCGGCATAAACGACGTAATCGGTCGTGCCAGCGCCGATGTCAATAACCAGTGCGCCGAGTTCCTTTTGTTCATTGGTCAACAGCGCAAGCGATGAGGCAAGGCCGTTGAACACAATTTCATCCACTTCAAGTTGCAAGCCCTTGATGAGGCGAATGGCATTTTGCAGGCGGTTCGTGTTGCCGTGAACAACATGCATATCCACCTCAAGCCTCGAACCAAGCATCCCGACCGGATCATTCACACCGTCCCGTCCATCCACAAAAAAGTGCTGGCGAATGGCGTGAACAACATTGTTTTCCATCGGTAAATTGATTGCCTTCGCGTTCTTGATTACATCCTGCACGTCGTCCTCGGAAATTTCGCGGTCGGCGGAAACGACCGGATGCACGCCACGATTATTGAAACCGCGAATATGTCCGCCGGTGACCCCCAGATAAACGTTGCGAATTTCCACATCGGCCATTTGCTCGGCCTCGACGATGGCGTTGCGCACGTCCTCTTCGGCCTGTGTTGGATCCACAATCTCCCCCTTGCGCACGCCGCGCGAACGCGCCTGGCCGAGGCCGACGATATTGAGCGAGCCGTCGGCGTTTTGTTCACCAACGACGGCGCAGACTTTGGACGTGCCGACTTCCAGACCGACGATGATGGATGAAGCGTCAAACATTATTCCTCCGAACATGTGCTGGGTTGACTGATTTGGGCGCGGCAACCGGCAGCGTGCTGGCTTCCATCCAACGAACCGGAACATTGTTGGAAACCGCCAGATCGAGTGTCACGATGGTTTTGTTCATCCGCTGTCCCAAATCGTAAATTTCACGCCAGCGTCGCAATTGCTGGTCCAAATTGTCGAGGTTAAAAGTAATCTTGCTGCCCTGCTCCGTCGTTGCGACAACAACTCCTGGCGACGAAACATCAATGCGCCGCAAATCCACAAACCCTGCCATTGGCGAATGGCTAAACGCAGCCACCAATTGCAACGCAGCCTGCACTTGGGGCGATTCGACACGACGACCGAGTTGCAATTCATACATGTTCAGTCCTACAATCACCGGCAATTGGTCGCTTACCTGTAATAGTGAAATCACGCACAGCCGCGGGTCGATCGGTTGCATCACGTAACCATTAGCGTCCAACTGAAAAACTGAAACTGTTATTCCACCCGTTGTGCCAGCGCGCGTCACGTTCACTTGCGCCACCGGCCGCCGTTCTGTAACGCGAATTTGCAGTGTGCGCGGCAGGATGCGCTCGACGGAAACTGAACCAATCGTTGGAACAAGTTCCAGATTGCGTTTCACCGCCGCCAAATCGAGCGCAATCAAATTCTCACCGGTCTTCACCAGCGAAAGACGGCGCAATTGGTCTGGAGCAATGACACCGTCGGTTTGCATCTCTATCTGCTGAATGGCAAACTCGGAATTTTTATAAACAAACTTGTCCAACGCCCATTCGCCCGCACACCAAAGCAGATAAAGGCCGAAAACCGTGCATATCGGTACTAGCAGTAAAATTAACACCACCCGCACACGTGCAGCGCGCACCTGACTCGAACGCAGTTTCACATCAAGCACGCGCCCGCGACTCAATCGCCGGTTTTTTTGTTCGCGCCTAAACCACATATCGAAATGTAGAATAACAAATGATGAATGATGAATGAAGAGCGAACTTCTGATTTGGATGACAGACCAAAGTCAGTTCAGTTCTGCATTCTATATTTTTCATTCTTCATTTCCTTTTCAACGCCAAGTCCACCATTCGTTGGCAGAGTTGCCCATAATTTAAACCCGCTGCAAATGCCGCCTTCGGCAACAAACTTGTTTCCGTCATGCCCGGCAAGGTGTTGACCTCAAGCACAACCGGTTCACTGTTTGCACGCACCATCACATCCACACGGGCGTAATCGCGCCCGCCAATCGCCTTGAATGCGCCAATCGCCGCCTCCTGAATTCGTTTTGTCAGCGTGGCGTCAACTGGCGCCGGGCAAAAATACTCCGTGCGGCCTGCCGTGTATTTGTTTAGGTAATCGTAAGCGCCGACTTTCGGTCGAACTTCAACAATCGGCAGGGGTTTATCACCCAAAATGCCAACCGTACATTCGCTCCCGACAATTTTCTCCTCGACCAAAACCTCCGAATCAAACTTCAGTGACTCCTCCAGTGCAGTGTACCAATCCTCAACCCGCTCGACGAATTGCAATCCGACGCTCGACCCCTGCCTCACCGGCTTCACAACGAGCGGCGGCTGCCAACCCCCGGGCCACGGAGTTTCCATGGAATTCACAACAAAGAATTTTGCGGTTGGAATTCCGTTTTTCGCACAACGCCGTTTCGTCAACACCTTATCGAACGCGATACGGCTCGCCTCGGCATCACAGCCGGTATAAACCGCGCCTACTTTTTCAAGTTGTCCTTGAACCGTTCCGTCCTCGCCATAAGTTCCATGCAATGCAAGAAACACAACATCGGTTTTGTTTGGTAGATTGAATTCGCTGTTTTGGGGATCAATTTCCACAACCTCGTGACCGAGCGAACGCAAGGCCTTCGCTACCGCTGCCCCTGAACGCAACGACACTTCACGCTCGGCACTTGGACCGCCCAACATCACCGCGATTTTAAGTTTGTTGCCCATTCGCTTCAATTTTCACCAATGATTTCAATCTCCATTTGTAAATCAATTCCGCGTCCTGTTTTGACACGCTGCTTCAGAATTTCAACCAACTCCAAAATATCGAGGGCTGTCGCATCGCCGTTATTTACGATGAAATTTCCATGTTCGGCAGACACGACGGCGCCGCCCACACGTGTGCCTTTCAAACCGAGTTCATCCATCAACCGGCCCGCCGGAATCTTTTCTGGATTCTTAAAAATACAGCCGGCACTCGGTGAGGCAGGCTGTGTTTTCCAACGTTTTTCACTGAACGCTTTCATGCGCTTCCCGACCTCTTCCCGCGATGCCCGCACACATTTAAACACAGCACCGAGCGCAATGCGATTTGTCAACAGCGGACAGCAACGATATTCCACTGGTATTTCGTCCTTTGTATATTCGCGGATTTCACCGGTGTAATCCATGGACCGCACAGACTCGATCACGTCGAATGTCGCCCCGCCCATGGCGCCCGCATTCATGCGTAACGCACCACCAACGCTGCCGGGAATACCCTCAAGAAATTCAACCCCACTCAAGCCGTTGCGCTTGGCTTCAACTGTCACGCTTTTTAATTTCGCGCCTGCGCCACAGTGTAATCGTTCACCTGCGACTTCGATGCTGCTGAAATGCGGATGTGCAAGACAAATCATCACCCCGCGAAAACCGCCATCGCGCACAAGTAGATTTGAACCACGCCCCATCACAAAAAATGGCAAACTGCGCTCAGTACAATATGTTACGATGCTCGATAAATCACCTTCCGACGCCGGCTCAATGTAAATGTCCGCCGGACCACCAACGCGCAGTGTGGTGTGTTTCGCCAGTGGCTCGTTGCGGCGAATGATGATTGCGCGTGACACACACCCGGCCAGTTCTTTGGTGATGTGTTCTTTGTTTCGCATCGGACTTTTTAACGCTGTGATTGGCGGCGTCATATCACAACTTTTAAACTCATTCCACTCCCTGCCGGTTTCTTCCTGCTTTGCCCGGTAAAGGAAAGTTGTCTGCCAACAGCATTCAAAATCGTCTCTGCGATTTGCTCGGCGGCATGTGGCGTGTGCCATTGCGTGAGTGCAGTTTGAATCCTTGAGCGAGCGGCGGCGTCTTCAACCAGTTCACACAGCAAACCTGCGACGTTTTCCCGTGTTGCAGTTTTTTGCTCAAGCAAACGTGCTGCGCCGGTTATTTCAAGAGCACGGGCATTATAAAATTGATGATTCTGCGCTGCTGCCGGATATGGAATCAGGAGCGAAGGCAGACGTACTACGGCAATTTCAGCAAGAGACGATGCGCCCGCGCGGCTCACGGCGACAGTTGCTGCGCCGAGCGCTAAATCCATTTCCGCCAGAAACGGTTTGATAACAGCACTTAAACCGCGAGCATCATAAGCGACTTTGACTTTTTCAAAGTCATTCGTACCGGTGAGATGAAGCCACTGCCAATTTTTTGCGCGTTCACCAAGTGCAGGCAACGCGGACAAAATCATTTCGTTGATGCCGCTCGCGCCCTGACTGCCACCCATGACCAGAACCACCGGGCGATTGGATGCAAGCCCAAGCGCGATCCTGCACGCAGCAGGATCACGAGGTCGGAACTGGGAACGCACGGGCGTTCCTGTCATGGTGACTTTGCGGGCGCGGAGTCGCGTGGTGGTTTCCGGAAACCCAACGAAAGCCTCATCCACGAAGCGCGCAAGGAGGCGATTGGCACGACCGGGGATGGTATTGGACTCGTGCAGGAACGTTTTCGCACCCAAATCTTTTCCGACCCAGAACGGCGGCGCGCTGGTGAATCCGCCCATGGCGAGAACAGCGTCAGGCCGGCGTCTGCTGAAAATTTTCCGCGCGGCGAACAACGATTTCACAAAACTGCCGGCAAAAGAGAAATAATTCCGATTTTGAAATCCAACCGCCGGCAACGTAACGATTTCCATGCCATGCGCAGATCTGACAGCCTGTTGGTCAACGTCCTTTGGCGAGATGAGCAATGCGACGGCGCAATTTTGTTTTTGAAGCTGTTCTGCGACCGCCATTCCTGGAAACAAATGTCCGCCCGTGCCGCCGCACGCAATGGCGACGAAAGGCGGGTTGGCTTCAGGCGCGGTCATGTGACTTGAGCCATTGGAATCCCGTCGGTTTCCATGCCGGCCCCTGGAATCCTTTCGCGCGAACGAGCATGACGCGCGACACTGAATAAAATTCCGACACATGTGAACATGGCCAGCAAATTCGAACCGCCATAACTGATGAACGGCAATGGCAAACCCTTGTTTGGCAGCGCGCTGGTAACGACGCCGATGTTAATCGCCGCCTGCAAACCGATAAGGAATGTCAGGCCCGCTGCGAGCAGGAATCCGAACGTGTCATGCGAGTTCAATGCAATGTAAATACCGCAAATGACAATGATGACGAACGCGAGGACGACCAACAGCGTGACAACCAAGCCGAGTTCTTCACCGATGATGGAAAAAATAAAATCGGTTTGGTGTTCTGGCACAAAACCGAGTTTCTGGCGGCCGTTCCCAAGACCAAGGCCAGTCCAGCCTCCGGAGCCGAGTGCAATCATGGCCTGATAGGCCTGATAGCCGACACCTTCCTTGTGCTGTTCCAAATCCCACCAACTGAAGATGCGCTTCATGCGCATCGGATCTCGTAAAATTGAAACCGTCAAAGCGAATACGCCAAGCAAAACAGGCGGCACGATGTATCTCCAGCGGACACCGGCGATGAGCAGCATTGCGCCACTGACGGCAGCAAGCAAAATGGTCGTGCCCCGGTCGGGTTCTACAAATACCAGACCGAGCACCAACAGGATGAGCATGCCGGGTAAAACGATGCCGCGATTCCAAGTATGCATGTGCCGCTGGTAACGATCTCCATACCACGCCAGGAGGATGACAAGTGCAAGCTTGGCGAATTCAGAGGGTTGAAAGCGCAGACCATGAAAATCGAACCAGCGGCGCGCGCCATTGATTTTTCTGCCAATGTGAGGCACGAGTACCAGCGTAAGTAAAATGAGCGCGAGGAGAAAAATCGGCCCCGCGTATTTTTTGAGCACTTGATAGTCGAGCGCAGTCGCCGCCACGCAAAGCGCAAATCCAAACACAAACCATGCCAGCTGTTTTTTCAGCAGGTCGGCGCCGAATTGCGTCATACTGGAGCTGTAAAGCATCACCAATCCCAGCGCCAACAAGGCAGCGATGCAAAACGCCAAAGTCGTGACGGCGATTTTCATTTCAACGCTCTAAATCCCGCAATGCGGGATCATCCAACAGTCAAACGCGACTCCTTATTGACCGGAGGGCGCGTTGGCTGGCGCAGGTGCTGTGCCCCCCCCCTGCGGCGGCATTGCCGGTGCAGAGGATACAGGCACAGCAGGCACTACAGCTTCTGCCTTCGCTGGAATCTTCAGCTTCTGGCCGACTTTGATTTTTGTCGTGGTCAGATTGTTTTCAGCCTCCATCGCCTTGACAGTTGTGCCGTGTGCTTTGGCAATCTTCATCAATGAATCTCCAGATTTGACGGTATAAGTTCCTTCACCACCGCTTGCACCGGTCGAAACCTCCGGAACAGCCGCAGATGAGGCTGGAACCGATAATTTCTGTCCAACTTTCAATTTGGTCGGTTCAACACCGGAATTAGCCGCTTTCAAGGCCTTGAGAGTCACGCCATTTTTCTTGGCGATCTTCGCAAGCGTATCACCTTTGACCACGACGTATTCTGCCGCAGCGGTCTCCGTTACAGATGGAGTAACAACCACCGGTGGAGGTTGCACGGGCGGATTGGATGCCTGCATTTGTGTCAGATTCGTCTCGATTGTCGGCGGCAAATTGGTTTCCACCACCGGCGCGTTATTATCGGTTTCGGTCTGCTCACGTTTGCAGCCTTGAATGAGCATGGCGGTCAGACTGACAACACCGACTGCGAGCACACAAAAAACGGCGAACTTTAGCTGCGAGTGGCGTTTGCTTTGCTGCTCCAATAGGGAGCCTTTGGGTACGAATGGGTTGGGATTATTCATTGATTTGGCGCTGATTGCGTCCTTTCGTGTTGAGGTTGTATTGTTGAGTTTTCCGCAACGAAGTTTTCCCTCTCAAAACCCCATGGCGGGTTAAAGTCATCATGTTTATCAGTCTGCGTTTGAAGCCATTGCGATGTGGATTGTTCAATACTTAAGTCAATCCGCCTTAAACCACTGGTTAAATGTAAAAGCGCCTCTTGAGCCACCGCACGCTCCTCCGCTACCACCAATGTTTTTAACAATGAATGGTCGGCAGCGCAAGGAACAAAACGACTTGTCCCAATGCCATTTTCAAGCGACGTTAGCATCACAACTTACCTTAGTTTCAGCGTGGCCAGTGCGACAACCGCAAAGAGCACACACAAAATGTAAAAACGCATCACCACTTGCGATTCATACCAGCCTTTTTTCTCAAAATGATGATGCAATGGCGCCATTAAAAAAATCCTCCGGCCAGTCCCATAATATTTACGCGTAAAACGAAACCAACTGGTTTGTAAAATCACCGAAACGGCTTCCATCACAAATACACCGCCGGCAATCACCAGCACAAACGGCTGATGAATCAGCACTGCAATGATGCCGAACGCGCCACCGAGCGGAAGCGAACCGGTATCACCCATAAAAACCTGCGCCGGATGACAGTTAAACCATAAAAACCCCAAGCCAGCCCCGATAAGTGCCGCACAAAACACCGTCAGTTCGCCCGCGCCGTTCACGTAAGAAATCTGCAAATAGTCGGCCGTTCTCATGTTACCCGCCAAATATGTGAAAATCAAAAACACAAACGCCACGATCAGAGTGCAACCAATTGCCAGCCCATCAAGACCGTCCGTTAGATTGACCGCATTCGAGCTTCCCACAATCGCCAGCACTACAATCACCAAACCCAACAAACCCGCATTCATCGCAATTGGATATTTGTAAAATGGCACCATGATTTGCGTCACCAGTTTGCTCGTCGAAGGCGCCAGCCATAAATACACACCGATAAAAACAGCCAGTAATATCTGCACCCATAACTTCAAGCGAGGCGGAGTGCCGCCACCGCTTTGTGAAATAATCTTGGCGTAATCGTCGTAAAATCCCAAACCCGTCAACACCAGTATGGAAAGCAGAGTCAACTCAACCTGCGCGTTCCACTGCGCCCACAGCATTGTTGAAAGCGTCAGCACGGCAATAATCAGAATGCCGCCCATTGTCGGCGTGCCCTTTTTGCTAAGCACGCGCGCGCCCAATCCACCGGCTTCCTCGGCCTTATCCGCGTAATCCTGGCCAAATTTCAGTTGCTTGAGCCAGTCAATGATTTTTGGCCCGAGCCACCAGCTCAAAGCCAGCGCCGTAACGGCTCCGCCCGCGCTCCGCACTGTAATGTAATGGAAAAGCCGCAGCCATGAGAGCTGGCCTTCCCAAGGCGTCCCATGCGACCAATCAAGCAACAGTTGGCTTAAATAATAAAGCATCGTATTCGTTCACGACTTTTCTGATTTCAGCGCCTCGGCAATGCGTTCCAAGCGCGAAGCCCGTGACGCCTTCAATAAAACCACATCTCCCGCCTTTAGAAAATCCTTCACTGCCTTCACTGCTGTCTCGACATCCACAAATTCAATCACGCGGGCCAAGCCAGCTTCGCGCGCCGCTTGGGCGGTCACTCCCGCCATTTTGCCAATGGCAAATACCTGTCCAATGCCAAGTTCGGCTGCTCGCCTGCCGATTTCCGCATGCGACGCCTCGCTGTGCACGCCCAGTTCGGCCATATCGCCAAGCACCGCCACACGCCGGCCCTGCAACGGCAGGTCGCAAAGCGTTTCAAGGGCCGCGAGCATTGAATCCGCGTTCGCGTTATACGCATCATCCAACACCCGGATGCCGCTAGCTTCCCAAAACTGCAACCGCATTTTTTGCGGTTTGCATTCGGCCAGGCCGTCCCGCACCGCAGGACGGCCCAAGCCTAGTTCCCCACTGACCGCAATTGCAAGTAATGCGTTCACCACCTGATGACGACCGAGCAAACGAATCCGGTATTCACCGTTAAACTCGGCTTTCGGCGCTTCCATGCGAAACGTCACTCCATTTTTGTCCAAACGAACCGAGTGAGCGTGCCAATCATTCTTTTTGTCCAGCCCGACACGAACAATTTTAGCCCGGGTCCGTTTCACAATCTGCTCCGTCCATTCGTTATCACCGTTGACAAAGAGCATTCCATCCGCCGGTAACAGTTCGGCAAGCCAGCCTTCCTCCTGCGCGACGCCGGCAATGTCGCCAAAAAATTCCAAATGTTCGCGCCCGATGTTTGTAATAACGCCGTATTTCGGCTGAATCATTTTTACGAGCGGCGCAAGTTCGCCCGGATGATTTGTGCCTGCTTCAAGCACCGCTGCCTGATGCGATTTCTCCAGCCGCAATAGCGTCAACGGCACGCCGATATCGTTGTTAAAACTGGCCTCGCTCCAAAGTGTCGCCAGTTTTTGTCGGAGCACCGACGCCACGAGTTCCTTCACTGTCGTTTTGCCATTCGAACCGCCAACGGCCACCATCGGCAACTCGAAGTCCTGCCGGTACGCCGCAGCCAATTTCCCCAGCGCCACCCGCACATCATCCACGACAAGCACACCACACTCCGGCAATTGCGCTGGGACTTTTTTGCGTTCCATCACAATCGCCGTGACACCTTTTCGGGCGGCTTCACTTAAAAAATCGTGACCGTCGAAACGTTCACCTTTGATTGCAAAAAAAAGATCGCCGAATTGTGCCTGACGCGAATCGGTGCATACCCGTTGAAGCAATATGTCACTGGAACCGCGCCGAAGTTCGGCGGCACAGGCTTCAGCAACAAATTTCAAAGAACGTGTTTCCACTTTAAATTTTCATCGTTGTTTCACGGATTTCGCGCATTCGCGCCCGGTTTTGAAATGCCAGCTGCCACGAGTGCCGAAGAAGAAGCCGGCGATTCCTGATTTTTGTCCGATGGGATGTTCAAATAACTCGCGCATCGCTCGGCAACTTCTTTAAACACCGGACCGCAGACCTGTCCGCCGTAATAACCCTCTTTCGGCTCGTCCATCACAATCGAAATGCAAAGCTGCGGATCGTCCGCCGGAAAAAATCCGATAAACGAGGATATGAATTTGTGCTCGGCATAAACTCCGTTTTCCACCTTTTGCGCCGTGCCGGTTTTGCCGGCAACAGTGTAATCTTTCATCGCCGCGCCCGGCGCCGTGCCTTCAGGGGACACAACAGTTTTGAGAGCCTCAACCATCAATTTTGCAGTGGCCGGATTCACTACTTGACGAACAACTTGCGGTTTATACTGCGCCATGACATCACCGTCGCGATCTTCAAGACGACTCACAAGCATTGGATGCATCGAGCAACCATTATTGGCAATGGCACACATTGCCGTGATCATTTGCAAACGTGTAACCGCCACACCCTGCCCCATTGGAATTTGCGCGATGGATACTTTAGTCCAATCCTTGACCGGATGTAAAATGCCGGAGACTTCGCCCGGTAACGAAATCCCCGTGCGCTGGCCAAATCCAAAATCACACACATAATCGTAAAGCCGGTCCTGACCGAGACGGATGCCAACCTTTGCCGCACCGATATTCGATGATTTTGTGATAATGCCTTCGGTTGTAAGAACACCAAATGGCTCATGGTCGTGCAAAACCCGTCCAGCATAGGCAAAGTGCCCTTCTTCACAATTGAATGTGTCGCTCATTTGCACCGCGTGGTCGTTCAATGCCCCGGACACAACAACGATTTTGAATGTTGAACCCGGTTCCATGATGTCACTGATGACACGATCACGGCGGGCATCAGCGGATGACACGCCGGGATTGGCCGGATCAAAATTCGGCAGTGTTGCCATTGCCAGGATTTCGCCCGTTCGCGGACGCTCAATAATGCCCGTGATGCTGATAGGCGTGTGTTTTTGCATCGCATCAGCCAGCGTTGTTTCCAGGATGTGCTGAATAACGGCGTCAATCGTCAGGACCACATTCAAGCCGTTGCGGGGTTGCACGTCTTCATCCCGCAATGCAGCTAGCTCCCGATGTTGCCGGTCTGTCTTGGTCACACGCCAGCCTGCGACACCGCTCAACGTGGAATTCAAAACCAGTTCAATGCCGTCGCGACCGGTTGGTTGAAAAACCTGCCGGCCGTTTATTTCCATTTCATCCGTCCCCGCAAAACCGAGAACGTGGGACGCAAGCGAACCATTCGGATACACGCGCAATTGATCATCCACTGACTCGGTGAAAATCGCGTTCCGGCGCAGGGTGCGAAAGAACACACGTTGTTTCTCTGTTAATTTGGTTTCATCCACACCAAAAGAAATCTGGCTCATCGTTTGTTGTATCTTTTCCCAGGTTTCGTCTGTGACCTTGCGCTGGAGAACAACGTAGTGGTTGGTGACCGCTTCGTTTTTTTCATTCTGCCGAATGCGTGGAATCAATTTTTGGCCGAGTTCACTCTCGCTAACTTGCAGCAGGGGTGCCAGTGCATGGACAACAACGGCTTGTTGATTGCCAATCAATGTCGGGTCGGCACAGACCGTTTTCACAAAAACGCTCGTCGCGAGCAGATTGCCATGCGCATCAAGTATGTTGCCCCGGCGCGGCGCGCGCCAAAATTCACGTTGTGTGTTTTGTTGGGCCAGTGCCGCCAGTTCGTCATGATGCAGCACTTGCAAGTCCACAAGGCGGTAGCCCAACCCGGCGTATGACAAGCCGAGTAACAGCAGCAACAGCAGCATGCGTCTTAGCTGTAATCGTTTTGTCATCTTAAAACGGCCAACCGCCCGCGGCGATCGGTTCCTCACCCGACGGCGTCACGAGCGGCGGCCAAATTGTTCACGTCATTGCGTCACTATATCATTTTGTCGTGCGGCAAACAGACGCTTTGAATCGCCGTTCGATGGCGGCTCGACCAACTGGTAAATTTGCGCCGGTTGCGCCGGCACCAGACCGAGCTTTAATTCGCGAACGCGTTGATCCAGCATGACCGGCGAACGTAAAACTGCGAGTTGGTCGCCCAGTCTTTGATTCTCGTCCTTAATTTGTATCAAACGGCTCTCGCATGCCGTGATTTGCCGTCCCAACTGATAAATCTGGCTTTTTTGCCAGACATAACCCAAAGCGAGCCCAGCTATCAACAAACACAAAAACAACGCTTTCAACGCCGGATAAAACCGGATTGCTGCCGACTGACTTTTTCGATTTTTTGCCATCTAAATTTTCTCCAGTACCCGCAGTTGTGCACTGCGGCTGCGCGGATTTTCTTCCAATTCCACTTCGCCAGGCCCAATCGCCTTGCGAGTCACCCATTTTAACTCCGGTTTGCACGGTTGACGCAGTTCCGGCACATCCACTTCCCCGGCAAAGACGTAGTCGCGGGTTCGCTCACGTCCGAATTCCTTTACTGCGCGAACTTCAAGCGAATGAAACGTAATGACCGCCAATCGCCCGCCGGGCTTCAAAATTTTTGCCGCGGCATTCAAACCACGTTTCAAAGAGCCGATCTCATCATTTACCGCGATTCGCAACGCCTGAAATACTTTCGTCGCCGGGTGCGTCTTTCTTCCCCGAAATGCACGCCGGGCCGAAATCTTCTCAATCAACTCCGCCAACTGCCGCGTCGTCTTAAACTTTTGCTGTTCGCGCTGACAAATAATCGCCTTTGCAAAACGGCGCGATTCTCGTTCACCGCCAAATTCCCAAAAAATTCTCGCCAGTTCTTCCGCGCTGGAACTGTTCAGCAAATCTGCAGCCGTCAGCAATTGCTGCGTGTCCATTCTCATATCCAGCGGGCCGTCATACTGAAAACTGAATCCACGTTCGGGCGAATCAAGCTGCGGCGAACTCACACCCAAATCCAATAACACGCCATCGCAACTTGCGTCCGGAATCCATTCAGTCAACTCGGCAAAGTTGCCATGACGAATCTCAAAGCGTCCGGCGAATTTTGCGAGCCGCTCCCGCGCGACTTCAATCGCGACGCCATCGCGATCGCACCCAAACAGCCATCCAGTCGGCATACTCGCGGTTAAAATGGCCGCCGAGTGCCCTGCTCCACCGAGGGTGCCGTCGGCGTAACGACCGCCCGGCTTCGGCCTGAGCGCGTTCAACACCTCCGCCACCATCACTGGTTTGTGAGCGAAATCGGGCACTGTGCATTGTCTTCCCGTTGGTTCAAACCACTTCTTCCATCTTAAACAACCGCTCGCCCAGCACCTCCCACGACTTTGTCGCCGGGGCTAAAACTGGCACGGGTACTTCTTGCGCTGTCCGGGATTTCACCGGCACCACTTCCACATCCACGTCACTCAAATCGTTATGCACCACTTTCACGCCATCCAACGATAATTCCGCCTGCACAGATGGCTGTGCGTCAGGTTCCGGTGAACCACGCCACAGTGAAACTGGATTGAGTTTGCCCACCCAGGAAACCGCAGACGACGGCGCGTTGGATAATGTCGGCAGCTTTTGTGTCTTGGCCGCGACCAGTAATGCGATTTTCTTTCTTTCCAGTTCTGCGTCAGCCTTCGTCGCAACCGATGTCGGCTTTACTTCGGCCGGGGACATAAAAGGATTTTTGTCCAAACCAAATTTTGGCAGATAGACATGTTTATTGACACCGTAGGCAATTTCCGTGCGTCCACCCATGATGCTTTTTCCTGCGGCCAGTAGTTTTCCAAGTTTCATAATATTATTCCATTAATCTAAAGGCGTCGGGCGCCAATGCGGCGTCAGCAGCCTGAACTTTTTCATAACGCTCCGGATTCCAAATCTCGAAGCGGTCCAGTAATCCAACCAACATCACTTCGTTTTTAATACCCGCCCCACGAGCCATTTCTTCCGGCAGACAAATCCGTCCAGCGTTGTCCACGCCCGCCTGTGCCGAACCACTGCCAATGATCCGTTTCAAAACCACTTTCTTGGGGTCGCTGTTGGGCATCTCGTCAATGGATTGCATCAGCCTCGCCATTTGCGCGGGCGGCAAAACACGCACACATGGCCCGGCGCCCTCCCGGGGCCAGAGGATCAACGTCAACTCCACACCCGTTCCCCGTGGTCGCCACTTGGCTGGGATTTGCACACGGCGCTTCACGTCCACACCGTGCCGAAAGCGCGAGTTGTAGTAGACCGGCTCTTTATTTTTAATCCCGCTCATTTGTTCACAGGGAAAACCCAAACCGACTTCTCTCCCCACATCACCCCACTTTCATACACTTTAACCCACTTTGTGTCAATAGAAAATCGGTTAAAATTTTGGTGGTTATCCAGAAGTTATTCACAACCCGATTCTGTGACATTCGCGAATCCTGTCCTTCTCTCTGTCATCGTGCTACGCTTCAGCCACATGCAAACGGCCGATTTTAATTATAAATTGCCGCAAGAGCTGATTGCCCAGCATCCCACCTTGAAGCGCGACGAATCACGGCTATTGCTATTAAACCGGGCCGATGGACAAATGGAACATCGGAAGTTTCACGAATTGCCGGAATTTCTGCATGAGGGCGATGTGCTTGTGCTGAACAATTCCCGTGTGATTCCCGCACGTTTGCGTGGTGTCAACGCTGCTACCGGCGGTCAGTTTGAAGTCTTGTTGCTTGAAGAAAATTCAACAAACGATTGGTGGGCGATGTTGTATCCGGCCAAACGAGCCCGCCTGAAAACACAAATCGCTTTTCACGACGGAAACGGGCAACCGACCAACTTGCAGGCAACAGTGGTCGAGATAAACGATAAAGGACACCGGCGATTGAACTTTTCCGGCATAATGGACATTAAACGCGAACTCGACCGATTCGGTGAAGTTCCCCTGCCGCCTTACATCAAGCGCCAAAACTCCGGCGACATGTTCGAAGATAAGGAGCGTTACCAAACTGTTTTTGCCAAAACCGATGGCTCGGTTGCCGCACCAACGGCAGGACTTCATTTTACAGAAAAACTGCTCGACGACATCCGTTCACGAGGCGTGAAGATTTGCTTTGTCACACTCCACGTCGGCCCCGGCACATTTCTGCCTGTCAAAACCGAAACTCTCGACACGCATAAAATGCACGAGGAGAATTATGAACTTGGCGAAGAAACCGCGAACGTGATCAATTGTGCGAAAACTGCCGGACGTCGCGTCATCGCCGTTGGCACCACAACCGTCCGCGTGCTTGAAAGCGTGGCGGCTCAAAATAATGGGAAATTGGTGAAAAACACTGGAAAAACGGGCATTTTCATCCGTCCGCCGTTCACATTTCAAATCGTGGACGTCTTGCTGACAAATTTTCATTTACCGCGCTCAACACTCCTGATGCTCGTAAGCGCGTTCGCCGCGCCGAGCGAAATTCGCGGACGCGATTTAATTTTATCAGCTTACGCCGAAGCGATCCGTGAGCGTTACCGTTTTTTCAGTTATGGTGATGCCATGCTCATTTTGTAGCTTTAAATTCATCATTAAAAATCGATGCGTCTGTGAACTCGAAATCGAAAACTAAAAACTCAAAGCTGCCGTTTGTGCTGGTGAATATGGCGATGACAGCGGATGGGAAAATTGCGACGGAGAATCGCGCGGCAAAGTCGTTTGGCAGTCCACGTGATCGCGAGCATATGCTGGAGTTGCGCACCACGGCGGACGCAGTGATGTCCGGGGCGCGCACCGTTGACTCGGCGTCCACCAGCATGGGGCCCGGCCCGGTAAAATTCCGGCAACGACGGCTTAAACGCGGTTTGGCGGAATACAATTTGCGCATCATTGTCAGCGGTTCCGGTTCGGTCAATCCTCGCGCAAAAGTATTTAAGCACCATTTTTCCCCCATCATCATCCTGACCACACACCGGGCAAAGGCGAGCCAGCTTAAGCGGCTTCGTACGCTGGCTGACGAAGTCAAAATTTGCGGCCGACAAGAAATCAATTTCAGGGTTGCATTACGGTGGTTGCGGAAAAAATGGGGCGTCAGACGGTTGCTTTGTGAGGGCGGTGGTGAATTGAATGACGCTTTAATCCGCGCAGGTCTGGTAAACGAATTGCATCTGACGATTTGCCCAAAAATCTTTGGCGGCCGCCATGCTCCGACGATTGCTGACGGACAGGGATTTAGTCATTTGGCCGCTGCGGAACGTTTTTGGCTGAAATCCGCCCGTCGGAACGGCGACGAGTTATTCACCGTCCTGATCAGGGATTAGTTTGCCTGCTTTATCCGTTTGTCTGGTAAGATTGTCAGAGGATTTCGACGCATCATCAGCAAGAAGAATAAGCAATCTGGACATCTGAATGGACAGGAAATTATTTACGGCTGCGGGATTGTAAGGATTGCGCGCTCCAATTTGTGGGGTGTGTTTCTCCATTTCCAGAACAATCTTGTGCGCTTCAAGATTCACAAGCGCAATTAACCCGCAAATCCACCGACAGGTCAACAAATGAAAATCAATTCGAATCAAGATTTCTTGCCGCTTAATCCCAAACGGAAAGACACCAGCACAGGCGACGGGGTTAATTGAGAATCCACTGATAATTAAAGATTTGTTTTCAGTAATAATCTAGCGGACGATGGCTAAAACAAAAACGGGGGCGACCCTTTCGAGTGACCCCCATCACCTTACGGTGAGAAGTACTTTACGTTCACACGGAAACCCTAAAGGGTCAAGATAATTGTATAATTTTGTATAACATTGTAAGTCTGTGGTTTTATGACATTTGGAGACGAAAGAAAGAAGTGCGTCGTTTATATTGATGGATATAACTGGTATCACGTTATTTTTAAGCATCGGCCAGAGTGGAAGTGGCTTAATATCCAAACGTTTTTTGAAAAGCTCTTATCCAGAGATAAAGTTCTTTCGGTAAAAATGTTTTCAGCGCTAGTAGACCCCCATAATCCAATAAGCGACGCCAGAGAACGCCAAGAACGATACTTTTCGGCCTTAAAAACATTCCCTAAAGTTCAAATAATTTTGGGCGCATTTCAGCCCCGTGAAGTTACTTGCAGAGCTAGCTGCAAAATAAAATATTGGATTCAGGAAGAAAAAAAGACAGATGTAAATATAGCCATGGAGATGATTTCAGACTCACTTGCTGGAGGTTGCGAAAAAATGTGCGTTGTGTCTGGAGATTCAGACATTCAGCCTGTTGTTGAATGGGTTTGTAAAAATTATCCTAAAATAAAAATCTATGTCTACATACCAGCCTTGCCAAATTTGCAACGAGATAGGCGCATTGATTACTATTTGACCCAAAGATTACAGGTTGAATGTAAATTCTTACCTTTGGATACAATTAAAGACCATCAGATGAAGGCAACCGTAAAATTGGGAGGCGGGAAACTTGCAGTGCGCCCGTATGTATGGGAAAAAGACCCCATCAACCTGTCCCGTTCTGCGTTAGAACCAGACCGCTAAGAGATACCCTGCCAGCAACAATCTAGTCCTACATGACAGTACTTTTATTTTTGCGCCTGATCAGGTTTTGCCTCCACCCAACGGGCGAAAAGCCAAAGCAAATCGCCCAGGCGATTGAGATAAATGATAATTTCAGCGTTGCGCAGTTCTCCCGTTTCTTTCAAGGCGCACACGTGCCGCTCGGCGCGGCGACAAATCGTCCGCGCCACGTCCAATGCTGCGGCGTTTACCGTTCCTCCTGGCGTCGCCCAACCCTTCAAACCGTCACCCTGCGATTCAATCTCGCGGATGAGCGCATCGAGTTTTACCGTCATTGCCGGCGCAACAAGCGAGTACCCGTCTTTTGTGTAACGCGCCAAATCCTCCGGTTGAACACAAAGTTCCCCCATCAACACAATCAAATCTTTTTGAATCACCGGCAGATTTTCACGAATGAAAGCGTGTCCGGCAGTCGCACGAGCCAAACCCAGCGCGGCGTTCAATTCGTCCACTGAACCGCAAGCCTCGACACGTGGATGGCTTTTGGGAACACGCCGGCCATACATCAAGGCCGTCATCCCGTCGTCGCCTGCTTTGGTCGTAATGCTCACGGCTTCAGGCTAGGCTGTGTGAATTGGAGTTGAAAGTTGAAAGTCACGGCGAACCTTTCGATGAGGAAACTTTTTTCGAATGTGCCACCGGTTTGTTTGTCGTCAATACCACCGGCGGAACGGGCGGTGAAGTCAGTTTTTGATAAGCGAGAATGCCTTTGACGATTGCCTGCGCCATTTGACGGCGATACACGGCATCGTAAATCTTTTTGCCTTCCGCCGGATGAGTCATGTAGCCGCATTCAATCAAAATTGCCGGCATTGCCGCATCGCGCAACACGGCAAACCGCGCACGCCGCACACCGCGGTCCTCAACACCCAGATTTTGAACGAGCGATTTTTCGAGTTGATACGCAAATAACAAGCTCCGTTGCTCAAAGCGATTTGCTGTGGTCGGGCCGTAGTCACTCCCTTCACCGCGCGCATTCGTCGAACTCGTGCCAACAGGTGTAATGCAATAAGTTTCCGGACCCTCAACCTCGGAGCGTCCGGTTTCCGTCGCGTTGAAATGCAAGCTCACAAACAAATCCGCACCGCGACGGTTTGCCAGTGCCGGTCGGTCGGGCAATTCGACATAGATGTCCTTGGTGCGTGTCAAAATGACATTGAATCCGGCCTTTTGGAGCTGGTCGCGCAATTCGGACGCCAGTGCAAGTGTGTATGTTTTTTCGCTATGCCAGAAGGTATGATTGCCCGTGTCCCTGCCGCCATGGCCGGGATCGAGACAAATGGTCCTGATGGCTTTTGGGGCGACATATCTTCCCGAAAAAAGCAGTGGGCGAATCGTTGTATCCAGATCGAATTGTGAGACAAGGACAACGCCTTTGTCGTTTGCAACTGGAAACGAAAGCGCAACCTGAACGCCATTAATTTCCGCATAGTGAGAATTCGCGTCAAAAACCAGCCGTGTCGTACTATTGGTTGCAATAATTTCGTTCCCGCGCTTGAGTTGCAAACAACGCAAACCGATCGAGCGTGCCCAAGTCGTGATCGGCGTGTAATTTCGGCCGTTGATAAAAGCTGCGCGTGCCGGCGTCGGGCAAAACGCAAGGCACAAAGCAATCGGCAGTATGAACTTTGGGTTCATGGCCCCGCAAGTTGCACGCGCCTAGTGCCTGATTCAAGGGAAATGGGTTGTTTCATCCGCTTAAAAGTTGATTTTTGGAGGCAATCCCTTTTGAATGACGAGTTGCGAATTTTAAACGATTCGCCATTCTGGACTCGGAATTTACATGGGACTGATTGATTTCATCCTGAACCTCGCAGGGCTGTTGCTGTGGCTGAACTGGCGTTCGATTCGCTTTGATCCGCTTGGCAAACGGACACCTGCAACGTTGATTGGCACGCTGCGTCGCGCCGAACCCCGACGATTACGGCGCTGGCATTTGCTTGCGGCTCTTGGTGGGCTGTTGCTGTTGCGCGCGGCGCTTTATTGGCAAATCGGTTCCGGAGTCGGATGGGCGGCGGGGAAATTGGATCTGGGCGTCATTGAATTGTCCTTTCGCAGTGATTCCTTTGTGCGAATTTTGTTGTTTTCCATCTTCAGTTTCGGTCTGACACTGGGTGTGTTTTATCTCTGGCTGTTATTGCTCTCCATTCTGGCCGGGCCGGAGCCGTTTCACCGTTTGGTGCGGATGCAACTGGGTCGAATGGATTACTTGCCGAGCGGGATAAAACTTTTTTTGCCACTCGTTTTTACGGGACTGTTGTGGTGGCTGGCGAGTTGGATACTGACGTGGCAGGGTATCATACCGCGTCCCGTTTCAGCAGCCCACCGAATCGAGGAATCACTTGTCATCGGACTTGGCAGTTATCTGTTGTGGAAATACATCGCGGGTACGTTGCTGGCATTGCACCTGTTAAACAGCTATATCTA
>Ga0182027_10003435_pt1 | contig 25137 bp, 26 predicted proteins | sample 712E1DmetaG_FD_121300 | JGI IMG/M metagenome (GOLD analysis project Ga0182027, IMG submission 121300) | Permafrost microbial communities from Stordalen Mire, Sweden - 712E1D metaG (Illumina Assembly) | ecosystem: Environmental > Terrestrial > Soil > Wetlands > Permafrost | place: Sweden...
ACGTCCATGGCGATCAGCCCCAGGTCCGCGTAGGTGTGCGCGGAGACGTGGCTCTCGTCGAGCATCACGATGCACGTGAAGCCCGGAGGCGAATCCTGACCGAATTTGTAGCGGAGTTGAGAAACGACGGTAGCGCCCGCGCGGGTGGCCGCGTGGGCCATGACATTGAGCAGCAGAGCATCGTTCAAGCAGAGATCTCTCGCTACATTACGGCAGTCAACCAGCAGGTGATGTCCCTTTTGCACTTCATAACCCCTCCTGAATCTAAGAAATTCCCGCGCGCTGCCTTACGCCAGAGCCCCGGTTCCCTTGAAGGGACGGAGGTGATGGTGCTTGGGGCTCGCTTCGGAGGTGTTTGCGTCACTAACCCGGACGCGTGGACTGTGGGGATTTTAAAGTTTAATTCGCCTTCAAATCAATCATTATTTTCAACTTTTTTTACCCCGCCGGTTAGGGTCAAAGGGGCTGCCAAACGCTGATACTCACGGGGTTCGGCCTGCTTTCAAAACGAGGGAAAGAATGATCTTCAGCCCCCGCGCGCACCAGGGTCGAAGGCCGGCCGCGTGAGGGATATTTTGCAGGATTTCCTATAATTTTTTGGCCTTTTCAGCGCGCCGGGGCGGGCGCGTCGCCCAGGCGCGGCGGCGCCAGCGCGGCGGCCGGAGGGGTCGCGGCGGGAATGCGGACTGGCGCGGCGCCGTTTGAAACAAGTCCGCCCGCCGCCCCCACCCGCGCGTACGGGCGCAGCTTGGCCAGCGTCTTCGCGCCGATCCCCGAGACCTCGCGAAGCTGCTCCACCGTGCGGAAGCTGCCCAGCCGCCGGCGCGTTTCCACGATCGCCTTGGCCCGGGCCGGGCCGATCCCCGGCAGCCGGTCCAGTTCGTCGGCCGTCGCCAGATTGATATCGATGCCGCCCTCGTCGCCCGCGGCCAGCGACGCGCTCGTCGGGCCATCGCGCCGGGTTGTTGAGGGCGGGTTTGTTGAAGTCTGAACCTTCGCGGAGAGCGGCGGCGGCGTCTGGCCCGCTTCGAATTCGGCCAGCTTGCGCCAGCGCCCCTGGCCGCGGACATAGATCTCGCCTTGGGCCGGACGCGAGCGCCACTCTTGCACGCCCAGACCGGCCAGGATCAGCCCCACCACGCCGATCAGCGCCCATTGCTCTTGTCGTGAAAGTCCCAGCGCCATGCAGGCTTCCTCGATTCCGCGTTGGCCCCCATTGTTCAAGAAGCCGCGCCAGAGATCAACCCGTATTTGATTTACCTGGCGCCGCGAATTGATTATGATCCCGGATGGAAATCGGAGGAGCACGGAAGATGGAATTCAGTCACGACCCACGGCCGCCAACCCACGGCCCCGCGCGCGTCATGGCGGGGAGCGCCGCGGGCCTCTACGCCTTCATGCTCACCATGATCCTCACCAGGATCATTTGCGGTGGCTGAGGCCGCTTGAACAAGGCCCAGTGGGCCGGCTGCGTGCTCGGCGCGGCGGCAGGCCTGGGTCTGGGGCTCATGGTGAGCCTCAAAAAGGTTTTGATCGCGCTGCTGTCCTTGCAGACAGTGCTCGTTTTTTGTCTGACCGTCGTGAGCGTGTCCCACAAGGCCGGGCTATTCGTCACGGTTCCCGGCGCGGGGCTGGTCTTGAATCTGGTCTGCCTGCTCGGACTGTTGCGCCCAACGATGAAGGGGCAACCGGGGGAAAAGTGGCTGAGCCGCGGCCTGCTGCTCACGGCGATCATCATTTTCCTGAGCGCGCCGTCGCTGATCTTTCATAAACGCATGGTGAGCCTGTCCATCGCCTTGAGCGTTTCTGGAATGATTGCGCTACCGTCGGCGCTGATCGCGGCCGCGTTCTGGATCCAGCGCCCCGCCGCCCTCGCCGCCGGGCAAGCGGAGCCGGCGCCGGTTGAGGAAAGCCCGTCGCTCACTCCGTCCGGCAGCGGCGAGGATGCGGAAAAGTAGTAAAAGTGCTTTTTAACCGCAGAGTGCGCTGAGGAGCAGAGAAACGCGGAGCGCCCTTACGGTTAGACCTCCGCGTTCTCCGCTGCTCAGCGTTCTCCGCGGTTAAATTTCCTTCTGGAATTCCGCCATGCGCACCCCCTGCATGTTCCAGCGCGGTTTTGAGTTGCCCAAAGCGGGCAAAGCGTTCATGCTATTAAGGGATTTGCGTCCCGAGGTTCAGCGTCGGCGGGTTTGGGTACGACCTCGTCCTTCTTCCGGCTTCTGAATGCTGACTTCCGACTGATTTCCGACTTCCGATTTTCCGCTTGCGAGGACCCGCACCTTGCCCACGCCCCCAAACTCCGTCTCCGACGCCGCCGCCCGCCCGCCCGGCTGGCTGCTCATTTTGATCGGCTGGTTCATCCCCGGGGCGGGGTTCGCTCTGGCCGGCCGCCGCGCGCGCGGGACGGTGCAGTGCCTGCTCGTGTTCGCGACGTTCGCGCTGGGACTGGCTTTTCATAGCGGCGTGGCCTGGCCGAGCTGGTCGTGGACGGCGCCCGATTTCAACCTGATCAACAACCTGACCTTTATCATCCAGATGGGGGCCGGCCTGCCGGCGCTGGCGAGCCTGGCGGCCCAGCCGGTCGTGCTGGGCGCGCTGGATTTCCATCACGCCGGCGCGCTGGCCTGGCTGACCGGCGTGCCCCAGCACGCCTATTACGAACTGGGCAGTTATTACATGATCGTGGCCGGCGCGATCAACTACTTCGCCGTCTGCAACGTCTACGACCGGCTGGTGCGCAAGCAAAAGCGCTTCGTGGTCCAGGAGGACGGGAGCGAAGAGGAACCCGCGCCGGAGGAGGCCACCCCCCCATCATGACCCGCCTGGGCTTTATCTACCTCGTGTCCTGGATTTACCTCTCGGCGGTGATCTGCCTGTCGGTCAGCCTGAACGAGCACCGTGCGCCGGGCAAGATCGCGCGCGAGGCGCTGCGCCGCTGGGCCAAATTCATGGGCCTGACGATCGTCATCGCCGCCGTGGTCTGGCTGCTGGACTAATGAATTCCAACCAAGGGTGAACTAATAATTTCCCACTTTGCCCAGGCTGGCGCGGGGGAGGCGCTGGCTTTGGATCGCCAGCGGGCCGGCCGAGCGGGCCAGGGCAACGGCGGCCGCGACGGCGTCGGGACCGTCGTCGTGGCGGGCGTGGGGGAAATCGCGCAATTGATTCATGAAATCCTCGCTCAGGGTGAGGTTGAACAACAGCCAGCCGTTGCTGGCCAGCGGCTCCAGCATCAGGATGCGGCTGGCCTTGTCGCCGCGATGACGCCGTTCGTCCACCGGCATGTCCCATGGCCGGCCCTGCGCGCGGCGGCGGGCGCGCTCGGCCTCGAAGGGCTCGAGCAGCAGTTTCTGGAACGCATTGGTCTCGACGCCGAACCCCTGGTAGCGCCATTGCTCGTGCAGGTCGAAGGCGCGGACAATCTGCTCGGACGGCGGCGCGTGGGCGAGCCAGACGTCGAGCAGATAAAGAAAGCCGAGCGGATCGACGCCGACCGTGGCGATGGCGGCGAAATCTCCGCCCGCGCCGCCCAGGGCCGGGTCGAGGAATCCGAAAACGCGCAGCTCGTCGAGCGCGACTTCGGGCCGGCCGTTGCCATCGGGCGCGGCGCCCAGCGGGCCCACCGCCATCGGCTCGCAAATCAGGCGGCCACCCTCCAGCGTGAAGCGGCGCAGGCGCACGGAGGCGAAGACGGAGGAGCCGTCGGCCCAGGGCTGGTTTTGTTTTTCCTTGTCGAACGCGGCGCGCCCGACCTTTTCGCGCTGGACCTGCAAGGCGTAATAATCCTCCTTGGCCTGCCAAAGCACGCGCGTCCCTTCGAGCATCTCCGCCTTGTTCTTATTATAGAAATCACGGGCGTGACGCACGCGTTGGGGATCCTCGAAGTTGTTCAGCCGCGCGCGCCACTCGTCCCACAGGTCGGCGCGCGCGGCCTCGTGAAGGATCGAGCGGAAGGTCATGCCGGTCACGTCGGGCCGCTCGATCAGGCGCGCCGGCAGGGCGTCGCGATGAAGCAGCGTGCCGATCAGATCGATATATGCTTTGATTTAACTGCTACTCTTCAGATACAAACAGCCAAGCTGAATCCTTATGAAAGTGGGCTGAAAAGATGTTCAAATAAGATTATTGCTTGTCAGCGGCTTCATTGGGGCCGCTCAGCGTCACATAGGGCTGCGATGGGGGATACCTGAAGAAAACCTGCATCCGGCCTATCAGTGCGGGTGGTCGTCCTTGAACAGATAGTCGATGTCGCACTTCAAGTGATCACAGATGATCTGAAGCGTGGCGAGGGTGATGTTCTGCGTCCCCTGTTCGATCCGGTTCAGGGAGCCATAGCTGATGCCCAGCTTCCGGGCGAACTCCCGCTGGGTCCTCTCGCCGCGCAGAGTCTTGAGCTTCCTGGATAATCGTTTCGTTAACTTTTCCATTGCGAGTAGGATTATGGCTTGGTATATGTCACGCATGTGTAACAAAATGGGATGGCGTTGCACTGCGAATCGAGGACTTGCTAGTCGATATTCCTGATGAGGATTTCACAAGGAAACATTGAACGGGGCGATGCACCCCAAGGACGCCAAACGATCTGCTTGACACGCGGGGACGGAAAGACATGGATCTTCGTGTTTGAATTGTCTTGATTTGCCCGTTGCGGCGTCCTATGTTTGGTGTCGAGATTAATCACAACGGTTTTTACAACGTCATCGGTTAAGTTCAGGATGTATTTCCTAGAGCCTCGCGCGGTAGTATCAAGCTGGTCATTCCGACTTGAGTTTGAATATTTTGATCGAGGTTGTGAGAATGAGCAGGGAAATTCTGAATCAGGCGATTGGACTAGCCAAGGAAAGCAAAGGCGGCGAGGGGATCGAACTTCTGCGCCCGCTTCTCAGTGATCCGACCCTCAAGGTTTATGCCGTTTTCGCCTTGGGATTCTGCCATGAGCGCATGGGCAACCTTGAGACGGCGCGATACCTTTACGGCGAGGCGATCAAGGGAAACCCCAACCAAGCCGACTGGCCGAAACATCTTGCCCGGTGCGAGACGGCTTACAACCAGCAATTGGCTGAGGGCATGATCATCGGCGAAGACTTTGAGGATTCGTGCCATCGGGCGTGTGAAATGTGCGGACTTCATTATCTAAATAGTGAATTGACTTGCCCGTATTGCCAAGCCTCCAATCCCACGGCGAGTCTCATCGATCCAGATGTAATACAGATTGAGGGTGGCAAGCCAGACCTCGCGGCCAGGGCGAGAATGGCGGCCAAGGGGGCATTGGGCAAGGCACTGAGCAAAGCTAAGGACATGGGTGATTCGGAAAAGGTGCATGCCGCAAAAGAAAAGACCATGAAGGCGGCAGGCAACGCAGCGGAAGGGATGAAGAAGATTGCCCAGGAGACAAGGCAGAAAGTCCGGGAGTTAGGCGATTCGGAAAAAGTTCAATCGGCCAAGACCAAAGCCAAGCAGTTGGCTGGGGAGACCGCACAGGGATTTGATGCCGCAAAACGCAGCGCCAAGCTTCTTCTGGCCATCCGCGAGATCGAAAAGAAGAAACGGGCATTGCAGCAACAGCTTGAAGAAGCCTTTAAAGCGCTTGGGACCAAGGCCGAGCAGATCGGCGCCGGAGCGGGTCTGCCTGCTTGGGCCGATGTCCTGACGGCCAGGGAAAAGATTTCCCATGCTGAATCCTCTTTGGGAGATATGGAAAACCAGATTGCCTCGATTCGATCGCGAATGACGGATGAGGAACGGACGCATTCAGCCATCATCACCTCGCTTGAAAACGACTATAAGCCCTTGTCCGAACGCCAAAAAACGGCTCTGGCCGAACTAAAATCCAGCGAAAACCAAATCACCACCACCAAAGCGGGCATCAAGAAACTTGAATCCCAGACCGAACAGGCGGGTCAGGGAAAACCCACCAGCGAGCCGCCTGATGCGATCAAGGCCAAGATTGCGCAACTTGAGCAATCGCTCACGGGCATGGAAGCGAGTCTTGAATCCACCAGAGCGCGCGAGGCCGAAGCCCGGCGATTGGCCGAGGCAAAGTCGAGTGAAGTTCAGTCTGCCAGAAATCAATGGAAGCAGATCAAATCCAATCTTGACGCGGAACTCAAAGCTGCGACCGATGCCAGGGCCGAGGCGAACAAATCTCTACAGGTGGCTCGTGGGGAGATCCATGAATTCTTGGGGCGGCTTGGTAGAGAAATCTTCAATTCTGGAAAGATCCCGGCTGAATTGTCAGAAGATTCTGCGCGGGTCAATCAGATCGAGACCGAGATCACCGCCCTTGATCTGGAAATCTCCGAGAAGAGAGAAGAAGCCGATCATTTAAAGAGCGGCGCCAAGCGGTTCCTGATCCGCGTCGGAGTGTTGGTGGCGGCGGTGGTCGTAATAGTGGTCGGGATATTCATGTTTTTCCCCAGCGATTCGTTCGAAAAATTCACCAAGCGGATGCAGGTCGAACAAAAGGCATTGAATGATGAGAACAAAACCAATTTCGAAAAAGAAATCGGCAAAAGCATCACCCTACTGGATACCAATGAGGATCTGGCCGTGAACGCCTTCGCCGAGGCCATCCGGGGCAACGGCCAGGGCTACAAGGAAAACATGCGCCTGCTCGCCGATCTGACGCTCAAGTTCAGGAAGGAGGATCAACAGAAGATCGCGAAGCTGACCCGCTTGGCTGCGGAAAAGGTCAACCAGATGTATGAGAAGGATGAGGCTGACAGTGCCCAACGTGCCACGGAGAGGGAACAGCGTGAAGCGATGCGCAAGGAAAATACGGGACAGGAAAATACGGGAGGGTTGACAAACGCTGAGGTCCACGTAAAAGAAAACGGCGATGTTAATGGTTCCTACAATGTCAATGGAATCTCCGGCACCAGCCGGATCAATCAAAATGGATCAGCAGAGGGAACATTTCAGGGAGACGGGATCTCAGGCCAAAGTAAAGTAAACAACGATGGATCAGGAGAGGTTGATTATGATATAGGCGGTCAAAAAGTAAAGATAAAAATTACTAAAGCACATAAGGATGGATCACGCGAGGGGGAATATGACGTGAACGGCCGGAAAATAAAGGTCAAAGTCAACCCTGATAACAGTGTTCAAACAGAATAAGGATCAAAAGCATCTGAAAAGGAGATGAATCATGAACCAGGGAAACCGTGTGCTGATGGGTTATCGCATCGCGTGCATAGTGGCAATCGTTGGAGTGTTCTGCCCGTGGGCAAGCTACTCCGCATCGAGCAACTTCGGTAGTGCCGGTTCGATGTCGCTCAGCGGCGGGAGTTCCTTTTGGGGCATCCTCACATTGCTATCCGCCATTGCCGGTGGGGTCTTAAGCCTCATTGGTCCCATATCCATCTTGAAGGAAAAGACCAAGATGGGGATGTCTGGCATCGGCGGCCTTATCGTGATCTTCTCGCTGATTGGGATGGCCACTGCCTCATCACGAATAGCTGGCGCGCAGAATTTGTCCATCAGTGGTATTGACGGTCTCCGCGCCTCCTCGTCCGTGGGGGCCGGATTCGGTGTTTACTTGACGCTCCTTTCCGGCGCGGCGTGCGCCGTCTGCGGGTTCATCAATCGTTGGGAATAGTAAGCCTATCACGAACGCTGATTGACAAGAAGGAATCGGACCAATGAGCCGGGAAACATTGCAAAAAGCGCTCGGATTAATAAATTCGGGTTCAAGCGATCAAGCCCTCGACCTGCTGCGTCCTCTTGTCGCGGATGAATCAAGTCGTGCCTACGCATTGGCGGCGATGGCCCTTTGCCATGTCAAGGCGGAGAACTTTCCGACGGCTATCTACCTCTATCAAGCGGCGCTCAAACTAAATCCAGGGAACCAACAGTGGGCGGAAGCGCTGAGAAAATGTGAGGCGAACCACCAAGAAAAGAAATCGAAAGCAGAAGCGGCAAAGTTATCCCGATGGCCTTGGGTTATAAGCCTTTTCTCTTTGATTCTTGGCGGTGTGCTTTTGTTAATCGCCGTTCCAGGCCCCGTGGGCGATTTATTGAAAGAACTCACGGGGATTGATGCCATTTCCTATATGTTTTACATCCTGCCCGCCGGAGCGATTGCGATCCTTGGTGCACTTGTCGCTTTCTTGTCAGGAATACGCAAAAGGATCATTCACCATCGTGCAATCCGCTCGGCATCGGGTGAAAATTATGAGGATCAACAGCACAAGATTTGTTGGCGGTGTAAATTGCGATATTTGAAGAATATGAGGGAGTGCCCGTTCTGTGGCGCCTCCCGAAAGGCGCCAGGAAAGTTCCCTCTTATGAATCGGCCAGCACTTGCGTTTGGAAGCATGACCGCGATCATCATCGTGATAGGCTTGTGTTTCTGGTATTTGAACAACGGCAAACACTCTATTCATCGGTCCAGTGCCGTGATCGCTTCCGATTCAAATAGCATTTCGTCTGGTGCAGATAAGAAAACCGATGCCTCCGTGGATCGTGGAACTATTCCATCCAGTGGTAATGAGTCTGATGCGCATGCAGACAAGAACTCACCCGAAGAAACACCGGTCCCCACTCAGACGCCCAATTTGCCTCCGATGAATTCCCTGAAATTTACGGAGATTATGGAACAATTGCCCTCCCACATTAATGATGATATGGCGAGTGTAATTACTGTCGAGGACATCGCCAGATACAAGCCTGTTTTGCTTGGAAACTTACCTTTGATCATCCAGTATCTGGAATGGATGAAGGGCAAAGAGGAATTTGCTATATGCGGACTGAATGAGGATAGATCACAGGATTCGGAGCTAGGCCGATATAAGATCAAAACTGGATTTGCCCTTTATGGTGCGATATTGTTTTCAATTGAGACGAAGAACCTGCAGGAGGCCGATCAATTAGCGGATATGTATGCCCAGAAACACTTTCCTCCTCCGGAAATTATTCTACTATATAGAAACAACCTCCATCAGAAAGAAGCCGGGGCCAACCCGACAGACTTTGGTCAGATTTTGGATAATGCTTATGCTGCGCCATCCATAAAGAACGGACGTGGTAAATTAGTCAATCCTGACTTTCGCCAGAATGCTGGAAGTTTCATGGTTGGCAAAAATACTCTACTGAAGGCAATAGAGGTATTCAATAATCATATTGAACGTCAAGCAAAGATTGATCAAACACAGACGCAGGCGGGCGATGCCGTAGCTATAAGACTAACCATGCTTGAGGCGGGAAAACTGGCCGACCAGGCTTCTGATGAAAAAAATATCGGACACGCGCGCGAGGGTGCAGACCTGGACACGAAAGTCGTGGCGCTGGTCAAGCCAATCATGCCTTATCTGATCGGTAAACCAAGTCTTTCTCGGAAAGAAAAGTTCCATTTAGGAGAAACTCGTGAAATTGTCGCATCCGGTTCGTCCTCGCACAGTAATAACCGGATCTTTGAAAAAGTGCTGCTGTCCTATATCAAAAATAATGAAACTGAGCAGGCCAAAGATCTCATCAGGAAACTTATTGAACAAGGTTCAGATTTGCGTATGGATTTGCAGGAAGCTTATGCCGTTCCCGAAGGTAAAGCGATGATTGATGAAGTGGCGGCAAAGGTAGCGGCAGAGGTGGAACAGCGGTGCCAAGAGGAAGCAAAAAGACAAAATGAGGAAAATCAAAGGCAAGCAGAAGTGGATCAAAAGAGGTTGGCCGCCGATCTTGAGAAAGAAAGGAATAAGGTAAAGAGGTATAAGGGCGATGAACTTAAGAAGATGGCTTATAAACTCATCATCGAGAAAGCCTTGACCAATGGTTCTCTGATTCCCTTGGAGTCCAAGTTGCTATATGCTGAGGGTCATGACGGCGGGATGAATGATGCAAGAGAAGGTATGGAGCAAATTGCAAACGCTAACAGAAAGGGGGGTGTTGATGTGGAGATGACTAATATCATTCAGACTGGTCGGGAATTAGCACAGAGACGCTTAGCCGAAATGCGTCTCTCCAATGCCGGTAGGGTTAGCAATGATACTGCTGGATATTTCGATTCATTATTAGACGCGGCCGCAATAAAGGGGATCGATTCGCGGGATGGCATAGCAGGCTTCTTGGAGGGATATTTCCAAGCAATGGGCGTGATTCCAGGAAATTGAATCGGAAATGGCAATATTTTCATTCCGAATTCAGGATGAATTGGTAAAGGCATCATGAATTGCCTGAACCAAGGATAGATATACCTCGCCTGTATCTTCTATTAGGTTGTGGGTTGCATCGGGTGAGATAATTATGCCGAATAAAGAAAACTGTCCTACTGCATCTCCTTTCCATTCGTTCCGCGATTACGTCAAATCGATGTTTGACGCCGCCAGGGGCATGATTGTTTCCCCTACGGCACCTGCCCGGCAAGCGCCAGCCCAGCAACCAGCCCAGCCTCAGTCTGCACTGCAACAGAACGCTCAGCCGTCCCGGTCCCCTCGAACTGATTACAAAATCCATTCCTTTAATTTCAAGATGAACATACCGCTCGGCTGCATCCTAAGCGATAAGGAGATCGACGAGCTACTTGCGCGAAACCGGCGCCGCCTCCCCTGACCGACCATCCCAATGCTTACATGGGAGTCGTGAAATATGGTCGAATGCAGGTGGAGTCGCGCACGATTTGGTGTTCTTTCGTATCAATCAGGCCGCAGCATCGGCCCTGCGGCGAAGCTCGGATTTAAGAAGACGGTAAAGCTTGTTCCCGGTCCACAAAAGGCCCCCACGACGAACAAACCCCCTTTCGTTCAGTTCCTCGCTTACCTTGGCCCATGACCAGCCCTCGTTCCTGAGCGTGATCGCCCGCTCGACCGTGGGCATCTCACCGGGGTGGGCCATTAGCATTGTGCCATCGACCATGTAGCCGAATGGAACGGACCCGCCTGTTTTCCGGCCCTGTCTGCGGACGGTTGCCAACCCCTCGCGCGTCCTTTGCTGGATGCGCCGCCGCTCGAACTCCGCGAACGTAGAGACGATCTGGAGATACATGCGGCCCGCAGCGGTCGATGCGTCGAAGTTCTCCGCGATTGATACTAGGCTGGCCCGCTTGCCAAGGATGTTGTCAACCAAATCCAAGGTGTCGGCAAGGTCGCGGCTAATCCGATCCAACTTCGGGACCAGAAGCAACCCAAACCCACGGCGGCAGGCGTGTTTGATCGCTTGAGACGCTCCCGGCCGGTCCATCGGGACGATGGCGCCCGAAATGTCGTTGTCCTGATAGACCGCGACCAACTCGTGCCCGTTCGCCTTGCACCAAGCTTGAATGGCGTGCCCCTGTGTTTCGATGGAAAGGTTGCCATTCTCTTCCCGGCTTCGCCTTACGTATCCGATCACGTTCATTTTCGCATCCAACCTTTCGTTTTTCTCTCTCGTTTTCACCCTCGCTTCGAGCGAAGCGAGGGGGGCTGATGGATGAATATTGGCGTGTTTTGGGTCCGCCGCGAACCCTTTTTTTCCAGTAATGTGAGGGGCAGCTTGCAATACAGACTTAACGTGCTTTTCTGCCTTTTCAGGCGTTTGGGGCCGATGGCAAAAAAAATCGGCCCCGTTTCGAGGGGGCCGTGAATTGGTGTCAGTCCTTTGGGCAGGTCAGCCGTTGGCCTTTTGAAGCTTGCGCCAGTGGTTGCGATACCATGCGTAGCACTTCGGGTTGAAGCCGGTCTGCCCTTTGGCCTTCCGAACCGCTTCGTCGGCCATCTGGAAGGTCGTCCCCTCAAGGCCGTGCTTGTCAAGCAACTCGTAAACGATCGTCGTCGTCGAAATCTTGGCCGACGCCGCGACCTTGGCCTTCCCATCGGGCTTGGCCGTTTTGGTTGTGGCAGACTTAGGCGCGGCGGTCTTTGCTTCGGTGCTCTTTTTCGTTTCGGACGTGCCCACGGTCGCCGTAGGCGCGTCCGTGGCCGTTTTCGTGGCCTTCTTCGCATCGATCTTCACGGCCTGAGCGCCCTTGTCGGCGGGGGTGATCCCGCCTTTTTTGTTGGATTTCGATTTCACTGTCATCGTGTCCTCTCCTCTCGCGATATTGATGTTGGGCGTCGCCAACAAGAAATACGCTGTCGTAAATGCTGGGGAAAGTACACATAAAAACTGGCGAGGTTGGGAAATATTTTCCGTCAGGCTGTGAAGGCTTGCGGCTGCGCTTCATCCCCCGCCGCCCGCTCCCTCTCGATCCTTAGAAATATCCTGTCCATCTCCGCCTGGGCTTCCGGCGCGAGCTTCCAGCGGCGCGGGCGGTTGTCGCCTGGTTGATTCCCCTTCCTGTAGAACCGCTCAGACGCCAGATCATACATGCGGAACGACGGCGAGGGGTTCTTTCTCGTTTTGCAAATGTGGTGCAGGATCTTGCCCACATTGCGCTGGCTGCAACCCAGGTTCTGGGCGATCTCGCGTTCGCCCAGGTTGCCGCTCTGCCCGCTCATAATCGTTCGGAAGATCATCCGCGCAGCGGCCATGATCTTGTTGTGATCGCCACGGAATCGGGGTCGCGTGTGGACGTGCTGCAAAATCATATCCTCTGCCCATTCCATGAACTCGTCCTCAATCCGGCCAAGATGCCTGTTCGAGAGGCGAGGTTTCTGGACGGTGGGCGCGTCGGCCCTGGATGAGGCGGGTTCAGGGTTCTCATACTCATTATTTATATTGACAGGGTTCTCATACGTATCTGGGAAATGAGATACCCTGTCTCCGGCCTCAGAGTTCTCATACATATCTATAATATTGAGAAACTCTGAGGCCGGGCTTCGCCCCGCGTCGGCTTCGCCGATGGTCTGGCCGGACCCATCAGCACCGGACGATGGGCCTCCGGCGGGTCGGGCTTCGCCCGACGATTCGGCACCGTCCCCATCAGAAACCCGACAGCCAAGCAGATCGGCCAGACATTCACCTTCATGACTGATGCCAGCAAAGGCATCGATTCTGTCCGGCACAGGTTCGCCCTTGAGTTCAGCCAGCCTCTTCTTCAGTTCCCAGATTTCCTCTTCATGAGTTCGGCGCATCACGGCCAGAGACGCGTCGTTCGATGCTTGGCCGCCGATCCGCAGCCCGTCATTGGTTCCATCGTTTTCCATGTCGATCCCCTCAGGATGAGATTTTTTGTTCCATCGTCCCTCTCGTACTTATTCTTTCCCCGCCAGGATTTATCGGGAAACGACCGCGAAATGTTTCACTGAAAGATCTTTGATCGTGCGTATATACCAAGGAGCAAGGAGACAGGAACGATGAGGCACACCGAGCGATTCACGCCCGCTGAGGTCGGGCGAATGATTGAGTCGGGCATGAGGCGGAGCGACATCGCGCGTTATTTCGCGGTCAGCGTCCCTACCCTCAGGCGATACATGAAGCTGATCGGTGTCGAGGGGAAGCAGATTGGGGGTAGAAAGCCGTTCATCAGGCTGTGCCCCGATGGGAGATCACATGCCGATAAACCAGAAGAGCCTTGAGATTACCAAACAGATATGCGAGCAGATCCAGGCGGACTGGCCCAAGACTCGCGCGGGATTGCTCCGGTCGGGCAACTTCAAAGCCGCTTTGGATTTGGACCCCGAACGGATCAACTTCAAAACGACTTTGAAGTTGATCGCTCGCGGCCTGATTCGAGGTCAAGATGTGGCCCTGTGGGGCCGGGCAACTTCAGAGCCAGTTTGAAGTCCACCCGAACCGGCCAGCCAACTTCAAAGCAACTTTGAAGTTGACCAAAGGGGGCACTCATCGATGGCGTCCAGGAGCGCATTCAATATCCACCTGGGCTGCCCCAAGTGCATGCTGTTCCCGACCAGCTTCGCAATGGACCCATCGTCCAGCATCTTCGATGGGTCGTCGGGGTCGCTTACGTCCAGCCATCCAGGTGGCAGCTCCATGAGCCTCGCCCACTCCCGCCCCGACAGCTTTCGGGCGATCAGCAGGTTGCCACACCATTGGATGGTTCCAATGCAGCCCCAACTTGATTTCTCAAGCGTGGGGCAATGACCCTCATGCCACCTGATGCCGTGGTCGTCCTCTTTCCAGAAGATGGGCTCGACCCTGCCTGGCGGATCAACGACCTCATCTACTGCCGTGGATGAGGCGTTCAAGAAGGCGACCTTAACAAACGGGTGGAGACCCCAATCCGCTTCGGCCTCGTGCTTCTCCAGGAGTCTCCTGGCGCGTTCTGGGATGAGCCTCAGCGGTTCTTCCAACGAGGGCACCAAATACCGCGACCAGTCGATCCGGCTTGGGTCGGACGGCCTCGATTGTTTCGGCCACATCCCGTTGATGGCTTCTGCTATGTCGGGTCTGCCGAGCGCCCCGACCATCCAAAGCCGCCTCCTGGCGACGGGGTAATCCTCATCGAACATCCCCGTGTCCAGCGCGCCGCGAGCCACGAAATAACCGTGGCCGTCCTTGATTATCCGTTCAAGACTGTCGAGATATTGAAGGTGCGCCCCCGCCATTAGAGCGTCCGTGTTCTCTAGGATGAAATACTTGGCACCCGCTCGGCGGCAGATTTCCATCGCGTCGATCGGAAGCAGGGATATGGGGTCCAGGCGTCCGGTGTGGTGCCGGTTCGCGCCGGAAAACGGCGTGCACATCCCGCCATGGACTACGATGTCCGCGGGCGGCGGAACGGCTGTCCGAACGTCCTCAAGGTTCGGCAGACCTGGGAGGTGGTGCCCCAGGACCGCGCAGGCGTTCCTTGAGTTCTTCGCGTCGGGGCCGTCCTCACCCGCTCGACCGGTAAGTTCGGAATAGAAGACCGACTCGATGCGGTCGCGCAGACGGGGGGTGGTCTGGACAGCCGCCTCTGGGCAGCCCAGACCGGAGAAGAGCGTCCCCATCCTCAGCTTGTCAGTTGTTGTTTTCTGTTGCATTTCGTCTCAGCCTGTTGACCTCGTTTATCAAATCCTGCGCATTGCCGAAAAGAATGTCAAGGGTTTGACGAAACATATCGGTGAGGCCCTTGCTCCGCTCGCCATCAGCCTGTGCCAGGGCGCACCCCTTCTCGAAGGCCCGCGTCGCAATCCGCTCGGCGTCGGTCGCGTCAGGCCTCGCACAATCCAGCAAACCCTGGATGCAGACTCTCAACCCGTTGAGATTGTCGGCGACCCCAGCGGAGTTGGCGGGGATCTTCGCCGTTTCCGCATCCCGCAAGAACGAGAGATCGACGCCGAACCCCCTCGCCCATTCATCCCGCTCGGCATGGTCGATCCCCTCGACGGGTCGGGCCGGGGTGAACGTGGCCCTGGGCGGGCGCGTCCTCTGCTGTTGCGGGCGGGCGGTGGGCCTCTGTCTGCCATCGGCACCGACAGTCCGCTCCGGCAACTCGATCTGGCCCGACTCCACCAGTTCCTCGCGGACGTTGCGCACGGTCTGGCTCGACACGTCGATGCCGAAGAGTTCGCGAACCTTCTGGGCGATTAGGGCTGGGGACATGCCCGCCGCCTCTTGGGTCGTGAGGAAGTGCGCGACGAGATCGGATTTGGATCTGCCACGCCAATCAATCGAGGACACAACCCTGAGCCTAGCACGCTCCTCGGCGCTCGTCGATAACGGCAGTATTTTTCGTGGGCACTCGATACCAAGCGACTCGGCCAAAGCCAATCGACGACGACCGTCGATGATCTCAATCTCGCGTGGGCCGGTCCAAGCGTAGATCACTGGATTCACGATCCCGATGGCTCTGACCGACATCTCAAGTTGTTCGTCGGCTTCCGGCGTGGCCGGTGGCAAGAGGTCGCCCATTTTGTCAACGACCTCGAATGGAATCTCCTTCTTTACGCTCATCTTTCATCTCCCGTCCATTGTGGTTGGGAGATCCACCTGTGCTGCCCGATCTCTTTTGGGAAAAACACAGAGGGCGGCACAGGTGCCTGGTTTTTCCTAAATAAATATTTAAACTGGATAATGTCCATGCCAAGATGAGATGATTAATTTACTTCAAGGACATGGCAATGGCTAAGAGACACGATTATAAAGGGCGGTTGATGACACGGCGGGAAATTTACGCTGAAGATGGTAGACCATCGGTGGTCTCATTCAATAGATTTCGGCGGCGTCTGATCGATGGGTGGTCGATACGGGATGCACTAACCAAACCATATCGCTGGTTCAGTGCAACGAAGTATGAAGTTAACGGGGAATGGATGACCTTGAAGGACATGAATAAGAAATATGATAAACCGGTGAAAACCCTCGTTTCGCGCCTGAAGTGGGGGCTATCGCCAAGCGAGGCCGTAATGAATGAACCATTGCCACGAGGAGGGAAGCGGATCGGGAGTGGCAGAAAAAAGAGGATGGACTGATGGATAGTAACAATCCATTACATAACCGGCTCATCAATACTCGCTTGGCAGAAGCAGGCATGTCGAGGATCGGTCGGCTTCCGTGATGATCCAGACCTTCGCCCCGCCCACATCGTAGGCGCTCAGAATCCTCGCCCCGATCCTGATCGACGCATCGTTGGCCCGCCGGTCGTCCACACAAAGCAGGCCGCCGTCGCACCAGTCCCCGCGGGAGTGTCGGGTCAACAGCTCCGCCGCCGCCAGCCGCCACCTCTCGCCATGCGCCGCTCGGAGCGCCTCAATTGCCCCCGGAGTTGCGACCGTGGCGCCGAGCGGGAAAAGTGGATCATTGCTCGGCATCATCTTCTCACTCATTCCGCCGACTCCTCGATGAAGGTCGGGATGAGCCAACCGAACACAGCCCTGTCCGAGAACCAGCGGTAGTCGTCCGCGTATACAACCATATCGGCGTGGGCCTCATCGCAATGGTAAAGCCGTCCTTGGGTTCCATCCGCCCGCTCGACCTTGGCCATGAAGCTGTAGGTCCGGCCATCGTGGGTGATCGTGTTCTTCGCTCTCATCTTGATCGCTCCTCTCGAATAAAGGTTTGGGCTGGGCTTCACACACATCCTCCTCATTGTCTGACCATGCCAACCGGCACGAGAACCGTCCATACGTCGGGTTCGGGGTCCAGCGTCCCGGCAATCGGCAGGCCGTTCCAGCGCCCGCGGACGATCTCGTCCTCCATCTCGAACGACGCCCCCTTTTGCTCCAACCACGCTAACAGGTCGTCGTTGGCAGCCTCGATCACGGCTTGCTCGTTGACCTCGATCTTGATCTCCATGTCATCGCTCCTCTCGATCAAAACTCTATGGTATTATCCTGTCGCGTATGGTTGGGGAAGTACACATCTTTTTTCGCCTAAATGAGAGAAAAAAAGGCCCATCCCCCGGTGCGTGATTGGACACACTCGGGAGATGGGACGCATTGATCGCAAACGGGTGATGCTCGGGGCATCCCGCTCGGCGCGCTATATCTTTTTGAGCAGACCCACGGTCAGATCGCCTTTTCCCACAAGCCGCCCCGCTCGATCCCGCGTGATGTTGTTCGCCGCGTCGAAGTATCCGACGAGCTTTCCGGCTCGATCCCTCATCGCTTGCCGTGAGGGGTTCTCCTCGTAACTGTCGCGCTGTCCGATCACCCTGCCCGCTCGGTCCCTCAATAGTTCCTTCTTCATGCTCCGTCTCCTCTCGTTCAGATTAAACCTGGATTAATTATATCGCGGAGCGATTGAGAAAAGACGCCCCAAAATGACGCGGAACGCCAGTCTTTTTTGTAGCCAGACGCCAGACGCATTCACCGAGAACCCCTCTGTTTGGATCTCTTGAAACGCGCCTCGATCATGGCTGGTGCATCGTGCGATGGTCGCGGCACGCACAGCTTGAATGCACACGTTGGCGAGGAAAGCGATCGAAGGAGTGGATACTCTCGCCGGGAGTTCGCTATGGATTAGTTTGATCCGATCATCGAGAAGGCCGAGATTTGACTGGAGGACGCCGAAGAGCACGAGTTTTTTTCTGGGCACTAGGGGTCGTTATGGTCTCTTTTGACAGCGTTGCAGGATGCTCGATCAGTTCCTCTGGAAGCGGCTCCCCGGTCGGCCAGAACGAGGTGTGTGGAAAATTGTCTGGGTCGATCCATTGAATGATGTCCATGCCCTCGCCGTCCCAGTCGCCTCGGTGGGTAAGCGTGCCCTTGAACTTCCCCCGCATTTCTGCCCACCTGACCCCCTCGCCGCATATGGTCGTGACATACCCGTTCTTGAATCTTATCTGCGCAATCTTCGCGGCGGTGTCGATGTTTATGCTGCCGATCAGCAGTTGGATCAGAGCCATGATCTTCCTTCTGACGTCCACGTTCCCCTTGTCCTTGATCATCTTCTTCAAGTCATCGAGGTTTTGCCCGTTGTCTTGCCCCTTTATAGATTGAAGTTCTCGAAGGAACGCTTGCCTCTGCTCCTTCCGCTGGTCGATCTCGGTTTCAGCCTGCTCAATTCTCTTCATCAGGCCGACCATGACATTCTTATTTGTTGCCTCACCAATCGCGTCTTGCCACCCGCGGATCATCTTCCCGTAGACGCTCGCGGTGTTGTCCAGCTCGGAGATGTTATTCTCGATGACCCCTACGCGACCGTCTGGCTTTTGGTCGATCGTGAGTGTGTCAACGATCCTGCCCAGGAATCGGTTTTCAAAATCGCGGTAGTTCCAACTCACATGCGTGCACGCCATCCCTTTTCTTGCCGCCGAGCACGATAGGTAGGAGTTCCGCCGTCCGATGGTGTAGTGCATTGCCGCGCCGCACCGTTCGCAACGGACTACCCGAGTAAACAGGTTGCTGGTCCCTCCCCTGCCGCCGGCTTTTCTCTTGCTCGCGGCACCGTTCTTGTCGATGAGGTCGTTGATCTTGTTGAAGTCCGACCGTGAAAGCACGCGCGGGTAGTAGTTCTGTATGACGTCTCCCTCGGCCACGTGGTTGCATTTCGGCTGGAACTCACCGACGAGCGATCGAGATCGCATTATCTTGATTGGAGCCGCCGTGTTCCACACCTTGGTTCTATTGTTGAGAGTGGGGACCTTATCGTCGTTGAGTATCTTGCAGATCTGGGTTCCACCCATCCCGTCAAGATACATCCTCGCGATCCGCTTGATCGTCGCCACCTTCTCGGGGATCTGCTCCCACTTGCGATGTGCACTCTTGAGAGGTCCGTTCAGTTTGAGCCAGTTCGGTCCCTTGGCCGTGATTGCTTGCTCACCCGCCACGGCACGCTTTCTCTTCCATGCTGATGCTACTCGCTTCGACTTCGTAGCAGACTCTTCGTGCGCCCTCGACATGATGGTCAGGCTGATGATCAGTTGCCCGAGGTCGTTGATGTTTTGCGGGTTGTATTCCTGCCCGTCCATTAGGGTAACTATGTGGATGCCCGCCCTCACGATCGACAGCATGAGCTCCAGGGCCTCGCTTATCTGCTGTCTGCTGAGCCTGTCCAGTGATTCCAAGAGCAGGAATGATCCGGGCTTGACCTTGCCTTGCTCGACGGCTGCAAGGAACTTGCCCAGCCCTGCTTGGCGGTTCTTGCCTCTGAACGCGCTGACCCCAAGATCGCGGACACTGAGGGTCGTGTCCAGCTCCATGCCAGGGTGCCTTTGCAGCCATTCGTCGCTGAGTCGCGTCTGGCGCCTTATCGAATCGCCATGAAGCTGAACGGCGCAACTGAAGCGGATGTAAGAGTAGCATTTCGCGCCCATCGATCATCTCCCTTCGAGCAGAACTTAGAAAGATCATATCGCGAATGGATCGGCAGTTAAATCTAAATATACATCTCGATGTTGGTGTATCGGTCGCCCAGGTTTTCAATGACCTCGCGAAACCAATCGGCCAGCGCTTCGCGGTGCTCGGCGACGCGCGTGCGTTCGGAGCGCTCGACGTCATCGAGGATGATCCAGGTCGGACGCCAGGGGCCGCAACTGATCCCGCGCAGCTCGGTGCCGGCGGAGTAGGCTTCCAGGCGCCGGCCGTCCAGCTCGATCGAGCGCGCGGAGTGATGCGTCAGCCGGCGCAACTTCTCGCCGAAAATCTTTTTGATCGGCCCCTCGCTCAGCAGGGCGCTCTTGATGCTCGAAAGGCGCTTGGTGGCCTGGCGCATCGTCGCCGAGATGAGCACGATGAAGCCTTCGGTTTCGTAGAGCAGGGCGTGGATGGGCAGGACCAGCGAGACCAGGGTGGACTTGGCCGCGCCGCGCGGGGCGAGGATGACATCGACCTCGCCGCGGCGTTCGGGCAAGGGCGCGGCGGTTTTTTCGGCGTAACGCTTAAAGATGTGCTGATGCAGCTCGCTCCAATCGAGGCGGCAGTGGGCGGAGAAAAACGTCTTGGCAAAAAGCTCGTGATTACCGCGGTAAAAATTCCTCAGCCTCTGCTCCTTCTTCTCGCTCCCGTTGCTGCTGTTGCTCGTGTTGCTGCTGGGCGATTCGCTCGACGATTCGCAGGATTTCTTCCCACCCATCTTCTGAATCCTTATCTTCGCCGGCGGCCGGGTCAAGATCGCCCAGGGCCTTGAGGCGTTTATAGGCGTCCATCAGGCGGTTGAGCGCCGTGAGGCCATTGTTGAGGTCCTTGATGTCGCCGGGCTGCTCGTTCCGGGTGCGCTCTTGAAACCAGCGCGCCAGCCAGCCCAGCGCCTCGTCGAAGGTCTCGGCGATAAAGCCGGTCGGGCCGTTTGCATTGATGTTTGCAGACGGCGGCGGCGGGCCATCCGAGGGGCTTTCAACGGGGATGTCGTTGGGCCGGGTGTTCGCCATGAGAAAGCCTTTCTTTCTATCGTGATTCGGCTTCATGTGGAGTGCGGCGGCTTGCCGCCGCTTGGGCCTGCCGAATGCCCCCAAGCCGGAAGAAAAGCGGCGGCAAGCCGCCGCACTCCAAAGTTACCGCCGCGCCTGACGGCGCGAGCGGCAACGGATGACCTTCTCTAGAGTTTCTGAAAGCTTAGTTCCAATCGTCCTCGTTTTCGTCCTCGTTCTCGATGGATTCAGATTTGATGATGATGACGAGCACGAGCACGAGAAATTCGGAGAAGATGGGGGATCGGCCGCAGTATGATTTTTCGTGCCGGAGGGATTCGGCACTGGATAAGATTTTATCATCCGTGGCGGGGGCAAGGGAATTCCCGTGGCGGGCCTTGGCGGAGCTTAACGACCCATTATCTACACATGGGACATTCTCCTCGTTCAGGACTATTGAGGCTCTTGCAAGAGTCTGTTTTTATCACCGGCGAGGGCGCCGGTGCCACAAAAAACTTCAATGATTGTGGCACAGCCGCCCCCGGCTGTGATGGTTTTTTGGACTTTTGCAAGCGGCTCTATTGTCCTCCATAATCATCGCAAGCCGCGTCGACTTGTTTGCTTTTATTCGTCGTTTTAATCATTTATGAGGCGCTTGGGTTGCGGCATTACTTGCTCCAGGATCTCCGTTCTCTCCTGTTCAGAATGAAACAAACAGGAGGCAACGGAGAAAACGGAGCCAATCATTTTCAGTGCTACGATCTTCCACAATCATCACAAGCGGTGAATTATTTCCTATGAATTGTCTTTTTGTTCATCCTTGAGGCATCTTGATTACGGCTTTGCCGATCCAGGTTTATCGGAGTTGATTGGTGGTTGATGAATCATTGTTCGGCGGGCGTTCGTAGACCCGGATCCCCAGGTTGCGGCAGCTTCGCGCCAGATCCGGATCGGCGGCGGGCTTCAACCCGCGCGCCGCGATCGCGCGCAGCAGCACGGCGGAGATCGCGCCGTAAGCGGCCTCCTCGCCGCCAGGGGCGGCGGGGCGGAAGGAGTACGGGTCCATCATCACCCAAAGCCGGCCATGACGCGGACGCGGCGGCGTGAACGGGTCCAGGATCGTTTGCGCGTCCGCTTCTAGCAACGCCGGCTGCGCGGCGACCTCTTGCGGGTTGAACCAGCCCAGGTGTCCGCGCGTCGCCAGCGGAAAAGTGAGCATCGGCTCCTTGAGCCCATGGCGCAGCATCTGGTATTCGATCTTGGCGCCTTCAAGGCCCAGGCAGACGACCCAATCGCCCGGCTGAATAAAGCGGGCCAGCACGTCGCCGCGCGCCTGTTGCGGATGATGTAGCGGCTGGGCGGGCAAGGGGCGATAGCGGAGTTCCAGCGCGAAGAAGGCCAGCACGGCGAGCAGCGCGGCGAGGATAAGCGCGGCCGTGGTCTGTGAAAGCGGGATGATTTTTTGCAGACGGCTCAGGCCAAGGCCGATCAGGGCCAGATATGCGGGGTAGACCAGCGTGTCGTAACGGCCGGCGATATAGATCGGGCGAACGAAGAGGGAATAGCCAAGCATCAGGAGCAAGGGAGTGAAAAGAAAAATCAGCGCCGGCGCGGCCTGCCGGGGCCAGCCCCGGCGGCGGCCTCGCGGTAGAGCGGCGGCAACAAGGATCAGCCCCAGCAAGATCTGCCAGAGCGAGCGAACCAGCGGGCCGGGCGAGCTCAGGCGGATCATTTCTGGCATCCGTGCGCCGATGCCAAGCAGCTCGAGCGTGCGCGGGATGGCGAAGGCGAACGAGGCGGACTCAAGCGTCAGGTCGATCCACGAGCGGCCGAGCGCGCCCAGCAGGCGGAGCGAACTGATCAGCCACGGCAGATAAAGAACGCCCGCCGCGCCTTGGAGCGCCAGCAGCCAGGCCCAGCCCCGCCGGCGAAGGCGCGCGGCGAGCGCGGCCAGCCAGAAGGCGGGGATAAAAAAAAGCGCCAGGCTGTGCGAGTAAAGGAACAAAAGTAAAACGATCGCGTGGACGCACCAGTCGCGCCCACCGCCACTGCGGACGGCGCGACTGAACGTCCACAGCGCGAGGGTCAGCAGCAGCCAGGCGAGCGTGTATCCGCGCGCCTCCATCGCGTAATAAATGTGGAGCGGGGCGAGCGCGCCGAACGCCATCGCCCAGAGCGCCGCGCGCGGCGAGAGCGCTTTCTTCAGCCACAACCCGAGCGCGGCGAGCTGCGCCAGGCCGAGCAGCGCCGAGAGCGAGCGCACGCCGCCCGCCCCAATGCCGAAGCCGTGAATCCAGAGTTTGAGCAGCCCATAATAGAGCGGCGGGTTGGTGTCGCTGGCCACCTCGCGCAGCACCCCGGCCGGCGAGGTGGCGACGTGGATCGAATAGACCTCGTCGAGCCAGAGCTCGAGCTTGCCGATCTGGGCCAGCCTGAGCGCGGCGGCCAGCACGAGGATCGCGCCGAAAAGCCACCACGCGCGCGGCGACAGGGACACGCGCCGGCCGGGCTCCGGCTCCACGGAGGAAGCGGCCTCTGGCCTGCCGAGCGCGCGCGGGTGTTCCAGGTCGTGCGTCATGATGGTCGATCATACCCGTGAAGCGCTCCGGGAATCACGCATTTCTTCATTGGACAACCCCGTCGATTGATTTAAACTTGTTCCATTCGAGAGGGGAGGACCGACGATGCGCATCGAATACCGTTACCAGTATCTGTGGGGCGCGTTTCTGCTTCGTTTTTCGCTGGGCTTGCTTTTCTTTGCCGCCGCGATGGGCAAGTTCCTGGGCAAAGGGGGCGTGGCCGGGTTCCTTGAGTATATTCAAGGCAAATTCGCCGGCACCTGGCTGCCGCCGGTGCTTTATCAGTCTTTCGGGCAGGTCATCCCATACGTCGAAATCTTTCTGGGCATCGTTCTCATGCTCGGGATCTTCCGGCTGGCGGGGCTGGTCTTGGGCTCGCTGCACATGCTGGGGCTGGCCTTCGGGATGATGGTCACCGGCGACTGGCCCGTCGTCGCTGCGAACCTGTTCTATGTGGCCCTGTTCGCCGCGGCGCTGCTGACCTCGCCCTGGGACCGCATTCACCTGGACACGCTCATTTTTCGCCGCCGATCCGAATAGCGGAGCGCCTTGGTTGGAAGGAATTCATGCAAGTTTTTCACAAGTTTGCGCGGAGCTTTGTCGCGTTAGGCTGGGTGATGCTGGCTTGGTCCATCCCGGCCATGGCGTCCGCGGGCGCGAGCTCGCCCTGGCTGGACCAGCTTGTTCAGGTTCCTCACCCTAACGCGGCCCGCCAACTGGCCACGCAGCCGACCCTCCAGGTGTTGCGCCAGGATTACGAACAGCTCCAGCGCGGGCAATCGGTGGTCCGCACGCCGCTGATCATCGGCAAACGCCGCTTCGAACATGGCCTGGGGACCCACTCCTTCAGCCATCTGCGCGTTACTTCGCCCGAACCGATCGCCCGCTTCGAGGCCTGGATCGGGGTGAATATGACCAGCGAGGCCAGCCGCTACGGTACGGTTTCGTTCCAGGTCAAGACGCACCATGATTCGAAACTGCTTTATGCCTCGCCCGTCCTGCGCGGGGGCGAAGAACCGCGGCAGGTCAGCGTCGAGGTGGGCGACGAGCAGGTGCTGGATTTATATGTCGATGACGGGGGCGACGGTCCCACCTACGACCACGCCGATTGGGGGGAGGCCAAAGTCGTGACAAAAAGTGGCAAGGAAATCGATCTCGATCGGTTGGAACCGAGCGTGCCGCCGGCGCTGAATCTGGCTTACCCCTTCTCCTTTATTTACGACCGTCAAAAGAGCGATGACCTGCTGCCCAAATGGAGCATCGGCAAAACCCAACAAATTCTTGGCGAGGGGCGCCAGTTGGAGACCACCACCTGGACCGACCCGCAAAGCGGGCTGAAGGTGGCATGGCAACTGACCCGCTTCAGTGATTATCCGGCGCTGGACTGGGTGCTTTATTTCGAGAACACCGGCGCCAAGGATACCGCGATCGTGCAGGATATCCGGGCGCTCGATTGCCTGCTGACCTCGCCGATTTACGCCGGCAAGCCTTATTACACGCTGCACAAAACCAACGGCGCGCCCGCCAACCCGACCGACTTTGAAGTCAGCCAGGCCAACCTGATCCAAGATCAGTCCGAACACCTTGGCGGCGGCGGCGGGCGCTCCTCCAACAAGGATTTCCCGTTCTTCAAGATTGATGGCGGCTTGGGCTCGCTGATCGTGGCCATCGGCTGGTCGGGCCAGTGGGCGGCGGACCTTTCGCGCCCCGACCCCGCCGGCCTGCACCTGCAAGCCGACATCGAGAAGACCCACTTTGTGCTCCACCCGGGCGAGCGCGTGCGCACGGCGCGCATCCTGCTCATGCACTGGAGCGGCGAATCCCTGGAAGCCAACGCCCAGTTTCGCCAGCTCATCCACCAGCACTATGCGGCCAAGCGCGACGGCGAGACGCCGCCGCCCACGGCGTTCTGCAACACCACCTTCACGCGCGCCCCGGACGACTGGATGGCCTATCAGTTTCACCGTGCGGATCTGG
>Ga0182027_10003436_pt1 | contig 25134 bp, 17 predicted proteins | sample 712E1DmetaG_FD_121300 | JGI IMG/M metagenome (GOLD analysis project Ga0182027, IMG submission 121300) | Permafrost microbial communities from Stordalen Mire, Sweden - 712E1D metaG (Illumina Assembly) | ecosystem: Environmental > Terrestrial > Soil > Wetlands > Permafrost | place: Sweden...
CCAACTACAGGATGGCAAATTTCATCAACCGGTGGGACGGATTCGGCGTTGAACTGCTCGACAACCAATGGAACAGGACGGCAGCCACCTTCCGGCTCAATCCTTCCTCAATAGCATCCACGGTGCCCACGGCACTCATAGATTCTGTCAACAAAGGAGCTTTCTCCTTTGCCGGCTCCGACAATTCCAACTATACCGTTCAGCTCAAAGACACGGACGGAAGCTATACCGATGTGGCTATCAATTTGTCAACAGGGGGGTCCACGTACAACCTCAAGACCGACGGAAAATACACGATCGGCTCGCTGCCGCCCGATTCGCAGTGCATGGTAGATTCTCTGCTGCTCAAATCCGGCGCGGTCAACCTGGTGCTGGGTCAGTCAAGTGTGCAGGTGTTTGCATCCTGTGAACTCGGGAAACGGGACTTGTCGTGCCCCGAATTCAAGTGCATGATGGTCGATTACGCGTTTGTCGCGAATCACGGTTGGCAGCGCGGCGATGTCCTCACCATCGCTGCGGGCACCCAAAAGCTGAAAATCGTAAACGAAGCTAATGTCACCGTTACGACGACGGGACCGGTTTTTTCCCGCGACGGACGTGGTTCCATCACCTGTAAATTGGTGGGTAACGCCCTTGTTTTCTTCGTCCGGCAGGCGCCATCCTGCAATCTCTCCCGCATCGTCCTGTACAATGTTGCCGGGCGAACACTGTCTACGCTTGAGGTAGGGAACCATTCGAGTCTTGCGGCGCCCGGCATCGGCTCGGCCGGCGTCGTGTACGCAAAGTACTTCTTCTCGGACGGGTCTTCCCAGTACCGGTCCATCCTTCTCGTTCGCTAATGTGCGGAGCACGGGTCACAAGGTATTGTTTTCTTCCGGTGCGGATTTTACTTTTATGATGAAACGTTGTACCGTTTAGCTTGCACACCCTTACAGGAGGAGAAAGGCTCATGTCTCACACCTACGAAGAACTCAAGAAGAAAACAGTTGCCGAACTTCGCGACATAGCCGCCGGCATTCAGCACGATGCCTTGCAGGGATACTCCCAGCTCAACAAAGAGCATCTGCTCGAGAAACTCTGCACCGCGCTCGCTATTCCCATGCAGGTCCATCACAAGGTTGCGGCGGGAGGGGCCAAGATCTCGCTCAAAGACAAAATCAAGGCGCTCAAGGTCAAACGCGACGAGGCCCTAAAGGCGGGAAAACATGAGGATCTCAAGAATATCCGCCGCAGGATACATTTCCTCAAGAGAGACCTGAGAAAGTCGGCGATGGAAGTGGCTGCCTGACGGCAGCGCGGTTCATTTTGTGCCGCAACCGGACATGACAACGGCCCAGCCATCTCGCGCGAGATGGCTGGGCCGTTTGCACTGTGGTTCCTGCAACGCAAGCTCACCTGAACTGCTTGAAGAGATACACTCCTTTTCCAAGATTCTCCGGCGCGGAAACGAGCTTCCCCGAGCGCACGGCCGATTCCCATATTTCCTTGCCGTCGGCATTGAACACGGCGACGCCTCGCGTCCCCGCGTCGAGACGCGGCATGCGAAAATTACCGCCCGAGTAAAGAATCCTGCATGATCCCGGCGCGGAGTGCTGTTTTCTCAAAGACTCTGTTTTTACCGAAACCGGCCGCACCGGACCTGTTGTGCAGGTCTGCTTTTTCGCAGGCACAACCATGGCGAACCCGTCGTTGAACGTGACAGTCTTATCGGTATTCTCGGGATTGTAAGCGCAATAGGTTCTCGTATTGCCCTTGTCGAAAACGCCATAGGTGGGCGTGCTTCCGGTTATGGTTGTGTCGAGCCTGCCCACCGTGTTGAGCGACGCAATCTCGTTGTAGCAGGCCGCCTTGGTGTTGCCGCCTTCGATGCCGGTGCCCGCGTTGTATTTCTGCATCGCTGTTGTCGCATCGGAATACGCCAGGAATTCGTAGAACAGATCCGACCATCCGCCGTTGAATCCCTCGTTGTAGTTTGACGGAATGTAGTCCGGGCACCGGCCGAAGTACATATGGCCCGCGGTGTTCGGCAGGAAGTTTATTCCGTGGATGGCCGACACGTCACCCGAGAACCATGTACCGTAGGCGCCTCCGTTGCTCCACGTCATGCCGACGCTTGTGTGGGTATACCCCTTGGGAAACGTTACGTGATCAACGTCCCACCAGTACTGCTCAACAGCGCGCGCTTCGTTGACATACATGAATATACCCTGGTCCCGGAGCGTCTTGTTGCCGGTCATGACGCCCCAGAGAATGAGTGACGCGTTGAAGTTCATGGATTCCGACGACGATTCCTGGTTGGTGCCGGTTGCGAAGCCGATGCCGTCGGCCCAGCCATGACCCTCGTACGGCTCAAAGTAGGCGAACCTGCCGAAAAGCGAATCGTTGTCGTCCCACGAGTTTACGTCGCGGATAAGCATGTGTGCCATGCCTCCCCAGTTCGACTGCGTGGCCCACGTAGAGTCCCATTGCGCAACGATGGCCGCAGCATGAAGGAAGTATCCATAGTGGAAGTGGTGGTCGGCAAGTCGTGTATCGCAATAGAACGCCGGCGGGGAGCCGATAAGCCTGTTCCAGGGCTTGTGATAGTAGAACTGACACGCGCCGCCGGCGGTAAACCATTCCTGGAGACCGGCCTTGAGACAGGCCACAATTGCGTCGCGCTTGGTAGTATTGCCGGCAAGGTCGGCAAGCTGAGCGAGTTGCGCGTACTTTCCAAAATCCTTGTTGTATGAGCCTCCGGTAATGGTACTGGGAATTCCTTCGCCCTGTACAAGCTGGTTGAGGGTGTTGACATCCACGCCAAGGTTGGGCATTGACAGGAGGATACCGTTGAATTTCATTTGCGTTGAGAAGCTTGGTCCGGAGACCGCTTTCATCACGCCGCGCGCGCTCTGATACGTGTAGTCAAGAAACGGGCCGGTCATGCTGAGCCACTGATGGCGGAAAACGGCAAAAATGGTGCCGGTCTCCGTTCCTTCCTTGATATCGGGGGTGAAGCTGAAGATGGACGTGAGAATCGCGGCGGGCTCGTTATACACCCAGCTTACGTGCGTTTCCTTGACAAAGGTGTATGCGTAGTTCTTGAAGAACAAAAGGGTCTGCTGGGTATTGTCGGGCAGGAGCGCCACCGAAAGGTAATTTTTTCCGGACAGGGTGGAGGTGAGCGTGCCGGTGCCGCTCCACGCAGAACCGGTGGGGCCGAATATTCCGTAATTCCTGCCCGACACGGTAATGCCGAGGACGCCGTTCTGATTGTACCAGATCGTCGGCGTTCCGTTGCATGCTATCGAGGCGTTGCCGCCGGTGATTTTGAAATAGGCGAACGGTATGCCCTGGCACAGCGTGGCTTCCATCACCATTGCGCCCGCCGTCCAGCGTGCCGTCACGCTGAAATGAGAGTAAGCCGAAACCGCCGAGGTCGATGCGTTGAGCCCGGAGATGCCGACGGTTATGTCCTTGACATGTGAGTTACTGAACCCTCCGCCGGTATTGGCGGCTGCGCCGGGGTATCCCATCTGGAGGCCCGTCGCATCCGTCTGGTAGGAAATCGGATGGGCCCACAGGGGTGACGAAAACTGCTGGTTTATGAGCGTGGCCCACCACTTGTCACTGATTACCTTTTGCGAAAAGTCGGACGTGATGACGGGAGCGTGGTCCGGCCCAATTCCGGAAGATGCGTATGATCCGCTGCCGACCTGAACCTGAGCAGACGGGAAATTGAGGGCCAATACACAGACGGCAAAGCACGCGAGCGGGAGCCACTTTCTAATCTGCATCGCTGAATACCTCCTCAAAGAAAAAAAAGGGGACGGGGAAGTAAAACTTTATCGCTTAAACTGAATTGCTAAGCCCCGAACTATCAATAATTGACAAAACCCACAACAACTTAAACGCTTCAAACCAGACATGTTCAAGACCCTAATCCTATTAAATATATAGCAAAAATTGGTAAGTGGGTTGAAATTTTGGACAACAAGGCGGAATAGGGGGCCAAGAACCATAAAGCTTACTTATATTGCCTTATTTCGGAAAGAATTGTATAATTTGTTGGGGGAGGATACGTGGTCCGAGCAAGACATACGTGGCGGTGTTGCATGAAGCCTGCCAAGGGCCCAAAAGGCTTTACCTTGATAGAGATGTTGGTGGCTATCGTCATCGTGGGCCTCTTAGCAGCCCTGGCTGTGCCTAGCATTTCTCCCATGGTCGAGACAATCAAGTTACGCACTGCGGCGAATGCCATCAAGCGGCAGATGATCGTTGCCCGGACAAGGGCCATGTCCGATCCCAATTTGCATTGCGGAGTCTTCTTTGATACGCGCGGAGGCGACACGGCACGGACGTTTATCTGGTTCGACAAAGACGGCGACTACACAGTGGACGCGACCGACACCGTTGACAAATACGCCGGTATTTACAAAATGCCCAAGAATATCGCCTTGAGCGTGTCGGCCACGAATCCGGTGGTCAACAAGATTGTTGTTTTCAGGGGAGACGGGTCCGCAAAAAACGGAGGGGCCGTCGTTGTGACGAACAAGTACGGCAGAACCAGAACCGTAAGCGTCCTGCCGAGTACGGGAAGAGTGAAACTGCAATAGGAGCGAGCAAATGACGAACTATCCGGATGCTCACGAAAGGAATGCGCAAACTGGGGGATTCACGCTTGTCGAAGTGCTCCTCGCAATGATCATCATCATGGTGAGCGCGACTTCCGTTCTCATGTGGCAAAAGACGTCCTGGTCGCAGACGTCAAGCACCAACAGGCTCATGGTGGCGGGGCATATCGTGGATAAGCAGATCGAACAGAAGAGGATGTTTATTGCCCAGAACCCGGTAGCGAATTTCGCGGCATTCAAGGCGGGTTTTGTTGGCAGGGATTCGATTATCGTTGACAACAGCTTAAGTCCTCCCATATCAGTGAGATGGCACGCATACGACACTCTGACTGATCCAAGGGATTCTCTGATACATGATAAGCAAAATAATAGAAATGTGGTCCGGGTAGTGTTGACCGCATGGTGGCCGGGAGCGAAGCCGGGCGACAGCCTGCAGCTGGATACACGCATTGCAAAGAATTTTTGATTGCAAGAAAGATGGGAGCGCAACAGCGTGAGTGATTCGGCGCAAAAACGGAAACAGGGAGCGAGTGGACTGACCTTGCTGGAGCTCCTCATTGCCATTGCCGCCGGCGCAATCGTTATCCTCGGCGTATATCGTTTGCTCGCCATGAGTTTGTGGAGCTATAACCTGCAGGAACAGATGACCGATATGTACCAGAACGCAACGTATACCATCAAGCGAATGAGTGAAATTTTGCAACAGACCGGCGGAAACCTGCCGGCGTTCTATTACCCCGTTATCATCACGGCAAACTCGATTTCAAGCGACATCACGGTCCGGGTCAATCCGAACGGGGGGAAACGAAGGTTTCCCAATGATACTACCTGCGCAAAGATTCCGGTCACCCCGGACTCGGGCGGAAAGGCGTTTCTCGGGGCGGATTCGCTGCTCGTGGACACGAGCGGGTGGGCGACCAGTCTCAAAATCAACAGCGTAGTGACGGGTCTGCCCATAGATACCATCGTGCTGGGAGCAAGCACACATTTTCCCCCCAATAGTGTCGCATTTTGCGCCACCACGCACCGCTATTTTTTGAGCGGAACCAACTTCTGCATTGATTCTGCGTCAAACGTGCAGGCCGAGAACATAGAATCGCTTGCAATCGCCTTTTTCGACGCCACCCACGCACCGACGGCCGATTGGGCAACGATGAGTTCCTGTTCGCTTTACGTATGCGCACGAACCGCGACCCCGGATCCTAAATACAAATGCCCCGTCATTGGCGATGGGTATCACCGGCTCGGGCTCAGCATGGTCTTGCGGTTCAGGAACAGGTTCTGATCAGGATTCACGGGATGAAGACGGACCAGGAAACTCAGGATGAAAGAATGATTAAACTTGGTCATGATCCGGATAAACAGAGCCCCCTAAAAATCCCGAAGGGGATCTAGGGGGCATTCGAGGCAAAGAACTTGACACGTACATTTACTGAGATTTTGCTCGGACACGGCTGGAAAGAAGTCATTTATTGCTCAGTCCGGATGATAGTCGCAGGAATCGTATACATTCTGATCCCGGTTCCACGCAGGGGGAGGTAGGCAATGAAATTCTTCGCTAAAACGCTGAGAAATTCCCAGGGCGTGATAATGGTGCTGGCCATGCTCATCATGCTGGCAATTTCCGCGATCGGCATCGGCATGATCACCAGCGCGCTCATGAGCTCCACCATAGCGAAGAATTACAGAAGCAAGATTCAGTCGTTTTATGCCGCGGACGGGCAGATGACCGTGCTTTCGCAGGAGGTTGTCGATTCGAACGAGGCGCACTGGAGGGGGGGGGGGGGCGGGGGGGGGGGGGGGGGGGGAGGTTGTGGTGCAGCTTGTACGCTCCTTACGATAGGTTCGGCAACCGCATCGTCTGGTACTGCAGCAAGTGCAGTAGATAAGAACACCGGTACGCGTTGGGAAAGCGCTTTCAGTGACCCCCAATGGATTTATGTAGATCTGGGAAGCGTTATGTGTACGAAGACCGTGGTGCTGGACTGGGAAACTGCCAGTGCGCAAAATTACACGATAGACGGATCAAGTAATGCTTCTACCTGGACTAATTTGGCAACGAAAACAGGCATGACCTCCTATAACCATCGTATTGACAGCATTTCCGGACTTACCGGCACCTACAGATACGTCCGAATGAACGGCACTACCCGTACTACAGGATACGGATATTCGATATGGGAATTCAGGGTATATGGAACGTCAAGCGGTGGAGGCGGAGGGGGGGGCACCGCATGCACAACGAATGTGGAGGCCGAAAGTTATTCCTCAATGTCTGGCGTACAAACAGAGTCCGGCGGCAGCGGGACCGCTGTTGGCTGGTTTGATCATAACGATTGGATGAAATATTCCAACATTAACGTGACTGGCATGACATCTTTACTGATGAGCATAGCTGCCACAACCACCGGCAATGTCCTCGAGGGCCATCTTGACGCAACCACAGGACCGTTATTTTTCACTTTTTCAACGACTTCTACAGGAGGCTGGACCACTTATACGCCACAATCCGGGACAATTACACCGGCTACGGGAACCCATGATATTTACATAGTTGGAATAACCAATACTAATGGCATTTGCAATATTGACTGGTTCAAGCTCATCGGCTCCGGCTCCGCCGGCACGACGTATTCCGACACAGTAACAACGGGCAAATACAAAGTAATCAGGACAATAACAATGGGTGCCGCAAACTGCTTTAATCTTGCGACAAAGGCCTATGATTCCCTCGCCAAATGGGGTGTCGTGTTTGAGACGCCGCTCAAACAATATATTGAGCGAGGCGGTGGGGCATTGGTGAATCCGTATGGGGATACGGCAAATGTGCCGGTGACGTTATATGATTTTCATTCCGACAGGAGCAATCCCGAGTTCGAGCAGCCGCATACGGGAGGGCTGCACACTGGCATGGTGCAAGACACACTCGATAAAGACCGCAAGCCGGTCTTGGGACCGCATCCTCATAACAATAACTATATAAAATACTGGTTCAGGTCCTGGTACGGAGTGGGAGGAGGGAAAGGGGATTCTACCATTCCGATTTGCTCCTATACGACGCTTCCTTATGTAACCAAACATATCCCTATCCTGAGGTGGATGATTCCAGCGGTTCCACTTGCGTGGGGCGCCAGTTATTGTTCTGGGCCGGCAAATGGGGGGGGACAAACGGGGGTGGGGGAAATAAATGCCCCAGTTAATTTCGTGGCGATCGATACCGTACACACCGATACGGCGTTTAAAAACGTCATGATCCAGGATACCCTGGCTTTTTGGCAAGTCGCGGGAAACCCGGGCGTGTATGAATATCAAGACTCGAATTTCTATCCACTCCAAAACAGAGGCTTCGGCGCGGAGTGGAATGAGGAGCACAATGTGGAAGGTTTGGGATGCGTTAACAATTATTCCTTTTCCATGGAGATGCATCGTACTTTCGTGATGGTTCCCGGCCTTTATTTTCACTTTGCAGGCGACGATGATCTGTGGGTATTCATCAACAATAAGCTGGCCCTGGATCTCGGCGGCTTGCATAACACGTGGACGGGGGAAGTGGATCTCGATAATCTGACCGGTTTGACGAATTTCAACGTCTACAATATAGATGTCTTTTATTGCGAGCGCCATTCGTGCAGTTCAGATATTCTCATCACGACCAACATGCTCGTCTACAAACCCATCACAACCAAACAACGTAGTTGGCAGCGGGACTACGGAAATCTTAACTGACAACGGCTTTTGTCCAGCAAACACCAAGGGCGTTCAACCGAGCGCCCTTTCATTTTGTGTTTCTCACCGTCTCCGCCGACCCGCTCAGTCCCAAATCCTCCAGCTCATCCGCAAAATACCCGAGTGCCTCTTTCCGCACGTATGGCGCGCTCTGCCACTGCGCGCAGATGCTGTCCGAAATGGCAAGAATGGTCCCGGGGTCGGCCAGGTCGACCGCCGGCGCTTTCGAAATGCTATTCTTAACAAGAAGAAATGACGATCCGTCGGTATATTCGAGGTGCCAGTCCGGCGAATGGTACAGCCACCGGATGAGTTTCCGGTAGTGCGTAAAAATCGCCGACGGTACGATAACGCTGGTCAGGTTGAATTTCTGCGCTGCAAAAGAGAACAGCTCCGGCTGGTCGCATAGAGCAAGATAGTCCGAAAAGAAACGAGGCGGCCGTATGATGATCCTGCCGTCGGCAAAGACTCTCTTCTGCGGGTACATCGTCCATATAAGATACCCGCCGTATCGTATGTCGTTGAACATTTCCCCCCTCACGGGATGCGCGGCGAGGTGTTCGGCGATCTTCTCCGGAAACCTGAATGGGGACAGGGTTCTGCCGGGAGGGCACACCGCAAGAGTGGCCAGGTGACCGGCCACCGGCCACGCGAGGAGGACTGCGATGCCGGCAGCCGCGGAGAGAGAGGAACGTATCTTTCCGGATTCCACAAACGCGGCGAACCGTCTGGGTATCCGTGCCTTCATGACGCCGAATCCCGCGATCGGCGCCGCCATCAGGAAAAAAAGCAGCACGTTGCGCACCGCGCTGTAGGCAAGGAGCAGGAACCCCGCAAACAGGATGACGTGGGCCGGTCTCACCATGCGTCTATTGACAAAAAAGAGTGTGCAAACGCCGATCGCCGTCGCAATCACCGCAACGCGGTAGCGCGCCTCAAAGCCCGAAAGGGCGAGCAGCGGCTCGTTCTCCGATATGTTAAGAGAGTAGAGGCTGTGCGCGACGGGAGCGATGCTGCCAAACAACCTGAAGGGAAGCAGCAGCCCCTGGATACCGTATGGCGTGACGATGCAGGAGACGGCGCATGCCAGCAGGACTCCCGTCGTCACAAGGGAACGCCTGCCCCGGCTTGCCCGCCGGAACATAACGCTCTCGACCCAATACGCGGCGACGATAAAAATGCCGAGCGGATACAGACCTTGCGAATTCGCCCAGAGCAATTGCAGGGGCACGCACAGCCACAAGAATCGCTTGCTCATGCCCTGCTTCACCCGCTCAAACAAAAACACGTATGCAGCCATGCACAGCATGGTAATGAGCACCGGCCGCTCGCATACCAGGTATCGCGCCTCGAAGAAGAAAACTGCGCAAAGGAATGCGGTAGCATACGCAAACCGCCTCGATCGTACCGCGCTGCACAGCAGCAGGCAAGAGCATGCCACGGCCAGCACCTTGAACCACATAAGCATTTTGAGCCCGCCGAGAAGAAACAGGCCGTATACGAGCAGCTGGAAAAGCCAGTGAACATCGATCCATTGCGGCAGCGCAAGTGTAAAGCTGAAGGGGTCGGCATACAGGAAATTGCCGGTGCGAACCATCTCTCTGCCTGCCGCAAGGTGCCAGAAGATATCGGTATCGGTTATGGGAAACCAACAGAAGAAGGCGGCAAGGCCGGCGCAGAGAACTATGGGGATATAGTACGTCAATTTGTTCATGAGCCCCCCTTCGGGGGCGCTTCGCGCAGATGTGCGCATGCCTCCGAAAGTCCGCGAAGAAGTGACGAATCGGTTGGGTTGCATTGCAGTCCCTTGCGAAAGACCCTTTCGGCAATTTGATAGCGCTCTGCCGCAAGCGCAACCGCCCCATAGTTTGCGGCAAGACAGGGCATGTCGGGATGCGCGGCGAACAGGTGCTCAAATATAGAGAGCGAAGAATCCGTAAGGCCTGTCTGCGCGTAGGCCAGCGCGAGATTGCCCCGCGCCTCTGCAAGCTCGGGAATCCGACGCGTCGCTTCGCTGAAAAAGGTAATGGCCTGCCTACAGCGGCTGTGCCGCAGACACAACACTCCCGCGTTGTAGCAGAGCATGCCGATGGATTGCGATTCTGTCAGGTTCGAAAGATCGTACCACCGCAGGGCAGCGGCAAGGTATCGCGACCGGTAGTAATCGTCGGGATGATGGAATCCGGACAGATTCGGCTCAATGTTGAACCGCCGTTCCCCGTTATCGTACCTGAGAAAGAAATGGCCCGGCAAGGCGACGCCGTACAGGGGACAGCCGATCCGTTCGGCGACCATCAGCATGATGAGGCTGGTGCCGAGACAAGCGCCTCTCTTGTGCAGAAAAACCTGGTGCGGCAGAAGCATGGCAGCAACCATGCCGGAGCTGTCAAAGGCAATGCCCCAGCGGCCATAGACAAGCGCGAGTATCGAATCGGCGGCCTCGGGTGAAGCCCGGTTGGTTCCGAGAGACCGGCCGAGTTCTTCCGCCGAAGAATCGAGCATTCGATAAAACGATCCGATGCGGTTGGTGTCTGCGTCCGGCAGCAGGTTCGCCAGGTAACATGAAATTTCCCGGCACGATTTCTCAAGCGATGCACCGTTGCCCAAATCCGGGAATGCTCCAGGAGGCTCTCGATAGCACCCCATGCAGAGGCAAACAAGAAGCGAAAAGCACACTGCGGCTGGGTATCTGCTGGGGTTCATAGGGTTGAACAAAAAATAAATGACGGAACACACAACAACCCCGAGCGAATAGCCTTGACCCAACGAGTGGTAGTATTTTACGGGTGGGAGAACCGGAGACGTTTGCTTCGCGAATCAGTTACCGACAGACAAAACTTTTGATAAAAGGTCGTCTGCAGGATGTGGCGATGAGGCTGGGTCTTCCAACATTCGTGGTTCTGCTTGCCGTGCATTTTGCCTGCGCCGGCCCGGGCAGCGACACGTTGTATCTCTGCGGCGCACGAGCTTTTGCCGAGGTGTTGAGGATTGCGCGCGTTTCACCATTAGTCAACGTTCCGCCTTGGCAGAACGCTGTTCTTCTTCAGAATCGTCCGAACCCCGTATCCAATCGCACCAACATCTACTTCTCTGTCGCACGATCGGGCCCGGCGAGTCTGAGGCTGTTCGATTCCAAGGGACGGGAGGTCGGCTATTTTCCCATTGGGGGAGACGGCCTCGCGACGGCGGGTTTGTGGTACTGCGCCCGCTTCGATGCGTCGCGAGTGTCAAGCGGACAATACTACTACCGGCTGCAAACCGCCGGATTCGTGGCGGTGAAGAAAATGGTGGTCGTCAGATAAGGCGGGCGGCGATTTTGCAGGTACGATTGGCTCCAAAACGAAAAAGCCTTCCCGTCGGGGAAGGCTTTTTCGTGCTTGCAAAGGGCCCGTCAACGCATTATTCTTACCGGCTGCTCGAATTCCCGGCAGCCGTCCGTGATCCTCACAAGGTAAACTCCGGATGCATTGATCCTGCCTGTCGTGGGCACGAAACCGGTTCCCCTTCGGGAAAACCGCACGACCGACATGCCGGCCGCATTAAGGATGGAAACCGAGTACGGATTCTCGGTCGGCGGCACAATGCAAATGCCGTCTGATTGCGGAACAATCCGATAGGGGCACAAACCGCTTGCGCCGTATCTGACGCCACCGGACACGGACGTGGTCGTGAGTGGTTCCATCACGCCGTTGCGCTCGTCGTAGAGCAGGTTTGTGTTTAGGCTATCGAGTACCAAGACTCCTTGTAGCGAGGAAATGATCGCCGCCTTGCTCCATTGCCATACGATTGCGCCGGTAGCATTGAATTCGAGCATCTGAATTCCCGAAGCTCCGTGACCGTCGCCGTGTCCTTGCCAGTTTGCAACCACAACGTCACCGTTTGTCAATAATTGAAACATTGCATAGAAATACGGACTCACCGCGGTGGGAACCGAGGCTTTGTCCCCAAACTTGCGTACGATGTTTGCCGACTTGTCGACCTCGACCATGAATGCTCCGTATCCACCGGAAATAAGAGTGTTACCGCTGGGCAGCCGAACCGCCTTCCAGGCGTGAGAGAATCCCGCGATCCTCGCTTTCCAGATAAAGGTACCCGTATTATCGCCCTCCTGGATCATTGTATCCCGGCCAATGAGGTACGTGTTGGCTTCGGTTTGGCGCATTATCCGACAGTAGTCGCCCGGATACACAATCTTGTTAAGGATGGCATTTGCAGAATCCACTTCTGCAATGACCACTCCTGTGGCGCCGGCCAGGTTGACACCCGTGATGAGGGTATGACCGTTGGGAAGGCGTCGTGCCGACGTTGAGCCGCCGAACCCGGAGACGGTTTTCAGAATTTTGCCGCTGTCAAGACCGAATTCCAGATAGCCACCGTCGTACCCGATCAGAATTCTGTTCTTTCCGATAAGTTGCATGTCACGGGGCGCGCTTTTGCCGATGGGAACGATCCAGTTCTTGGTGGAATCGTACTCGTTTACATACAGAAGGTTGCCTTTTCCCTCGTCAATGGCGACGAACTTGTGCATGATCGTGGCGGCATGCGATATGCCGACAAAACCGCATGCCATCAGAATGAACCACAACCCAGCCTTTTTCATAGGATTCTCCCTTGGTGTGTGTTGTCTTACCATCGTGGAAACGCCCGCGCTCGCGCGTATTGCCGGAAAATAAACATTTGGGTTCTGTTTATATGTTCCGCTTCACCCTTTTCTTAGTTCAAATGCACGATTCGTTGACACAGCATTTTCCCATCGCTGGTAAGCGCCACGAAATACATTCCCTGGGCATTGTTGCCGGCGGACCACGACATCTGATGAAAGCCGGCGGATAGGGATCCGGTAAGCAATTGGGCGATCCGGTGGCCGCGGCAATCGTACACCGAAACATCAGTAGGAGCAGATGCCGGCAACCAAAAAGAGACAGCCAGACTCCGTCGGAATGAATTCCGACCGGACAACGATTGCATCCTTGCTTGAAAGTCAGTCTCACGCTTTTCCGTTCCAACCGAATTATCTGGAAGAACAGTCCGAATGCTCATGTCTGCACGAGTGGAGGGCGTGAAATTTGCCTTGCGGTTTGAACAACGGACTGCGGTGGTTGTAAGGGAAAAGGTCCAGGCGCGGGCATTCGGATTTGATCCGGTCAGCAGCCCGGTTGGATCGGTCTGGGCCGCGGAAGTGTACGCTGCATAAAAATCTCCGCACCATTCATAGCCATTGCCCAATATGTCGTACAATTTCCACGCGTTCGGCAGCTTGGTTGCCACGGGGTGAGTAGTGGTCTGGCCCACCCAGGCATAGGTGCCCGCAACCGAGGCATCATCGCTCCAATAATAGGTGAAACGGGTTCCGGCCCGGCAGGCATATTCCCATAGTGCTTCGCTCGGCAGACGGTATCCGTTTCTGGCCAGATTGATTGTCAACCCCACCAGGTCGGTACTTCCATTTCCAGGCGTTCCGGTTACCGACGTGTAGCTATATACCGTATCCCAGCCGTCCCGTTTGCTGCGGGCATTGCAATACAGCAAAGCATCGTACCATGTTACATTGTCAATGGGATTGAGCGTGCTGGCTGTATATAACGATGGGTTGACGTGCATGAGCGCCTGATAGTCTTCTTGGGTAACCTTGGTAGAGTCGATGTGATAAGCCTTGGTGAATGTTACCGAATGAACGGGAGTTTCATCGCCTTCCGCATAGGTATCTTCCGGCACAGCGCCCATCGTGTAATTACCGGCGGGAACCAGCTTCATGCCAGGTGAAACCGTTGCCCCTACTATTGGAGCCGCCAAGGAGCCGAAAGCGATCGTGGTCACCGCGGCAGGTACAGTAAACATTTTCTTTCCGAGGATGATCAGCGTCGCCGCAAGTTCCTTGTGAAAAAAGCGCATTTGCAAACCTTTCGTTGGAAATTGCGTTTAAAACAGGTGGGTGGTACTTGACTCGCCCAAAGCCAAGCGACCATAACGCCAATTACCGGTGAACGGACCGGAATCCGCGCCTGTTTGTCGTGGTGCCGGGGGTGTTGCCGGGGTCGCGGCCCGCACTGCTGATGTAAACCAGGCCGTTATCCTGAGTCCATGAACCGCCGCGCAAGCAGCGGTTGTTTCCCGTTGCAGCGCCGGTCGGATTTGTCTGGCTTGCCGAAGTATAACTGGAGAAATAGTCGTTGCACCATTGCCACACGTTACCGCCCATGTCGTAAAGTCCCCAGGCGTTTGGCTTCTTTGTGGCCACGGGGTGAGTGGTGCCGCCGCTATTGCCAAAGTACCAACAGTATTGACCTACGGTGGCAGCTGTTGAATCGTCTCCCCAGTAAAACATTGTTGTAGTGCCGGCTCTGCAAGCATATTCCCATTCAGCATCCGTCGGGAGTCGATAGCCGGTGTTTGCAAAAGCATACGATAGGTTTGCCAATCCTGTGCAGCCGTTTCCCGCTGTCCCCGATATTGCGGTGAATGCGTAGACCGTGTCCTTTCCTTCCAACTTGCTTCTTGCGTTGCAGTACAAAACCGCGTCGTACCAGGTTACCTGCTCGATAGGCCGGGTGAGGTCGCCAACGAAATTCGCAGGATTTACCGACATCACGGCCTTGTATTGTGCCTGCGTAACTTCGGTAGTGTCCATGTAAAAAGCGGCGAGTGTCACCGGATGCGGTGGGGAAGCGTTGGCGTTGAACGAGCTGCTTGAACCCATCGTGAATGTCCCGGCGCTTATTAGTTTCATTCCGGGACCGTTTTGAAGGGCCGTGAGGCTGAAATCATGGGTGCCCGTGGCGCTTGTAACAGCAAGGGATTCTGAAGCAAACCCGGAATGTTGACACAGGAGAGTGTCTGCAAATGCCGCACGTTTTGAAAACGAATTGTCGCTCCGGACTCCTCGGACAAACTGAGCGCCCGATTTTGCCGACAACGCAAAATATCTCAACGCGGTTTCCCGTGAGCCTATTTTGACCCTCACAATGTAGGCACCTTCTGCCAATGCAACATTCGCAATTGGAACAGAATAGCTCCCCGACTGAAACAATCGCGATGAAATTGCCGCATATACCAAATCGCCGGAAACTGTGCATAGATCGATTGAAACAGGCTGTTCAGCGCCTATGGAAAATGTCACACAGTCCGCTCTTAGGGCCGGCGTCAAAGAACTGGAAAATCTGCCTGGGGTCTGCATTTGAGCTGCGGTACTTGCCAAAATATATTTCCCTGTGGCGTCGGATGTCGTCTGTATGCCGGCAGCTTTCAGCTTGATGGTTGCGCCCGCCAGAGCCGTGCCGGCCGACTCGACGGTTCCGGTGATATCAATGGTTTGCGAATAGGACAATGCAACGGCACAAAGAAACGATATTTCGCAGAGAGCAAGTTTGTTCATTTTTTTCTTTCAGGAAGAATAGATTTCTTTCTTTTTCAAGCCATCTGGTCTTTGGACCAAGACTTATCTGCCGTATAAGAATTTTACGACAGAAACTCCCGTTCCGGTCATTGCTTCCGACAAATAGAGGTGACGCTGGCCGGGAGCCAGGTTTTTGACGGCGCATATTTTCCGCCCTGCCGGAGTGTAGAACTCTACGCCGGTGGCACTATTCGGGATGTCGAGAAACCGCTCCGATCCGACGTTGCAACGAATTTCCTTGGCCGGGGAGAGGCTGCGAATTTCCCTGCTGGACGTCACGGGCTGCGTTGCGGTAATCCCGTTTGTTAAGAATTTGTAAAACTCGTTACCCGCCATCAGAAATGCGCCTTCGGTGTATTCGTCGTGATTGGTTGGCCCAAAGGTATTCGACGGTCCGCCGCCAACGCCCTGAGACCATCCCGGAAGATTAGGGTGCGCGGGATCGACGCCCACGCAGCCGATGAGTCCTTGCCAGGCTTTCTTGGCAGGTCCCAGGTAGGTGGCGGTGTCCACTATCCCATTCCGAATGGCATAGAACAGCTCGTAGCAGAAGAAGCCCGTGCCGCTCGCCTCTTTGTTCCATGCCGGCGTAAACAGCTCGCTGCGCCACATTCCGTCGGTTTGGTTCTGAAGGGTTATGAGTTTTGCGCAGGTTTCCCGGATTCTCTGTTCAAACCACGCGCGTCCAGGATGGTTTGCCGGCAGGTATTGGTGAATTCGGCACGTTCCGCACACGCCCCATCCGCAGCCTCGGCCCCACCATTGACGCGTGGTGTTCGTATCGCTGCAATTCGAATTGAAAAGGTGGAACTTGACATTGTAGTGGTGTTTCGCGTTCATAACGGCAAAATGATAAATGGAATCGTACATGGTAGTGTCGTTGAGAATACGCGCCGCACGCGGATAGCTTGGCGCGGCCATGTGATATTGGTCGACGATAGGCCAGTCAACGTCGCCGCATTTGTTCGGACATGTTTGATAGGTATAGTGCTTGATATACGCAAGCGCAGCCTGGATATGTGCCATATTTGCGGCTTGCGGATCGGCAAGATACGATTCCAGGTATGCCTGATAGCAGCATATGTCGTCGTAGTTTGTCGGCATGGTGTCGGAGGATGCGGACAGCCACTTGTGATAGGTTCCCCATGCAACGGTACTGTCGAGATACTGTTTGTCGTTTGTAAGGTTGTATAATGCCATGACACCTTCGAAATAGGTGCCGAGCTGCCAGCCGTTTGCGAGATTGTCCTTGAGGCGTCCGCTTGCAACGCGCTTGCACATGTTCTTGATGCTGTCGGCGGTAAATTCCGGCTGCGCAAAACCGCTGTGCAACAGCGCGAAACCTGCCACCACCAACAAGACGCTTCTGATTTTCACAAAGAATCCCCCTTGAGACAAATTTGCCGGGTTATCTTGACGGACCATAATCGAACTTTACCAGTACCGCCTGAGAAGCATTCCGCAGTTCCGCCGGCAGGACTGCCGTTTCCGCGTGAGCGGCGTCCAACCTGCGTGACGAATACAGCGATTGTCCCGCCAGGTTGAAAACCGAATACCCTGTGGCGCCTGCCGGTACGACAAAATGTTGAGTGCCGCATATCAAAGCCTGTTTCGCGGCAATTCCTGTTCTTTTTGCCGTTTGCGGGGTTGCAGCGGATTGATGAACACCGGTTGTCGTGACAAGCGCAATCATTTCCTTGCCTGTCAAGCAAAAGGCCCCTTCAGCGTAGGGTTTGGACATGTTAACGCTTGTAGTGCCGGGCTGCGTGCCGACATCCTGGACACGCATGAGAGCTCCATTTGCGGCAACGTTCTTTACCATTCCCGACCAGGCTTTTCTTACCGAGGGCTCAAAAGTTGCCCTGTCGAGAATGCCGTTATTTATTCCCCAGGCCATGCCAAAGGCGAAAAAACACGTGCCACTCATCTCCGGGTCCGGATACTGGATGGTGTCGTACAAACTGGTGCGCCACAGTCCGTCGCCGCCCTGGACTGCCTTTAGGGCTGCGCTCATTTGCTGAAACTGAGTCACGTATTTCGACCGGGATGAGTAATTTGCCGGCAGATACTGGAGCACACGCGCCAGGCCTGCTTCGACCCACCCGTTTCCGCGAGACCAGAAAACTTTGTTTCCGTGCGAGGTCTTTTGGGCCGGGTAAATAAAGCTTGGGTCGCGAAAGTAAAGGTGTGCAACCGTGTCGTACAGCGTTTTGGAGGTGTTCGAGTAGTAGGTAGTCATCGAATCGAGTAGGGCGGGCGTTTTGGAAACCAAGGCAACCCGCGTTATGGCCGGCGGCGCCATAAAGAGCAAGTCGCACCAGCCCCATTGCCGTCCTCCTAAGGGCGCCGAAGTAAACATGTGATTGAGATTAGCCAATGCCGGTTGATACATATAGCTGTTTGCCGCACTTGTGTCCTGCATGAAGATTTCGGCATAGGTTTGGAAGCAGCACTGGTCGTCGCCGGTAGTTGTCGTGGTGCTTTTGTTCCATGCCAGCCACTGGTGATTTGTCGCCCATGCTTTGGCTGTATCGAGGTACTGGTGGTCGCTTGTCATGGCGAGCGTGCCCATCACGCCGGTATAATAGGCTCCTTCAATCCAGGTGTTGTCCAAGGTGCTGCTCAGACTGTGCTTTATCACCCTTTTGCAAATAGTCTTAATGCTGTCGACGTCAAATTCGGTCAAGGCCGATGCGGAAGTAAACGAAACAAGCACGGCAAGAATGGTTAACCTTTGCAGCAACTTCATGTGTGGCTCCTTTATTCGGTTTAGCGACAAAAATGTATGAATCTCCACGTTTGCGCATTACAGGCTGCTCACTGGGGCGTACATCCGGTTGTAATCGCGGTCCCCCCCGAACTTGCTTCGGGGTTCTTCGCTAGTGGCTTCCCTTGGCTTTGCTGAGCAAACTATACATAGTATTATAATAAAAATTTGCCGAAATCCCTAATCTGTTTTCTTACCATCGGTAATAAGAATGGTATGCCCCTCTTCACGAAAATGACCGACCGGCTTACAGGGAGTTTGTTTCCGGGAATGTAACCGCTGTTTCATCATAAATTCCTTCTATTGACTATCAAAACCGCTTTCCTTTGCGCCTTTACGGTGAACTGCATTTTTGGGGGTCTCATCCTAATTATAAGGCAAATACCCGGATTTTGCAAGGTTGGGAAAATCAAAATACTCTGCAATTGAGGCCGCGAGCAGTTCGGCCGATCATCCGACGCCAGGTGTCATGAATACCACCGGGCCTAGCCACATGCTTCATGCGAGGACGCCTGGATTCTCGATGATTCCTGTTTTCTAGCGCCGGTAAACCGCAATCTTCTGAACGGTTCTATTTACGCCGTTCGAAAAGACGATTTCGTAGACACCGCTCACCATCAACATGCTGGAAAATGGCAGGTAGACGTTTCCTGCCGCCATGGAGCGGAGCGAAGAGGACAGATCGGCGTGCAGCACTCCATTGGTTTGAAAAACCTTCAGACTGGAGCGCGTCGGGTCTTCGAGCCCCACGGAAATTCCGTTGGCATGCACTTGCAAAAACGAATGCATGGGGGATAGCAATTGGTTCGCAATGGGCTTCGCGCCGACAGTTTCGGAAAACGGATACATCTTTACCGCAGTGTTGAATCCGGTGCCGGTAAAGGCGGTGTAGTCACCGTACATCCAGATCACATCGAGCTTGTCGAACTCCTTGTGATTTCGCGGTACTATGGGCCTTGTATTCTTCTTGGCGGAGCCGCGTGTAATGGCCGTGGAATCCCAGGTGGTTCCACCGTTAACGGTTGTCCATTTGTCAATTTCGTGCATACCGCTTGTCTGCCGCGACATATAGATGTTGCCGGTGTTGTCGTGGTCGAGCGTAATGCCGCCCGCAAATCCGTCTTCCGCTCCCATGGTGGCGCCGCTGTTCACGAGCTGTTTCTTGAACCACGAAGACCCTGTCCACCGGATGTAATAGTAGATATGGTTATTTGCGTCCTTAAACTGATCGTAGACAATGACGGGCAGTCCCGAATTGTCAAGTGAAATGTCCCAGGCAGAACCGTGACAACCAGCGGCTTGCGGATCCATCACTGTGTCCAGCTTCGTATTGATAACAGGCAACTGGTCCATTGTCGCCAGTTTCGTGCCATCGACTTTCCAGAACGCGCCGTTCTTGTACTTGAGGTAATACAGAGGCCAATAGCCGGCGCGGTGGCCTTTTTCTATGACAATGTCAATCTCGTCTTTCCCGTTGCAGCAGTAGTTGGCATAGGACTTGGGCGTGCTGTCGGGATTGGTGTAGTAGTTCTTGGTAGGAGTCCAGGTTTTTCCCCAGTCGTCGCTGTAGGTGAAGCACGGCTTGAGCCCCATGCTGCGATAGAAGAGGTAAATCCTGCCGCTGTCGCCCTCTGCGCTCAAGAACATGGGGTTGGGATAGGCATAGGTGATGCCCGGGCCGGGAGCGACCTGGAGTTCCGGGCCAAAAGAGGAAATGTCTTCGGGATTGGTGGAAACGTACAGGCTCATCGTTCCGCCGTCATGACCGCAGAAGAACACCATAAGGTGTCCGTCGGGACGCATGAGCAGGCTCGGATGGTTGTGGTCGTCAATCTGATAACCAGTCCGGATTACCTTGGTTGCGGTGTCGCCGGAGGTGTGATCGTACGAAGCGACGCTGATGACGCCTGTATTGGAAATCCACCCCATGTAGGTCTTCTTGAATTTTCCTTCGTAGTAAACGGCATCGGGATTGCCGTACCACGTCCATGCGCCGTTGTTTGTTATGGACGTAAATGACGCCCCGGTTTTTGGAATCGACTGGGCATTGCCAAGGCATGCGTACCCTGCTGCCAGCAGAAAAAGCATCGTGATCTTTGAAATCAACTTTCGTGACAGCATGAATCGCCTCCTGCATTATCTGTTCAGTACAAGTGTTTCGGTTGACACTCGCGTACCATCATTGAATATAACGATACATGCTCCGTTTGCATGGTGAAACGCGCCGAACGGAATGAATGCGGCTCCCGGCGCCCTGTTCCGAATATCTTGAGAGAAATCGGCGGCCAGGCGTCCGTCCACAGAGAACAACCTGAGTGATGATGTGCTTGGATTAACAAGTGTGAAAAAAATACCGGTGGCGCGAACCCGAACGCCGTTTTTATCTGTGAAGGCCCCCGAACGAATCGGATTTATTGTCCCCACCGCCTGTCTGAACGGATACGCGTTTACCGCCATATTCCATGCCCCGCCATCGTACCCCGTATAGTCTCCATAAAGCCAGATCAGTTCGATGTTCCCGCCCGTCTTGTGGCCGCGCGGCACGCAGGGCCTGCAGTTTTTCTTTGCCGACCCCCGTGTTATCGCCGAGGTATCCCACGTTGAGCCGCTATCGTGAGTAACCCACTTGTCAAGTTCCGGCACGGCGCCTATCTGACGGGTAAGATAAACGATTGACGGGTTTTCGTGATCCAGGGTTATGCCGGACGCAAATCCATCCTGGCCTCCCATGTTGGCGCCGGCATTGAGCAGCGTTTTTTTGAACCATGATGTGCCTGTCCAGCGCATGTACATATAGTAATGATTGTTGCCATCCGGGAATTGATCATACACTATTACCGGTCTTCCGAATGGATCAATCGCCACGTCCCACACGGATCCATTACTTTTTGCAAGAGCCGGATTGTGCAAAGTATCAATGAGGGAATTCCAGATGGGGAGATGCGCCGTGTCGGCTATCGGCGCGCCACTGGCCTGGTAAAACACACCGGCTTTGTATTTCACATAGTACGACGGATAACTGGCTTGTCGATTGCCGCGCTCGATAACCATGTGGACTTCGTCTTTTCCATTGCTCGCATATTTACAATAGGGCTTGGGTGTGCTGTCGGTGCTGTGGAAAAACACCCGCGCATGCGTCCACGTCGTTCCCCAGTCGTCGGAGTACAAATAGGAGGGTAGCGTTTCCAGACCGCGGATAAAGCAATAAAGCCTGCCGCTGTCGCCTTCGGCCGAAAGCCACAGAAGGTTAGGATAGCAGAACCCGGCGCCCGGGTCCGCATGGATCTGGATTTCGGGTCCGAAGGACGTTACGTCCTCAGGGTGCGTTGCTATATAGATGCTCAAGATTGCTCCGTCGTGCGCGGCCAGGGCAACCAGCAACCTGCCGTCGGGCCTCATGATAATACTCGGGTGCGCATGGTCGTCGAGATCGTAGTTGAGGCGGATGATATGCGTAAGCGTGTCGCCGGTGTTGTGGTCGTACGATGTTACCCCAACGGTACCGGTATTGGACAGCAAGCCTACGTACGTCCGTTTGTGGGTTCCCTCATAGTAAACAGCCTTGGGCTCGCCGTACCAGGTCCAGACACCGTTGTCGGCGATGTGTGAGAAACTTGCGCCCGGAGCCGGGAGCGTTTGAGCTTGCGGATAGTGAGCTGCGGCAAGAAGTAAGAAAAGGCAAGGAATGAGAATGGCTGATGAGCGAAATGACATTTGATCCCCCTTTTGGGAGAACCCGGCAGGAGAGATTTTTCGATACGTCAATGACTGCCGAACTCGTCTAAAACAATTTTCTCCATAATATTCCTCGTTCCGATGCTTCCACCCCTGTTTTATTTGGTAACCATCACGTTTCCGACGGTTCTCGTATTTCCATTGTCAAGCGCCACGACGCAGGCGCCGCTTGCGCCCCGGAATGCGGAAAAAGGGATCGTGGCATGGCCAGCGGTCATCTTGCGAACTACTGGCGTCAGGTCCACAACCAGGCTTCCCTTGAGCGAATACACTTTGCAGGACGCTTTTTCCGGATAGGTCAGGAAAAATGTCACCCCTGTGCCGTTGCAAACCATTCCTTTGGGCGCGGGCATGGATTGGAAAACGGGCTGCGTAGACGTGGTAGGCAGCGTTTCTCCGTCTTTGTAGGGAAATATTCTTACCGCGCAATTGTATCCTGCCGCGTCCATGCTCGTATAAACGCCGTTGAGCCACATGCAATCGACTTTCATGTTGGGTTTGTGATTACGCGGCACGCACGGAAGCATGTTCTTGTTGGTGGAGCTCCTGGTGATGGCGAGGCTGTCCCACGTGACGCCGCCGTCATTGGTTGTCCATCTGTCAAGTTCATGCACTGCGTCTACCGTTGTCCACGCCGACGCCGAAAGGGTCTTGTAATTTGCGACGGATGTGTCCATCAGGTTGAAGGGTGTGCCCGCAGGCTTGAGCAGTTGCCTGCAAATGTAAATGTTGTTAGGGTTCTCGTGGTCGAACGTGAGGCCGGCAAAAAATCCGCTCTGCGCGCCGCGATAGGCGCCGCTGTTGACGAGAGGCCTTTTGTACCACGACGTGCCGGTCCAGCGCATGTACCAGTATTCGTACAGGGTAGTGCTCTGAAACGCAGCGTAAAGGATAACAGGATTGTTGTTGGCGTCGATTGCAATGTCGCAACAGGTGTTGCTGAATCCGGCTCCGTAGGTGTATGGGTAGAATATGGTATCGAGCTGCGTGTTGATAACCGGCAGCGTGGCCATGGTGGCGAGGACCCTGTTGTCGACAGTGTAGAAAGTCCCGCCATGGTATTTCATGAAATAATCGGGCCTCCCTTTCCCGTCACCTTCACGGTTCTGGTATTCGATGGATATGTATATTTCGGAAAGTCCATCGGAAGCATACTTGAGATACGGCTTATACGCACTGCCCGCGTATGTGTACAAACGGGTCTTGCCGCTCCACGTGACGCCCCAGTCGTCGCTGGTGCAGAAGGCAGGACAGTAATTGGTCGTCTCTCCGGCGTATTGCGTATTGTCCCGGTAGAAAATGTAGAAACGTCCCTTCGTGCCTTCGTTCTTCAGAAATATTGCGTTGCAATAGCAATAACCGCCTTTGCCGCCCGGATAATATGGGCCGTCCCATCCGCCTTTAATGTCTTCAGGATTTTTGGAAATGTATTCCGTTACTTCGCCGCCGTCATGGCCGGTGCAGAAAACCATGATCTTTCCGTCGGGCCGCATGATAATGGCAGGATGATTGTGGTCGCTGCCGTTATAGGGCATTGACGGGAGTGATGCATTTGCCGTGTCCTTCGTATCGTGATCGTAATATCCGATCCCTTTTGTTCCGGATGTGGTGTTCCATGTCATGTAGGTTCGCCTGTGTGTTCCTTCATAATAAACAGCCTTCGGCTCGCCGTACCAGGTCCACATGCCGTCGGTGGAAATGGGGGCAAACTGTTCGCCAGGCTTGGGTATGGCCTGGGCCGTGGTGTTCGCGGGTGCAATGCACAGCGCGGCACACGCGCATGCTGCCAAGACAAGCAATTTTCCGAGCGACATAACAGACTCCCTTTATTGGGGGGTTACGATTCTGTTTGTTGTTATCGATTGTCCATTGTCAAGTTTCACGATGTACACGCCACCCTTTACGGATAGTGCGGAGAACGGCAGATACGCGGCGCCGGGATTCATACCGCGGATAAGCGGCGTGAAATTGCCCATCAACTTGCCATTGGAATAATACAACGCGAGCGACGCGTGCGCAGGGCTAACAAGCGCGAACGCGATTCCCGCACGGGTAATCTTGAGACTAGAAGCGCGGGTCGTGATCTTCGATTCGCCGGATGGCTGCGTCCCCACGGTTTCAAGGAACGGATACACGCGCAAGGCCAATTGATATCCGGGAACTCCGTTGACCGGTGTCGGGCTCATGCTCTGGTAAATGCCGTTGAGCCACATCACTTCGATTTTCGTTCCCGCTTTATGGTGCCGCGGCACGCACGGCAGGCAGTTGGTGTTCATATACACACTAGACAAAGTATTACGTGTGATGGGCATGGTGTCCCACGTGGCGCCACCGTCCGGCGTGGTCCATTTCTCAAGTTCGTGAGGATACGCGGACGTTGTCCAGCAGGAGGCCTTGAGATTGGTTTTGTAGTTTGTATAGCTCGTGTCGGCCATGTTGAACGGCGTTGCCGACGGTTTGAGCATCTGGCGGCACAGGTACACGTTGCTCGGGTTTTCGTGGTCGAGCGTGATGCCTGCCGCAAATCCGCTCTGGCAGCCGCGGTACATACCGCTGTTGACAAAAGGTGTCTTGAACCATGTGGTTCCGGTCCAGCGCATATACCAGTAAATATTTATCGACGTGTCCTTGAACATGTCCATCACCGTCACCGGGTTCTTGTTGGCATCGAGCGCAAGATCATAGCATGTATTGCTGCAGCCGAACCGGTTGGCGTAGAAGATCGTGTCCATCTGATAATCGTGAACAGGGAGCGTTGCCATGGTGGCGAGCTGCCTGCCGTTGGCGCAGTAGAACGTTCCGTTCTTGTATTTCATGAAATAGATGGGCTTGACCGCGGAATTGCCCTGCCTGTTTTCCCGTTCGACAACAACGTGGATTTCGGTACTGTCGTCTGATGC